>Ga0307514_10004763_pt1 | contig 12384 bp, 11 predicted proteins | sample 16_EM_MG_FD_203088 | JGI IMG/M metagenome (GOLD analysis project Ga0307514, IMG submission 203088) | Populus trichocarpa ectomycorrhiza microbial communities from riparian zone in the Pacific Northwest, United States - 16_EM | ecosystem: Host-associated > Plants > Roots > Unclassified | place...
GCCGTCAAGAAGGCCCATGCCGGTCTGGACAGGGTCAAGCTCGGCCGGGGACTGGCCTGAATCATCAGGCCGGCATCATATAGGCATGGTGACCAGGTGTGGACAGCCTGGACCGTCTAGACGGTCTGGGCGGGACTGGTCCGACTGGGCCAGACTGGGCGGGACTGGTCTGGACTGGACCAGACTGGTCGGACTGGGCCAGACTGGTCGGACTGAGCCAGACTGGTCGGACTGGACTAGACTGGTCCGACTGGGCCAGACTGGGCGGGACTGGTCGGACTGGACCAGACTGGGCTGGACTGGACCAGACTGGTCGGACTGAGCCAGACTGGTCGGACTGGGCCAGACTGGGCTGGACTGGACCAGACTGGTCGGACTGAGCCAGACTGGTCGGACTGAGCCAGACTGGTCGGACTGGGCCAGACTGGTCGGACTGAGCCAGACTGGGCCGACTGGGTGAGACTGGACTGACTGGCATGCGAACAGAAGTAAATGTTCAATTTGCAGAACCTAAAGAACCTAACGTAGAAACAAAAAGATATAAAAAGACAACTAAGATAACTCCCACTATTCAGCACAAGACTTAACTCCAAATCCCATCGCCATACACTTAATACTTAATGGACAAGACTAGACCGTAGAAACTAAAAAATATGAAAAGACAAGATAACTACCACTACTCAGTACGAGACTCAACTCCCACAGCCATACTCTTAATCTCCAATTGTTCCAACATGCTCTGAACCTGCTCAACCTCCTCAAAACCAACTAAGCCACCATCTGCCTGCCATGACTTCATACATTCAGCTGCTTCTATAATATCCTCCTTCAGCCGGTTGCGCCGGTCTGTTACCATTAACCTAGTACTACTAAATACTCGCTCTACCTCAGAACTCATAGCCGGAATTGCAAGCAAATTAAGTGCCATAATCGAAAGGTCCGGATAATCTGCTTGATGTTGAATCCACCAGACCTGTGGGTTATCAGTTTCGATGATAGTAGATGCGGCAAAGTGTTCAAGTTCATCCTTTTGACGTATTCGAGGAGCTCGCTTGCTCTTCCAATTATTCAAGGTTGAGTCCACACTGGTAGAAGTGGTAGGAGTACCAGTAGTATGTACTATAATAGTTGGAATACCTCGTTTATAGCTAATAAAGAAAGTTAATAAGCATAGTTATATAGTATAGTTATTAAAAAGGTTTACATACCAGGTCTCCCATAATAGTGTTACTTTATTCCTAGCACTTTCAATCCACGCGGGATGTTCTGCCCAATTGATCTCAAAGTATTCAAATTTCATGCTAGGATGAAGCGCAACTGCAGCATAAATTGCAGTATTAGAGTCAGTCAAAGCATAATACTTGTCGAGCTTTTGCCATGCAAGCAGAATTGAACTAATCAGGTGTGGAGTTGAGTTAGCTGCAGTGTGGTGAGATCTTGCTGTCTCTAGATGCTCGAGTAGGTAGTCCATTATAGGCAGCAGATCGTAAAGAGCACCATTACCTCTATGGCCTTCCAGTTCCAGTGTACATCGGTGAAATGGTTCCAAAATATTAACAATATCTTGGAGCTCAGCCCAATCATCCACATCGAGTTGGTCATTTTGCAGTCCATCTCGCATATGTCTTGCGATGAAAACTTCAAACCCATTCCGTAATTGCAATGCTCTCTTCAAAGCCTTGAAATCACTATTCCATCGAGTGAGATTTGCAGCGATTGGGTGAAAGGCTGTTTCTTCTGGCTGAGCTTCTTGTGTGATTTTAGCAAATTCTTCTCTCCTTTGGGGTGTCCAACTATTGTAAGTGATGATATTACGAAGCCTTCCATACGGGCCTCGTTTGCGCCATTGAGCATATAGATCCAAGTCCTCTTCATCATTAGCAGCATCATTAGTACTTACAAACTCTTGCCCGTATAAAAATGCCTTCACAACCAAATTAATCACATGACCAACACATCTCAAACGACTCTCAATAGGATCAAACTTAATACCCATATCCTTCAACTGCTGAGAGAGATGTGACAAAGTAGAGTCATTATTAGTAGCATTGTCGAGAGTGAAATAACCAATCTTATGGACTAAGGAATACTCTTGCAGAACAGTAAACAGAATTTGACTTTGATTTTCCCCGGTATGTGCTCTATGCATTCTTCTTAACCCAAGTAATGCCCGACAACACTTTCCCTCTTGATTAATCCAATGCGCGACTAGACCAAGTAGTGCCAAATGATTACCTGAGGTCCACAAATCAAAACTAAAATGAATAGTACAAGGAGATTCTAACAATATGATAAGTGCTTGCTTTTGTTGTAAAAAGAGCTGCATAGTCCAAGCACGGACAGTAGAACCAGAACGTGGAAGAGATTGTGGGATAGAAGAATAACTAGCAGAAGTAGCTGATAAATAACTAAGAAGAAGACGGAAGCTTGGTTCTTCGACTTGTCGGAAGGAAATATGACACAAAACAACTCATTGAATAAGTAACTGCTTGAAAGTATCCTTATTAAATTGAATACGAGGTATACTATTTCCAAAGGCTTGTCGAATGATAGAATTCTGAGAATCTGGCTCCTGAATACCTCTTTCTGTATGCCGATGCTGAGTTCTTAGGTGTTCAATTAGATGCCGAGTAGAACCACATGCGTACTGCTTAGGATTATTACGACATAATCTACACCGCCAGAAAGGTTTTCCGTTGATTGAGATTGCAGTACCATGGCGCCATATCCAACTGCGGCGCTGTGAACTTCGATTGTACCAAGTGATTTGAGATCCAGAGGCAGATGGTGTGAGTGTAGAGACTTCCGATGGGGCTCCAACAGATCTTACACTACTAGTAGTACGTTCCAAAGATTGAGCGTCAAACTCTGAGTAAAAAGTAGAGGCAAATTGTGAACTGGATATGTTAGACATATCCCGGTCATTCAAAACCTCTTGTTCATTATCACTGCTGAATAGGTCGGTCTCGAGGTCCATATCGGCTGAGTTGAAGTTATCCATAATTCTATAGTATCCACGTACAGGATGTATATATTAGTATTTGTTCTAATATTCTAACATTTGGAATATTTAACATACCTTTGCAGTGTTCCGCAAGACTAGAGATCAAAGCAATATCTTCCGAGAATTGAAGACTCTTATATAGCTGATTGAAATTCTCAACCCACCCGAGAAAGGCCTGGTCAGACTGGGCCAGACTGGACCGGACTGGACCGGACTGATCGGACTGGGCCAGACTGGACCGGACTGGTCCAGACTGGTCGGACTGGGCCGGACTGGTCCAGACTGGTCGGACTGGGCCGGACTGGTCCAGACTGGTCGGACTGGGCTGGACTGGGCCGGACTGGTCGGACTGGACTGGACTGGTCGGGACTGGTCGGACTGGGCCGGACTGGACCGGACTGGTCGGACTGGACCGGACTGGTCGGGACTGATCGGACTGGGCCGACTGGACCGTCCTGCATGCGTAGCCAGGCCGCCCAGTCCGGATGATTGCTCGCCGGGGCCGGTCCAGGCTGTTTCAGGCCAGCACGGGCCTCAGCCCTCAGGCTAGGCCACCGGCGGACTGAAGGCTGGCCTGGCCGGTTAGCAACACTGGCAAAGACCGAGAGTCCTGATGTGGGTCAAGGGGCACAATGGAGTGGTGGAGAATGATGTCAGGGCGAAGAGGGAGGTGTGGATGGGAGAGCGGATGCAGTGGTAGGCCTGGGCACCAGACGTCTCGTGCGCTGACACAGTGGTGCATTGGCCTGATATAGTTGACACCGGCTGGCATTCGGCAGGCTTTCCCCTTACATGACAGAGCGCCGAGACACCTGAGGTAGAATAGAGTGGCTCTGCGAGGCTTAACATACTTAGTGACGGACAAAAGCCCCTAGCGGCAGTGGTTGAAGGAGATAGGGAAGGTCGATGACCAAAGCTGAGTCTGTGATGGATGGACTCCGCAGAACGCGGCACACCTGTTTGTATGTCCATGGGTGGGAGACGGAAGAGGGGGGTCGTGGGAGCAGGTGCATAATGACGAGGAGTGGTGCGCGGCGGTGGCGAGATTTGTGTCGTGAGGAGCTAGGAATGTCGTGTAGATAGTAGACTTATATAGATGGGGAGGGCAGGGACTGGCCTGAGAGTTGACAGAGGCACCTGGGCAACCGGGGGGCTGCAGTCCATCGCCATAGTCTAGATGGGCTAAATGCAATTAATGACTTTTTAAAAATAAAAAAAAAAGAGGCGAGTAAGCTATTGACCCCTGTCCTATATTAACGAGGTGAACAGAGTCCGGGTTGGCGGGGAGAAGAAGCCGGGATACGATGGGACAATGATCTCGTTCCCAGACTCTTATGGTTGGGGAACTCTAGTCCCGGAGGGTTATGACGCGCCACTTTGACCCTCTTCTCAATCCAGCAAAAAAATCCCAAAATCTTTTTTATTCTATATTTCGACAGATCTTAACAAGGAGATTCACAAAATAGAAAAAAAAAATTTTTAGCCATTTAATTCAAGAAGCTTTAGTCATTTGAAATTGAACTATTTTGGTGGAAGCCCGCTTCAAATGTTCCACTATATTTATATACAAAATTACCCAAAAAGAAAAAAAAAGCGGCCTAAAAATGCCAAGAAACCTACCATTTTCATTTGTCAGCAATTGACGATGGTTTTTATAGAGCTGAACTTGAAACTCTTTCGTGCCATATGTAAAATTATTATGATATGCATCCATAATACGAACACAATGATCATAATAACGAAGGATACTAGCAGAAGAAACGGAAGCTAATGCTGGTGGTAAAGTTGCTCGTAAAGCTTCCATAGTATACCCACAATTTTCGGTAGGATCAAGTGTAGGATCAGGCGTAGGATCAAGCGTAGGATCAAGTGTAGGTACTGATAGCACTCAAGCAGAATTAGCATCACTTCACGCAGGTTTCACACCTCAATCGGGGGTAGAACTCACACAGAAGTATCCGGGTATGTAAAACTCGTATAGTTTGGAAAGAAGCGTTACAACCGCCAACTGCCAAGCCTTTACCAGTGGGGGCCACGGAGCGAATGTCACACCCCTCCGGGACTAGAGTTCCCCAACCATAGTGAACTTTGTAGTAGTGAAAAAAAATGGCTATAGTGAAGAGATTGGCCGGATTGTTTCTGCACACACATATTTCGCCCTGGCTATATATAGTGAAATCAGGGCTATGTATAGTTGATCTCGTGCCAAGACCCTTATTATCGCTGGCGTTATTCTTAGCAAAGGGAAAAGAAAAGAGTTAACGTGATATATAGTGAAGCGCTTGCAGCGACCTACTAATTCAGCCACTGCTAAAGTACAGTGGATATAATGTGGTTTATACATAAATATTTAAGCTATACTTACGTTGCTCAAAACACTTGTCTCCATACGTAAATTCTTTTGAGCTATTCGGCACTGGATATTTGACCTCGCTCGATTGAGTTATTAAAGATACCCTATTTGCAACCCCCCTTCGGCTACTCCACCGGGGGGACCAGCATAGTTCATAGAGATTCTTCATGTGCATGTGAAATCGATAGTAATCAAAACCTTCTTATCCACTGCCAATTCACAGATTGTATGATGAACCCCTATACCATGAAATCATGCATCTTTCCTAGATAGTTTGCATAGGATTAAACATTGGGCCTCCAGTGGCAGTTTGTTCAAGAGATAACTATACATCTACAAAATATTCCAAAAATTTGAGCTATATTCTAAGGGTTGCTACATAATAATTTGCATCTTTATCTTCTTACATACTTCCTTCCTGAGCTTTGTTCTTGGCCATAACATACAATGGGGTAGCACAAATTTGGCCACAGCTGTCTTGCATATGCACTGCCTATTGCATGCTTGTGGAGGTGAAAACTATTTTTAAAGTATTTGTTTAATGTACAGCCAGTGGACATAAGTCTTGGTAAAATGCGAAATCACACCAAAAGTGACCGTCATGCAAAAAAATGTTAAAAACCGAGTTTGTAAGGTAATCATATGAGAAAAATTTTAGATTTAAGAAGAAACCAGATTGCCCCTTCTCTGATTTTTGTAGCTAGGCGAAATGCCGTGGAGAGGCATAGTTGTCTGTAAAATCGCAGAAAAAGCACTAAACTGTATGGGGAATAGCGCCTTTTTGAAGGTTTCGGTTTTCGAGGCTTCCAAAATTTACCAGAGCAGTTGGAGGGATGCTACGGACCTCTAAGCCAGGAATTAGAGACTTCGTATCAAGCTCAAACTATATTCAAAAAGCCGACTGTGAATTCATAAGATGAGTACCATTATGCAGGTGTCTACGAAGGGCACTTTTGGCCATTTTGGCTGTGGTTTCACTGTTTTACCAAGACTTATGTCCACGGACTGTATATATGGAACAATTTATTAGTGCATATGCATTGTGCACTGATTCTCGTGGCCACACTGTACTGCACATATTCTTGGCTATCAAAACCCCTGAAACCACAGCGGCAAGCACCAATCACCTCATATTTCCAATCTCCCAGTTCCTTAAGTCCCGCAGAGACAGCCGCGTTAGAGAGAACAGCGGAGTAGTGGGATAGTGGGGGAGCGGAGGCATGTGTAGCTAGGTTATTTATAAATTTCATATCATACCATATTACCCATATGCACGTGATACCTCGATAAATGCATAAGCTCCCTAATAACACAAGAGGTTGCGGTCCCGACGTTATGAAATTGTAGAGGTTTGCCTGTAATTATGTATTTAATAATAGCCGCAACTTCCTCTAATCCTGCTGATCCTGTGCCGTAATCCTGTCTTAATACATATGCCATTCCGGGACGCCCTGCACATATGTATATATAGCTTCTCCTATGTCTTTTTTTTTATTATTTAAGGATCATTAATCGCATTCGTCCTATCTAGAACATGGCGATCTCCTATGTCTTGAATCCACTGGACCGAGTGGCTCGTCATATTCCTCCTACTAGGAATACACACGGGTAGCGAGTATTAAAAAAAAAACTGTTACTACAATTCACACGCTGGGTAGATCCCCAGGGGGGCCTGGAATGTGGGACCGCCTAATTCTGGCATGGGCCTTGTGAATAAGAACAAGTAAAAGCCAACTGATATATCAAAGGGGGCATGGTTTAATGGTATAATACCTCTTTAGCATAGAGGTGGTTCGGGGTTCGATTCCCCGTGCCTCCATCTCTCCTTTTTGGCACTGACACTGTCTAGAATGAAATTACGATCTAGACTCATTTTTCAAACCACCACACTTCGGATGGGACAGAGAGGCCGTACGGGCGCCCACATAGCCACGGAATGCAGAGCCCTGAGGCGGTGGGTGGAATGACAGATAGAAAGTTCCCCCGGGCTGGGATAGGTAGTTTCCATCTACTTGTCCGAGCTTAGTCTGGCTGCACTGCCCCTCGCGTCCGAGCTGAAGAGTTTATTTGGAAAGCTAAGCAAACAATCGGCATGACCTAGGTACTAATTTACATTGGAGCAGTAGGAGGAGTTACAACAATGACATCCTGTGTATCTCTTGATGGCAGACCTCAACCCCACGGTGGCGTTTTCTGGGATTTGCATTTTTTTCAGCCCACTCTGCACAAGTTAAAGCCCGTGCCTTAGCTTTCCCTTTCATCTTTTGTTGGTCGGAACCTCTTCAAAGTCGGTGAAACGAACTCTTGAGTAACGGGTTTCTCAATAGATGGATCGAATATATTGTCTGCTCAATACGATTAATGAATTCCCCCCACCCCCAACAAAAAAATGACTCCTTAAAAAAAGTTTTTTTTTCCTGAAGCCGGAAGTGTTTTTTTTTGAGTCTATACGTCTGTCTCGTGAAGGGAGCCATGGGCTATGAGACGACGAAGCGGGAAGTGTTTGAGGGTCAAACATTTGCTGCATTTACGTCGCATGAGTATGCTGCAATTGGACGAAGCGCTGGGCCTGTTCCGCAGGAAGGGATTGATGCGGTTGTTCTTACATATATAGTGACTGAGCCAGTAACTCTGTTCCTTGATTGGTATAGGTATCTTGGGGTTCCCCCTGCTGTGATAGTTGATCGATCAAGACGGTTTGGATAATCAATATCAACCGTGGTCCGAGTAAAATGTGCAATTGAACCATTAATAAGCCAGCGCGGGTGTAGTAGTGAAAGCGGAATTAGTGTATTTTTCTGCAACTATTGGAACTAGTCGGTAATATACCGTAGAAACTGCCGGATAAGACTGTATAACCCTATAAGACCGTACCTGTAAGTAAGACCGTACGTTTTAGCGGGTAGGCGAAACCCAGGGAAAGCACTGTGAATAAGACTGTATACTAGAAGCTACGTGGCCTTAAATGAAGATAAAAGAGTATGAATTTTGACAGTGTAAGTAGTAGAAATTGAGTCCAGTAATTGAGCAAATGTCTTGTAATTAAGAAAATATGCGTGCGCTACGTGCATAAAGCTCAAAAGACTCCGGCAGTAAAGGATCTAATGCATCAGTTTAATACTCTACCAGTAATGGTACCTGCTGGCTGTACCTTATTAGTTCAACCACTCGATGTTTGTATCAACAAGCCTCTAAAGGTGTTCTCGTACCCAGACTCTCCACTGCGCTGCCAAGACAATAAATTGTGCGGCTAAGGCGAGCTCTAAAGGATCGAATCCGAGCATTAGCAGACCAACATTATGTTGACCATATTTTGGAGTGGTCCGCACAAAAGTACACCGCATCAGAGCGCCGGATTCTAATGACTCAATGGGTTGATCAAGCATGGGAGTCAATTCACCATGAGTTACAGCAGACTATTGAGCGGTCTTTTCGCAAATGTGGCATCACTGTTGCTATTGATGGTTCTGAGGACCACGACATCAATATTCGAGGCCTTGTCAACTATCAAGTTCAATTGTCAGTCACCACCTCCGACATGGATCCTTTAGATCCCTCTGGATCCGATTCTGGTAGCGACTCGGATGAGTCCACTACTTCTTCTTAGCTTGGTCAGTTAGATTTAGGGCGGAAATCATGGGTTAGGAAAATGCTCTGTATATAAGACCGTAGCTATAAGTAAGACCGTACGTTTTTTGCCGTAAACCTGCGGTACCGTGTTTAAGACTGCAGTCTTATCCGGCAGTTTCTACGGTATATACGTTGGAATTGCCTACGGCACATCCCAACTCTTATTTAGCTTACATATCTCATATATACATTCGGCTACAGACCACGTGTCCCACTTCATCTATTTCATCCCTTCCACAATATTGTACTCACACCAACAGACCAACAGCCTCAACCTCGCTTCTTCACAGGCTCGATACCTCTAACTGACTACTTGATATACATATCACTCCTCAGATAGGCCAAGGTCCTAACCTCCGCAAGAGTAAGCGCTTGTTCTGGCTCGTCACTCAACTGACTCCTGTACTGACTCACCACCTGTCAGATAATTACTTACCGTGCACGTCTTCTACCAATACAACATGTCTATGAGCTCGAGCACAGATGCCATCGGCGACCCCGTTCTCCTGGCCCACCTCGGCGCTGTCTCCATCGGATTAGTCGTGGATCCGGCTTTGCTAGCAGAGCGCCGCGCAGAACTACCTCTCGACTTTTCAGGCCCACAGGAGCATCTGGCGAAGATCGCGGACGGCGCTGCCTATTGCGCTGTCCGGAAGCCGCATCATGAGGTCATTGGGGTGAACGTTAACCTGAGACAATGAAATTGTGATTCTTCTGACAGGAACGACTCAGTTAGCACCACCACCGTTCAGCACGTTAGCGAAGTGTGGGAGTGTTTGGTTCAAATTTCGGGGGTGGCGGACCAACAGACAGGGGAACCTGGGGACACGGAGCAGATAAGCCCAGAGACCACCCACGAATTGTCGGAAATCGAACCCGTCTACTCTATATAGGGTGACTGCGATTAATGATTCTTTAAAAAAGAAATTGAACCCGTCCGGAGGCTAGAGCCTAGTCTACAAAATTTAGGAAAACCTTCAACAAATGGAACAAGCGTATGGAAAGCCTTGGGGAGAAGATACAGGGTCAAGGATTCGTTGGCAATCAAGGTCCCGACAAGACAATTGTGACCCAAATATTGCAGATTTTCGAGTTCTTTGTCGCAATATCTCGGCTGCTATCTACCAGAGAGGGTCAAACACGGTATGACCTCTTAAGTGTATATATGGACGCGGCAAGCACTTTGGCGCAGTGCGTGCTCACGAATCCAGGGGCCTGGGGGACTGGGAAGGGCCAAAACCTGTTGATTTCTTAACAGCGTTGGAAAAGTGCACGAATGGCTAGAAATCACTCGTGCACTTTTGGTCCAAAAGGCACATGCGAATGTGCCGAGGAGATTACTACCACTGCCAATCACCTCTGTGACATCAAAGTCCATGCTGAGCTCCAGGTGGCACTTCTCATTCTTTCTGAACAGTCAACCACTACCCGCTCTTCCCTCGCCTATATTGGTGTCAGCAAGTTGAGCTGTGGACCCTGTAATATATTCCTCAAGACGCTCAACAAGGCCCGGGGGGCTAATTTTGCGGTACATAATACACATGCGAAGTGGTACCCTGGCTGGGGAATGCCGTCAAACCAAGTTCTGACCACGGTGCTGACTGCGGAGGAACTGGTCATACTGAAGGAGTGTTTGGTGGAGGAGATGAAAAAGCAGATAATTTCCTTCGTAACAGCAATCGATATCCAGAATGTAAGGATATTGGACAGTACCGATGCATCCCTGGATGGCAGGCACACGATGCTGTAGTGTAGGAATTTACTGATTCCCTGTCGTCTGATATTAGAGAGCTGGTTCGCTTGGGTTACCGCGGGAGTCCGGTAAATGAATATATTCAATAACAGAATCTGTTCGCAGACTAAAGACTAAAGACTGCCCCCTCCACCACGAAGACACTGCCTCATATATCATTCATTCACTCACTCATTCCATTTTCTTGCACCACGCAAACGACACTTCCCAATGGCATCTCGCATCCCCCTACGACGGCATCTCTCACAATGGCATCTCACATTCCTCCACGACGGCATCTCTCACGACGGCAACTCACATGATATATTCCCCACGCCAGCGTGATTAGTCATTCCAACACGCAGGAGTGGCAGGTCGCGCGGGCATATCAACTGCTTACTGAGAATGATGGTCAGGAGAAATTGACCGAGCCTGCCTTCCATGATGCGGAAGCTTCCTCCCTTCCGCCCGCCGTCTCTCCTCTCTCCTCCCGTGTTTCCAATCGATTTCCTCCAACCGGGATTTCTTATTTCCGTGACAGTGATGGCTCTTATGGTATATGTGTGGTCATCGTCCTGAGCTTTTTTGCGAGCGTAAGCCAGTTGCCGTAATTGGGAGAAACTGCAGTTTGGTTACAGCTTTTCGGGGATAGACGGTATTTCGTTTTGATGTTGTCTTATGTATTTGTTGGGTTTTGCATGTAACTAGCCACGGTTTGTCTTAGTCTGGAGTTTGTCTTGGGCTGGAGTTCTGGGTTTGAAATATGCCATGTGTATTGCGGTATAAAGGGGAAAGGCTCCCGTGCATTCTGCGCATTATAGTTATGGAAGAAGCTGTAGAACAAAACTTCTAGCTGATATACCGAGATCTCTCGTTACAAGTATAACCCCTCCCTCCCACATAGTAAATAAGCATATTTCCGTAGCATGAGACTAGGTTACAAGCATATTTCACCCGGTCCGGAGGGTATGCTTGTAACAAGAGATCTCTGTATATACATATACAACTACAGTACTTCATAAACTACTTCATTACATATATCCATGAGTGAGTACAAGTGTAGAATGCCTATCTAGTCTAGTACCAGTCTATCAGGGGTACTCTATGAATAGGTAGGAAATACCTATCAGAGAATAAAAATGACGGTGTGGTATGTATATATATCAAAGGTAGTTAGGCTCGCTATTATAACCGTACAGGTTCCACCAAGTCCTAAAAGGGCAGTCGGCCAACTTGTGCTACACCTATTATGGTAATAGGTCTAATTTTGCGCATAGACCCTTTTTGGACCTTCAACAACAGACCTTTAAATAGTCTGGTTGGAACGACCCTCCTCCATCTAGATCTCTTATAATTAGGTAGGTCAATTACCAGAATGGTGCTGCAACCAAACGACAACCCTAGAATTCGGGGATAGGGTCTCACTACGGACACTTATATATATATAAATTTAAACCTACTGGCGTAGGTAGTCATGATCAGCGCCTCTACCCCTAACTTGAGCTGTCCATAAACCAATTATCTGTAGATGATTCATGGCCAGGGGCATTGTATCCCGTACTAGAGACTTTAATTTTACCCATGAGGGAGATAAAGGAGCGCCTTATGTGACTGAGTTGGTGAATTTTAGAATTCGCTCCGATATATATGGAAGCGCTGGTGGGT
>Ga0307514_10004764_pt1 | contig 12382 bp, 1 predicted proteins | sample 16_EM_MG_FD_203088 | JGI IMG/M metagenome (GOLD analysis project Ga0307514, IMG submission 203088) | Populus trichocarpa ectomycorrhiza microbial communities from riparian zone in the Pacific Northwest, United States - 16_EM | ecosystem: Host-associated > Plants > Roots > Unclassified | place...
ATTACTTTATAAATAAAAATAATGATGGCATTTTAAAAATATTTATGTATTTTGAAGTAAAACACTGGAGATTGTATATATGTATATATTTCATAATCATTTTTAATAACTCCTTATTCTACAACAATGTATCTTTTTTTTTTTCAAGCATTTTAAGTTAGATAAAAAAAAATTAAAAACAAACAAAGTCTAAAACCCTCAACACACATGCATGTATCGGTCGAAAATATAGACTTCAAACATTTTCTATCTAATCAGAGTAGAAAGTTCGATATGAAGAATATATATATACTTCTCATTTCTTAGCAACAATGCCTATGCATCGAATAATTAAGACCTTCAAATCAGTGTTATTAGAATAAAATCGGGGTTTGAACGGACAAAAACGTTGATTTATTGGTCCAAAGATTCAATCGACGATTCACCGTTTAGTCTAACAGGTCACTTATTATGTAACAAATATCTTACAAATAATTAACTTAATTTTATTTATTTTAATGAATGAGGCCTAGGGTTAATTTAATACCAAGAAAAGGATTTTAATTTTTTCTTATAGAGTTTCTTATATATGTCGGTTTAATTAAGTTTGGTTAAGGTTGGTTCTTAGTGGATCGATGCATAAAAGGCTTAATTACATCCTTAAACTGGTTCAATCGATCAATGATTCATTTTGATAACGATGCTCTACTTAATATATAGGGGGAAATAGCAAATTAATGAGCTGTATTTGTTGAAGCTATCCAAGCATGGAGCTTTGGTCGTTTTTTGTATTATAGAGTTCGTATATTCTTTATAAATATATCCAAAAAACATTGTTTGATATGAAATACATTAGTAATTGATTTTCTTTCGTAATTATAGAAGTTTCTTATATATAGTAACATGCCAGAAGCAGAGCCATTGTACTTATCTGGTTAAGGAAGGATCGACGAATAGATCGAGCGAAAATCATTAATTACAGACAGACATGGAAATTAAGAAAAACAGAACACGGATCAAAATATATATGAGATCCAACTGGAAGCTGGCGCACGATCGACCATAACATCCAAGCTTATAGGAGTCCCAGCCCCACACCTGCAAGAGACGCCCAAGGAGATGATCGCAGCAGGCAAAGGCATAATTCAATGCACGCTGATGGAGGCGTGGCGAAGAATGTCAAAAAATAAGAAAAAAAAATAGGTCAACATCACATCTCAGAAGGGAGGATGACACAAAATAGTAAAACACAGAAGATTGAAGAATTAATGCACATATAGCGCACTAATTAAGTTAGCGAGGAGAAAAAAGAGAGGAAAGGGCAGGAGAAAGCCACTCAGTGACAACTTAAGTGTTGTTAACAGTTGAGTCCACAGTGTATTTGTGAGACAATCAACAAGGCCAAACAGTGAATGGCTCAGCTGTTCTTGTTTTTTTTATGATTTGATTTATAATATGGTTGTTGAATTACATGGTCTAATATTTATTAACGTTTATAAAAATATTAGGATCAAATCAAATCAATATTGATTCAATCAGGAGTTAATTTACTCTTTTTAGGACTTAATTCCAAAAATAAGAAACTATAAGTGAGTGTATGAAATCAGTACAGTCAAGAAAAAAGAACAGAAAGGAAGAAGACATGCACTTAAACCAAAAAGAAAGGGCACCCACGAAATCTAAATAACTTTCTGTTTTTAAAAAAATTAATTTTTTTTATTTTTTTATTTTAAATTAATATTTTTTTAATATTTTTAATTATTTTGATATACTAATATCAAGAATATTTTTTTAAAAATAAAAAATATTATTTTCATATATATTTCTAAATAAATAACATTTAAATAAAAAATTATTATCATCCTCGTAACTTCCAGTACTAGAAGTGTGTTGAACCATTTACAAGACATGAAAATGATAGTCTGATTCGGATGGCATGATATGTTTTGGTGCGCTCTTTTCACTGTCTCTCCTTTTCTTCTTCTCGTTAATGACGTTATCATCTCGCATACATATATATTCTACTCTATGTTGTGATACAAATGTTTGACCCAACAATATCAAGTGATATATATATATATATAAGAACAAGTTAATCAATTAAATATACTATTTATCAATAATTTTAAGAGGTATAGCTCAACCGGTCAGATTCTAGGTATATTCCCTGTAAATTATTAGTTCGAGTTTCACAAACCTCATGACCACTAGAGACTTACATGGTTGTTAACTTCAGGGCTCGTTGGCTTAGGCGAGGTGCGCGCAAGCTGACCCGGACACCCTCGTTAATAATATAAAAAAAATCAATCATCAAATGATATATTTTTTTTATTAAATATAACACATGTTTTTAACAACATTCATTAAATACTCTTTTTTAACGATCTTAAAGCTCATCACCTGCATGCATGTAATCTGATACATTCTAGAGATTGATAAATTCTTTTAGATGCTAGCTTTATAATTTAACATAATTTTTTTTTAAAAAGAACATTTTTTTTAATCACCAATTAACTCTTATAAAAGGTCAGACAAATATTAAAATAAAAGTACATTAATTGGAATCGACGTCGTGAAGCCACTAATACACCTTTTAAATATTGAACAATCTATTATAGGATGGGATTTTAACTTTTGAAATATGATTGCAAGCCACTGATAAAAATATTGATTTGTGGCTTCATATACTGATGCTTTTGTCCAAGCAGTTTTAAGATGAAAAGTTGAAAACATAATAATTATCATCGAAACTTAATTATGTCTCTTAATTTTAGTTTAATTTAATCATTGTTAATGGTTAATTACTAACATATATAATACTTGTATTCTTGGATATCTTTAACATAATTCCATGGATATACGCATATCATATTTTAATACAAATATAAATTTAAAAAAAATCATGTTTTATTGTCGTGTGTGATTTGAAAAAAAAATATGTTGTCCAAATATCTTTATATTAAGTTTAAAATTAAAAAAAAAATAACATGATGGGAGAGGAAAATATTTGTAGAATAAAAAAGAAAAGGAAAGAAAAAACTATTGACAAGAGAGCCGTAGAATTAAAGAAAATAATAAACTAAAAAGAGAAAAGAAAAGAAAACTCAAACTTTAAAGTTCAAAGTGATCCAAAAACACTTCAAACCCTAATAAAGCAAAAACAAAGTAGCTTGTACCAAATGAAATTGTGATATTATTATTATTAAATAATATATATTTATCTTGTTTTATTTATTAAGAGTAGATCAATATTTTCAATTTAATCTATATATAAGCTCTTTGTATTTTGTATTTAAGTTAAAGTAAAAACAAATAATATAAATCAATTGAAAAGAATTCTAGTTTTTTTTTCTTTCATGTTTGTATTTACTTTTGTGTTAATTAAATTATTTTAACAATTATTACTGTTTACTATCTGGGATTGTAAGTTTGTAACATTGCTCTTCAGGAGAAGACCTCTGCATTCGATAAATTGCAAAATCTTCGTTGGCTTTATTTTTTTAATGATTTCATTACAATTTGGCTAAGTTAGAAACTATTAATTAGTTGCTAATTATTTGCTGCTGAAAAAAAATATATAATGTGACTTTTTCAATAAATGTACGTATAGTTTGCACTTATTAGCAATCAAGAAAGATTCACATTTTGATGAGGTTTTAAAATTATGCCCTTAAAAATGGCTCTAGCTCTTGACCCCGCACGTGACCATCACCTGCAAAATTAATCATGATCGTTCAAAGATTCATTAATAGACAAGAAAACAATCGAATGCGCTCGTTCAACCCAGTCTTTATTACAAAAAAAATAAAAAATAAATAAAATGGCTCAGTTTTTGTCTGTAGCATGCGAGGATAAATATTATGAATTCAGATTATTTTGTTCTTCTATGCAATAAACATCTACCTTGGTTTCGAGAATAGAGATATCTTTTCCGTAGATCAAAATATATATTATTTATCAATTGATCTAGGTTAATTTAGTAAATTTATGTGTTTTATATATAGAAAAATTACTTCATCATTCTTGAAAGCTAAAAAAATAGATTTTTTATTTAGAAGTTTTTATATATTTTTAATTTTATTTATATAATTAAAAGACAATAATATCCTTAAAATTTTAAAAAAATCAAGCAAGTCGGCTCTCAGCGAAGCGCAAGCAAGCTATCTAGTCATGCCTAGGCCTTGATGCATATTTGCATATATGTGCTTTTAGGATTGATATTCATCCCACAATATTTACAGTGTACGTGCTTGTTAAGTCTAGAATTAATTAATGAGATGCCACTCTTCAAGTATACACCTTCAAGATGCATGAAGTGCTCCAACCAAATTAAGGAAATCAAGAATTTTGAAGTGTAATGTGTTAGGTTCAGATTTCCATAGCATGGGAGATGATCCTGTGGGCATATGATTCTTGAATTGTTAATTTTTTTTCCAGAAAATGCCCTGAAATTAGTGGCAGAGCACATTTCACTAGGAGGAATATTTATCCCACTTTAGTGAAAATTGTTACACCCCATTTAACAATATCTTTGCATCCTTCGAAAGGGATTGAAAGCCTCTCTTCATTTTCCTCTTTTCCACAGGTTGATGATTCAGACGTCTGAGCATATACTTCAACATTTAAGGTTCCATATATACTTCGAATAATATTGCATATGGCGGAAAGAGGTCATATTTGTACAACATTAGATTATAGCCACCTAGGATGTTTTCCGAGTAAATGCTCTACCTTGCATCTTTCACGTGTGATTTAATGATCTCAAAGTATTTGGGTTCTTATTCTTGTGAAGATCAAGTGTTAGAAACCACAATCTTCTGGAGTTGGGGAGAATAGAAGATTGGGAAGAAAAAAATGTACATGATGTGTAACTGATGAATGCATAGTATTTTATGTCGGGAATTTTATCTTGATGCAAATTACGGGCTGTATCTTAAACAGTACCAAACTTAATTAGAAAGTTTAGTGCAGCCTAATTAATGTACATGGATTATATTTAATGTATATTAATTACACGATGAAAGACATGGACTCTCCGAATGTATCTTCATGTTCAGAATCATTATACCGTAAAAAAACGTTCATAATCGTTATCTTTTATATATAAAGTTGAAGAAAAAAAAGTTTGATTAATATAAAATTATTTTTAAAGTTTTATCTAACAATTTAATTATTTTTTTATTGAGATATAGCAACTAAATAATTATGAGTTAAAATTTATTATACTTATTCTTTTTAATAAAACTAAGCACCAAGTAAAATGGTTTTGTATTAGTATCTAGCACACATCTTTAAATAAAAATCTCATGCCGAAAAGAAACTCTAAAATTAAATTTATATTTCTCTCCTATATATCAAATGAATTAATAATCTTACGTTGCTCGATTTCAAGATAAAAATTAATTAGTTTAGGTTGCTCTTTTTAGTAAAAATTCTATGAAAGAAAAGGAGAGGGAATTAATGACTTTATTTATTCTAATATAATAGATCAGAGATTCTCCAATTTGTTCTTGTATATATAATTATATCAATCTAGCATATGCTTGAAAGATCTTTCTCCAATATATGCTTACCTAGACTTTTTTCATTTAAACTAAAAAAAAGAGAATTATGTTACTTGCGAACCATATAAAAAAAATCTCTTATTCTAAATATTGCAGGTAACTCCCCAAGTCTTTATATTTTAAAGGCTGTATATATCCTATAAATACATAATTAATTAAATGTATAATGTGCCTGTTACATGTTTAACTTTTGAATTGAAATAATTGTTTTACACACATATTAACAAATTTATAGCTACTATGAACCCATCTTTAAATTTGTGTTTAAATTTTTTATTAAACGATTATAAATTATGATTGAAATAAAATACAATTCCAATAACAATACCAAACAGCCACAATGGCTACTATATACCAAGAATCATGTTGCTTCCATGGCATGTTCCCAAGTGGAGAAATATTGAGAAATGTAAATTATATATTCAGGAATAAACCATAGCGTCATTAACGTGCACTGGGTTAATTTTGATGACAATATTGTACTTTTGCGAATCAGAATAACCTTTTCTATAATTTTGTGACTGTCCTGGCATCCATGATTTGGAATTTTTTAAAAAAATAAAAAATATAATAAATCGGTGTCAATTCAAGTCAAGATAACGATAGACCTAAATTTGAGAAAAGATTGTCCTATTTCTGGAATGTATGAGGGAATAAGTTCATAATACGTACGTAAGCTCATATATTATTTTTCCAAAACTTGATGCTCCTAGTTGCTCTAATGAATTAATTAGGCAAAACAATACGCTCTCCGTATAGATTATAGGCTTTTTTATTATTATTGACAAACCTCAATTACTTTTAGTTTAGTTTCAACCTCTTAAATATTATTATTATTATTATTTTATTTTATTTTGCCGGTCACGTTTCATCCAAAGCACCCGTCAACCATTCCATGCAAGTCACGTGTGCAGGGGGGGCGCTCCGCCTTGCCCCGAGCGGGGCCGTGGCCCTCCAACTTTTTTGAAAAATTAATTCCAACCCTTATATTGAAGAGTTATTTTTAAGGCCTTTGAAGAAATAGTTAATTATGATCCTTATAGTTAAGAGTTAATTATTTTTAAGCTCTGCCAATGAATGTGAGTGTTTGTTTTATTAATAATTCATTAAGATAATCAAGAAAACCAGATCAAACCGTTCTATCACTTTTTGTGATATTATATTTTAGAGAAATACTTTGCATCACGGATTCTTGGGATGACAGTGAGAAGCATGAGAACTTCAATGGCAAAATCTTAATTGAGGGGATGTCTAATTAATTAAAGTCCTGGGGTTTGAGAACTTCAATGACCACTTTTCAAATCAATGAAAAAAATCATGATCACCTAATAATTTCCTCTCCGTAGTATGCGTAATTATGAAAATAATAATAATAATAGAAATTGAATTTGAATTTGAATTTTTTTATTTAAAAACAAACTGCCTAAAACAATAACAGAAACTAACTTTCAATGATAATAGGTTCTTTTATTAGTTTGAATGATCAACTTAACTTTAACAAAGCTTGTTCGTTTGTTTTTGTGTTTTAAAAATATTTTTTAAAAAAATTAATTTTTATTTTTTTTATTTTAAATTAATTTTTTTTATTTTTAAATTGTTTTAATATGCTAATATTAAAAATAATTTTTTAAAAGTAAAAGAAATTTTTTTAACATAAAAAATATTTTAAAAAATAAATGTTACCATTTTATATGTTGCCAATGAAAAGCTGACACCCATCAACTTCTACCAAAACCCTTCAATCAATAAGAAACAATTATCGAACCTTTATTTAAAAAATCAAAACTCTAACAAGTAGAAAGCTAGGCTCCACAAAAGAGAATAGACTTACAAAACATTCATAGAACATAAATCTAGATACTGATTTTTAGATGGACATACACAAACAAAAACAAAGGATTCGATCTAAAATTAAATTAGATCAATCAAGAGAAAAGATAAAACATAGATTTAGAAAAGTCTCAGACTTCAAAAAAAAAAAACAAGAGAAGAAGGGGGAAAAGGAGAATCAAACAAAAAGAAGTGGATGTCGAGGCGTTTTTTTAGAGAAAAAAGTGAGTGTTTGCTTGCAGCTTTTTAAATAACTTCTTTTATTCCCTTTCCTTATGACATATTTTTTGGAATTTCTGTAGAAAAGAGCAAGTTAAAGATAAGATTAATGATCATCTTGCACAATAATCTTATACAAAGAACTTTTCTGAAAAATATCATCCAAGTGATATCCATATTTTTAACAAATATTTTTTTTTCATTATTTCATTAGATAAATACCACATGCATTACATGCATGAATTTTATAAATGAATCTCATAAATTTAAAATTGATATAGTTTAAAAATAGATTTTTTTTTTTTTTTTAAAAAAAAAAAAATAGATTTTGATACTATCATTTGATGATATTCTTAATAGTTATTAAATGGTTTGGTCTGATAAATTGACTTTGGAATTTAATGATTAAGATCTAATTTATCAAAACTAGTTAATTTAGTCAACTCAGTTTAATTCAATTGACATCTCAATTATGAAATATTTACAATAATTCAAAACAATATCATTTTAACTTTTTATTAAAAAAAAAGTGTTGAACTAGTTATTCAAGAATCGCCCAATAATTTAATTTAATGATTTGAATATTTTTTCAAATAAAATCTTTGTTGGAGTTTCAAAACTATTTTTCTTTTCCCTTTTCTATCATGAAACCTCATGTAGATAATGTTACAGCATAAGAGAAATGATTTGGTCATTTCTCGCTCATCATCTAGATGATAACAGATCAAGGAAGTTTTTTTTTTATTATTATTGATATGGGTGTTCGGGCCAGCTTGTATATATGTTGACTAATTTCACGAGTCATGAAATTAACGACCGTGTAAGTCTCCAGTGATCTAAAAGAAAACTTTATACATACGTGTATGTGTGTATGTGTATGTGTATATAAATATATCAAGAAAACCCAGTTTGTCTTCTCCTTATTGCAAGTATGATGAGATTTATTAGCACGGGCGCAATTAAATTGGACTTGCCTTTTTGTATGTATCAGCCATATTTTTGACCAGGTGAACGATCATAGTCCACTCGAAATATGTTAGTGGGGATTTACCCCCTCTCTTTTTGCACTCGCGCACGAAATTTGTTCCGTGTACGAATCACTGGACGTTATAATCTTGGATAGGATTCTCTGAGTCAATTAAATGTTAAGAATTGCAATTATCCGGGGCAGGAAATCCTGATGCATTAGCCAGTACAAAAGCAGCAATGGCTCTGTAAAAGTGGCAATTCCCTTTTTTTATGATTATAACAAGTAATTTGAGTTCATATCCTTGTAGATAAATTTCAAATAAGTATAAATATGTAGCTTTCCCGTCGGATGATGGGTTACATGAATGAGAAAACCACATGCATGCAAGAGAAACGAAAAGTTATATTATTATTCTGTAAACTTAATGGCTTGCATGGTAAGCACCCATTAGAAAATCAATGATAAATTATCTTTGATGCGTGTTATGATTGTAGATAACCCTTGTCATATATGGCTTAAACTATTCATTAATCATCTTCTGTCATCCACCCACTTTCCAATGCGAAAACAACTTAATTTCCCAGGAGGTTGCATGGGCTGCTTAATTCGTTAATTTTAATCCAGAATCTTTACATATAGATTGTGTTTTGATTAAAAAAGATTAGATTTATCAATCACGGATAAGCATATCTGTTAGAATTCTGTGATGATAAACAAAGTAAAGCTCAAGGTTAATATTTTATGAATCAATTAACATATTCTTCTGAGAGCCATCTCTGATAATAAAAACCAGGCAACCTAATAGATAAGTCAGATGTTTAAGAAAGTTTGCTTTCTCTTTTGATTTTACAAGTTTGGATTTAAATACATTGAATCTGTTAAGAACTTACGTCCTTAAAATCATTTGTAAGAAATTAATAGTAATCAATATGGAAACTGATCCTAGTATTACTTTTGTCATAGAACCACGATGATGATGATGATAATGCTCTGCTGCAAAGTTACTGTCAACGTGCAATCCCAAGGAAAAGTTGCATGGTACTCCTAGCTTGCTAGCGACGACCATTCCCTGCGGCCCTACCAAGAAAAAAGAAAGAAAGAAAGAGAAGCACCGGAAAAAAGAAAGGTAGGATATCTGAAAGGATATTCCTACACAGGAAATCTTCTTGTCTCGTTGCCATAGTAGAAACTTAAAATTAATGAAGTAAAGGTGAAGGTCAACATTCCACGCTATCAAACAAATTGGGCTAAATCTTTTCCTCTCCAACAAAAGTAGAAGCAAATCTTAGCCCATAAATATGAATGCAGAACTCCCATAATCATTCGAGTCCAATCATGCATATATTTTTAATCACTAAGCAGCAGCACTAGCTTATATTAGGGTAAACAACATTTTCTAAAGTCAATTTTTAAAAACGTGGGAGCAGGAAATCAAAGAGATTAAGGAAGCTGAGTTGCGAGAAAATCAACTTAGTGAAAAAGATCGATAAAAGAAAAAAAAAACCGAAATCTAAATGCTTCTGGAGATTGCTAAAAGAAGTGCTCTCTGGTTTGAGTATTCAAATTCAATATTTTCAAGCAGCGCATCTTCATCTTCTCAATTATAATTCAAATACGGTAACATCTCCGAATGGCTCTGAAGAACTAAACGAGAGACAGAAAATGACCGTCATCCCAAGTGTTTAATATTTTTTTAGTATTTTTTAATGATTTTTTATGTGTTGAAATCAAAAATGAAAAAAAATAAAACTAAAAAAATTCATTTTAATGTATTTTTAAATAAAAAATTATTTTGTATTATAATTCTTAGGATGTGTTTAGACGTTTGATGTTATCAGGTGCAGTAGTTTTTTTTAATGTATAACCCATTTAATGAACAAAACCCCACCATCAAAAGTAAATTTGTTTTTCTTGTTTTTTTATGTATGTGGGCTCTGCATAAAAAAAATTATAACACTTAACTATACTGCACTCTAAAAGCACATTCTTAGCCTGCAAGTCTAACCGTGAGCCCAATTTTCATAAAAATAACCCACCGGCCCACGAGGATCGCCCTCAATAGAGCAAAGCAACTGGCGGGCGTGAGACTTAGCCTGAAGGCCTCACAGTGAGGCCCTATGCCCTCAAGAATGGCCCATCAACCCACAAGGATCGCCCCCTGATAAAGCAGGCCCAAGTTATTCAGGAGTCACGTGTCAAATCGTTGATAGTCTTGGAAATCGGGTCATTTCACACACCTCCCTCCCAAACTCTCTAATATTGCTGTTAGCTCGGTAAAATCTTGGTACTTTTTTTCACAAGATTTGTTTATTTTTATATTTTAAAAATAATTTAAATATTATTTTTATTTTAAATTAATATTTTTAAATTATTTTAATGCACTAATATCAAAAATAATTTTAAAAATAAAAAAAAATTATTTTAATACATTTTCAAATAAAAAATAATCGCAATCAAACTTTCAAACACGTTTTTAAAGACACTATGTGCACCGTGCAAGAGATTAGTTCTTTTTATTTTTTTATTTAAATTGACTTAAATAACTACTTAATTGACCTAATATTTCCTATGTTTCAACCCACAGTAGCTTTGGAAAAATCATTTTTAAGAAAAATGTCAGCAACCTCTTCGCTGTTCTTCCTTCTTCGTGGCTTGTATAAAAAGAAAGAGAAATCTCTGCTATTTCTTATCCTCTTGTTTATGCATTGAACCGTTACAATTTGCAACGAATGCTCTTGCACGGATGATTTCATTGGACCAATTACTAGCTCAGCAGCCATACGCCGCAGCCATCCTCTCAAGTCTCACCATGCTATGCAAATTTGAGAGGTAGCCATTGCTCAAATATCCAATAAGTGTTTGGGATTGGAGTTGTTTTTGTTTTTTTATTATATTTTACTTGAAAAAAATATTAAAAAAATATTTTTATAATGTTTTTTAATAATTTTGGTTAGTTAATCTAAGAAAATTAAAAATATTTTAATATATTTTTAAACAATAATTTCAAAAAACAATTTGTATTACAGTACCAGACATACAATGAATCGGCTTATAAGTTTTTTACGACGGACATTAATTAAAGGTTGGCTACACCCAACTTGAGTTGTGGTTGTCTTTTTTTTTTTATGTATATTTGTTTTTACTGTTGTGTTTATTTTTAGTGATGAGGTTCACCACTAATAGAAATAAAACATAGCAGCAAAAGCATGAGTTTATTGTTTTTGCTTTTATTTTTTTTATTTTTTTGTTATGAAGGATTGTATCCCATAATAAATACAAAATATAAAAACAAAAATAAACACACTTGGGTTTGGTTTGGTTTTTAAATTGTTTATGTATATGGCATGTTTTGAACGATGGTGTACTTGAACTTAATATGCACCATATTACAACTGAATAAATTCAATTGTAATTTAATTCAATTTGGATTTCTTTTTTTATGTACCGGTACCAAATAAGTATGAAATTTAATTCAATTTCATTGGATTGATTGAGTTGTAGAGAGGATGGAACATCAACAACCTTTTATTATGAAGTGGGCCTTATTTCTAATTGGGCCTTTCAGAAATTGATTGACCCCACCATAGTCTGTGGGGGACTATAGAATTACGGGCCTTGCGTGCACTATACGCGCTCTCCTTAGTTATATAATGGAGGCCCGTCAGGCCCACTTTTGAATTGTGAATTGAACGTTTAAATTCTCGATAGCAACTCTTGATTTTGAAATGCTCGTGAAATGAATAAAACAGTTCTCAACTCCTACTTTTGCAATGTTAGAACTGTTGTTTCAGTTTTCTTTTCTTTTACAATTTTTCATGCT
>Ga0307514_10004765_pt1 | contig 12382 bp, 9 predicted proteins | sample 16_EM_MG_FD_203088 | JGI IMG/M metagenome (GOLD analysis project Ga0307514, IMG submission 203088) | Populus trichocarpa ectomycorrhiza microbial communities from riparian zone in the Pacific Northwest, United States - 16_EM | ecosystem: Host-associated > Plants > Roots > Unclassified | place...
TGTATTTCACTAGAGTACAGGTTTCTATCTACAGTTGAATATATCATGTGTTTCTAGTGGAGAGGGGGGGCCGCAGGGGTGGCCCACTAGCCCGTCTTGGCCCACTACTAGGTCGGCAAGGGTACATGCGCCTACCTATCACTCAATATTTACACATCAAAATGAATATGACGTTACAGGAAACACCTGGCCATGGAAGCTAATCAAACAGTGGGTACGACCAGATGAGTGTCACCGGTTAGGAGCTCTCGCAGTTACAACTGCAGATCTAGATGCAAATTTCAATTAATACCCAATTCGGCACACATCCACTAACAGTGGTAACCCGACGTGTTCTCATGCATATGGGCGCTCTAGATACTAGGTAGATACACTATCTCCACAAACCTCTGGGGGGCTGGACACCCAGGTGGGCTGCGGGCTCGCAACGCGGACGGCTCGACACCGGTTAGGAAGATCAGACTCGAGCTCTTGGAATCGGATGATCCCACCATTGAAATTAGTCAGTTGCAACCTCAAGGCTAGTACAGCGTATACGATAGAAGCGGAGGATAGAAGCAACATCTGGGTAAGGATACCTATATACCTGTTTTTACGAAGTCCCTTTGGACCTCCAGGATGTAATGTCAGGTGCTTAATGGGGGTTCCCTAGATAGGATCTGCTTAGTGACAGGCCCACAAATGCAGTACACTATCGCGTGCAATGTTACCGGTGCAAAGTCTGGCATATAAGAACCTGCCACGCTAATATTGGTTAGGTTCCCCATACTCTACAAAGTCAAGTCCAACCTATATAGTTGTATCTTCATTAGCCCTTATTTTTTTTATTTCGGAAATTATCTATAATGCCACCCGTTTGCCAAGCAAATGTTTACGATGCCACCGGGTTTTTATAATGCCACGAGATAATTTTTTTTTGAGTCTATACGCCTTTCCCCCGAGAGATAATAATAGGTATACGATTATATATGAGAGACCGGTACCTGCCCAGACTACATAATAAGCGACATAAACAGACTGCGACAGAGACAAATAAGAAGAGTAGAGTAATACAAATAGACTGCGGCTACCTACATGAGCATGATTAATTAGAGAGTTTACATATGAGGACGCCGACAACTGCGTGCATTATACCCAGCTTCGCCACATGTACCACAGGTGGAATTCCGAATTCTTGCTTCACCAGCATGCACTTGCTGCTTTCTTGGTCTTCCCTGAGTAAGTGGTGCTGTACTCTGATCCCCATCCTGAACATCCATGTTAAGGTTTTGCTCGTACATCTCAATATATGGATTGGCATAAAGTCAATTGGGGCTTGGTGGGTTGCATAAGTAGCTGCAATTGCATGACTGCAAGGCAGGTCCTCATCTTGAAAGCTGCGACATCAAAATACAAGTCCGATTCGGACTAGGTATGTTGTTTCATTAGTTTCTCTAATGCGACCCTCAATTAGAGAGTGCATTTATGGGATATACTGTCGTGCATTAGATAAAGCTTGCTGAAGTAGCTTCTGTCCATGTGGAGTCAGCGGCTGGAATGGTGATATTGCTATAGCTGCTTGATGTCTCTTAAATCGTGTTGCCATAAGCTTATGCCAGATAGAATCTAGCATTTAAGCAGAGGTAGTTCTCGATCTTCTAAAAAGACACTATTGGAGGTGTCATGTCCAAACCGAGATCCTGGAAAATGATTGCGAGCTGCCAGAAGATACCGCCTTTGGATATTTGCTGCTAAATGCTAACAACAGTATGCTTGAACTGCTTGTAGAAGAGTTTCAGAAATTGCTGTAGGCCTTTACCGCGATCACTAGTAATTGTACGAGATGTTATACGTGGTATTTCAGCTTTCAAATGAGCAATAAAGTTCTCCCAGGAAGAGGTATTTTCGCTTTCAACAACAGCATAAGCAAGTGGCAAAATCTTATTATTTGCATCAATTGTAACTGCTTGAAGGAGGGTTTGAATAAAGCGAGTCTTTAAAAAGGTACCATCTAAAGCGATAAATGGGCGACAGTAGCCAAAGACATATTGACTTGCACCTGGACAGATGAACAGACGCTGAAATCGACCAGTATTCTGATTAAGCGATAGGTGCGTATAGGCATGTGGATCTCGCAGCTGCAATAGGCGGAAATATGCAGGTAACTGGGTAAAAAGGTCTCGTTCCACCTCTAATGTATCTTCTACAATGTGTGCTTCACCTTATGAGTTGATTTGTGTATTTTGCTACTGAGCGGACTGGCAATGCTGCACCCAGGCATGTATGTTCAGGATCGACCTTTGCGACTCTTACGCATCCTCTCTCTTCACTCCACACTGCACGCACATGATATGGACACTGAACTTGAAGCCGACATTTCACAATCCTCTGAGTAGGATCTGACTTTTGGTACAAGAAGGTAAAGCCACCATCAATTGCCCACTTATCCATAGCATCTTCAAAAGACATAAACTCTTGCTTTAGAATAAGTGCAACTTCCCTCCGTGGCATTGTAAAAAACTGGTGGCATTGTAAACATTTGCTTGGTAAACGGGTGGCATTATAGATAAGCTCCGCATTTTGGGGGGAGTCTATACGCCTTTCCCCCGAAGGGAGCCTTAGGCAATGAGGCGGTCTTTAGCTTTTATATCCCAGGATTTGTGAGGTTCTAACAACACTTGGCATGCTACCGAGTGCTGAGACTCTACGGCAGCACGGCTGTAGGTAATTCACATATGGGACATTACTCTACTTCATATTTGATCCTAAGGAAAGATGCCCCTGATGCCCACGGAGTTTTAGATAGACCTGATGATAGGCTGGGTGCTTCAAGACACCCCTCTCATTTCACGAGTTTCTACGGTATATGGGCGAGTCCGCTTCAGGTGACAAAATCCACAGAGTATACTCTGTGGTATATACAATCCCTACGCAACAGTCCTGCTGGAACACAGATTTGAGCCGGCCACCACATATCTTCGAATAACTCATGAAGCTTAGGTCTGGAGTTGGAAGTAGAATAAATGCAAATAGTGAAGTAATAGAAACCAAGAGTTGAAAGGCGGAACGGAAAGTTGAAATACCGCTTTTTATTGTACGTATAAATTCGCCACAGCACTTGGATGACTAGGCATTACCAGTAGCCTCAGTTATTGATTAGTCAGCGACAGGATTGCCCTCCAACTCAGTTCCGCCTCCAGCAATAGCTGCACTTAGAATACATCCATCGTAGCGGAAACATGAAAGCAAGAGTGGAGGCTCTCTAGATGACATTAATGATGTTAACAAGTAAATAAAACAAAACACTGGCTTAAAGAGGAGGACATAAGTTGTTAAAAAGAAGGGCATCGACGAAAAAAGCTGAGGATATTGGATTAATTTTGCATCAGTAAAGAAGACTCTTTGCCTTCTCAAGGAGGCCAAGGGCCTGGTAAGTGAGTGAGACTCGGAGTTCCGTTTTCTAGCTACACATATTCATGCCGTTCTATCCGCATCACCCATACCCACAATTTCTTCCTCCACAGCTGCAGTACAGGAGTCTCTGACCAAGAGACATCATCTAGATGAGGATGGCCAATCTGGGCATCTGCCTTTTGACTGACATGCTCAATACCAACAAATACCGCGCACCGGTTTCCTAAACCTCCTGCAAATGCTCAACTCGGTCAATTCATTATGTTGCTAAACCTGGGTGACTGCCCTCTTACCAATGTTACCTAGTAGATGATTGGGATGCGCAGGTTGTACTTCTCGCTGCCAAGGCATATTCCGGAAACCCCCCCCCCCCCCCGTGGAGAGCGGCTTGTGCCAACCAGACTACCAGCTACAGAGGAGCCATCCCTTTTTGTAACTGCTGCCAAGCCCAGAAACCGATGAGCCATTAAAGCTTCTCGTGGTGTCCTGTGCCTCAACCATCTGCTGAAGCATAGCATTCGCAAATCTTTCGCTCATTGACGAGAATGGGGTACTATTTTACCAATGAAAGGCCACACCGGAAACATTAGAAGTCGCTGGGCACTGGGCTGGTATATGGTGAGTACAATTACGTGATGTATGCCTCACTGCCGTCCTGAAAGTGTACAAGACACTCCCGCTGCCTACAATACTACTCATGTTAACCATATAATGCTAATTATAGAATTCATCTGTGATAACGGGCGTATATATCAAATTCGAGTACCTCAACCTCCTGTTGTAATGCCGATGTCTAGTTGTTACTTGCAATGAATTCTAGTAAGAACGGTGAGCCCGCACCTTGCCCACGATCTGATTTCACGCTTGGACCGTCTATCCAATCCCCTTCAATAAGATTCGGCTTGCCATTTGCACTGAGAAACCAAATGACAATATACTTTGACTCAGCCTTGCCTGCCCTATGACGAAATTCCGACTGCTCAAGTGGTTGCAATATACTCCTCTCAGACGACTTCTTCTGGCCCTCGTACCACATATTTCATGTCTGCGACATTATTGTTCTGCTCACAGCAAGATATAGCTGCCCTGTGTACCATAGCTAGTTTCGTCCTTGTAAACATCTAGACCCATGAAGGTTCGCAAATCACCGCATAAAAAACAAACAATCATCGCTTATGTTGTACAATTCCATGTTCCGTTAAATTGAATGCACACCTTCGGGTGCTGTCATTGCAGGGACTTTTAATTGGCCAGCCCTATAGCCTGCCAGGGTAAGCGTGCCGCTGGAGTTAACACGAGCCTTGACCACTGTATCTCCTTCAAGCTAGCCCCTGCCAGCGGGAATTGGGATTCAAACCGCACGAATTTGGTAGACATATGGTCTGGTGGGCACCGGCAACTCGTAGAGAGTAGACTTACAATACAGTTCGTGTACCTTGGAACATCATCAACTTGGAGAAGCTTAACCGGTGGTGGCTGGTAGCTGTCATGTGTTTTTCAACATAGGCAACCAAACTAACAAAAGGCGTGCCTGGTTAGGTAGATCCGTATACGGGCGGACTTTACAATTGGGGCTTCAGATCATCTGTAGCAGACTTAGTTAGGTTCCCGCTGGGGACTGAGGCTGCCTCGCAAAGGGGTGAATAACCGAACCTTACGATTAAACTTGCCAGTCAGATTGATCTACATAACTCATACTAGGATATTCTCTTTACGGGTTCTGATAAGGATAACTACACTAGATTGGGCATATGCTAAGTGGGCACCACAACCAAGCCAGTGCAAATGAGAGGCCCCCAAACCCCCAGATTAAGGTATAAGGAGAGGAAATATTTTAGACTAGGTATATCCGGCCTCTCCGGCAGTTCATTTGTGTAGACTCGGCCCCGAGGTTGTAGATAGAGTTGTGTGGGGCCATTACATTGGTTTCAACAAGAACAACACCACATAAGCCACGATAGAAACTCATTCGCCAGTGCGGTGTTGTGCACCAAACATGCTTGTCAGAGCGGAGCAGAACCAGCCACCATGTCCAATGTCATCATATGCCGGCCCTATGCTACGGCCGCCTGGTTGCAGGGGCCCCATGTCTGCTACTTAGGTAGCTGCAAAGCTTAGTAGAGTAGGAGAGTTAATCATCCTCGGCTTTGATTCGTAGGCTCTGTGTCGCGAAATGGGGTGTGGGCACATGCGTATGGTAGATTCTAGAATTGGGATCCAGTCCCGAGTTTTGTAATCCCAGATTGGTGGCTCCGCAAACTTAGAGTATAAGCGTACCTACTCTAGTATCAAGTAGTGGCAGGTTTTTGTAGAGATGCTGCTAATGGCCATATACCCGATGCAATTTTCAACAAGTATTCACACTAGATGTAACTTATACTCATTAATTTTAGTACGTAATTGGGATTAACATTACTGTGTGACATTGTTAGCAATTGCCGAGGCATCATCAGTCACATGTTGAATGCCAACTCTGGTATAGTTGCATTTTGTTTTATCTCCGAAATCTCCATCTGATACCGTATACGCAAATTGATTAATATTGGCAGGCACCTATTTACTAAGGCCTATTAACATCGGGCATGCACAATGCCAGGGTGAGTATAGTTAGACCCATGTGAACAACAATCATACCAAACTTATCTCTGTATACGCCTCAGTCCGTGACACGAAGCGTCAACCAGGCTACGAAGCTTCCAACGCTACACGTAGCAATGGAGGTATGCGATACACCTGTACATCTTGCGATCGATATCATAGATGAAAGTGCGCAGTGTGCTCACACAGGCCGGGTCTACCTCTCCCCACTACAAAGGTGCCAGACCATTACAGAGGCATCGTATTGATATTTAGAGATGAGCTGGCGTGTGGAGTCGATGGAGATGTATACTTCTTATGACGCATGCTCAATGTCGAGAGTTAGTTGATATAAGTTTCTCCAAACTTGGATAGTCGTACAATCACCTGCTTCTTTTCGTGCAATAGCAATCAAGTTCAATAAAAGATCCTTGCACAGCTGAAAAGTGAGCAATTACAGGGGGGATCATGCGTCTCTTGGAACACGGAATAAGTAGTGGTGGGTTAATATTTGACAAACGCATTAGTTCGGCGAGTATAAAAACAAATCATATGTAGGTGCGTGCCAACCAGACCACCAGATTCCATTCCCAGCGACCAAGTCCGCGACATACGCACTTCGGATAAACCATAACCCTCAGTCACGATACGCTTTGCCGGTCGATGGTTGGAACAAATAATGTGCGTATGACCCATGCAAGAAGACGAGCTAATGCATATTAACCATCCCCATTTCTCTCTGGGGTATCTGACCAGCCCTATGACTGCACTCCGAATCCATTCAGACATACATCAGGGCCCCTGAATCGGTAAAAACAAGTACCATAATTACATGCGGAAAGACCTGATGATACTAGAGTACCAGGGTTGGTACTCTACTCCGAGTTACACATGTATTATTGGGTGGGTTGATTTCTCATCATTCGTCCAATGAGGCCCACCCTTGTATTTTGCGGCCAATTGATAAAGAATGTCATACCAAAGAAGTTTGAGCTTACGTGCATAGCCCTACGGCCTGCAGATATGTCTCAGGACTGGCATGGGATCAAAACTGAGATAGTCGGCAGCTGAAATTGAGCCAAGGGTTCGAACTTGTCGAGTGAGATACTTTAAAAACTAGGCGGTCAAGTATGGAATACCTCACACAGCTAAGTTGATGTGTTTCCTTACCTATTATCGAGTAATCTGGGCCCCTGTATTTCTACCGTAGCAATAGATTTTATATGGTGATCCTGTGGTTCCGGGTCACAACAGCTTTAGACGTGCAAATTCTTATCGTTCACTTCTGGCACTAGTTAAGCACTTGTCTCATGCAGACCCGGTACTGGCCTAAGGGGGCCGTGAAGTCTGCAAGCTACCTTGGCACCGGTCATAAGGCCCCCACAAGTTGTAGCCGAATCCCGGCACTGGTACGATCCATAGGGCTGAACAGCATGTCTGTCAGAAGTGGTGCAGGAGCTACAAGTGTAATCTGAAGACATGGTGGAATGAGTGTAAATCAAGAAGGTATAGCCTCAACCCCGTCACTGTAGCCTGTTTCATCAAAGGTCAGATGCTGCTAGATATTGATGTCTGTGTAGTCTGAGGGCACGGGCTTCCTCATGGCTAGACGCATCACTTTATGCTGGTATCAAGGCATACATAGGGGGCCACTTCTTTTTCCCGACCCCCTGGACCTAGCTCTGAGTGGTCATGATGCACATTAGCATTATGGGCAGTAAACAGTCTTCAAGATTATCATAGTCTAGACAGGTTGAATACGATTAATGACTCCTTAAAAAGAAAATAGTCTTCAAGGCTTGGAGAGGGTATAGTTCCACCCTGGAGAGAATTTGGAAATTCGTGCCGCCCCACCTTGTATACGGTAACCCCCTTCAGAATTAGAGATGGGGGGTATGGCAAGCCGCATGACAGTAGTGTGAGAGCTGTGTACATGCAGGCTCTTTTGCATGTATATATGTGAATCCATATGGTTTGTAGTCTGGAGGGGCCTACCCAAGGGGTAGGTACAGGTTTCGGAGTACGTTGGTAATAAGTATATTCGAGCATAGGTACTTAATAAAAACATTTACTGTAAGTGGTACGGCCATAGATTACATAGGCTGAATGCGATTCATGAATCTTAAAAAAAACCTATTTGGGTAGTCTTAGGAAGGGGGGTTATTCCTAGTTTGGTTAGCTATAGACTGTGTATCTGCTTTAGGTAGTCCCATGCAACTACAACTGACTAGTGCATACGGAGTACTAATCAGGAAACATGCTTAGAGTGAACGGATTAGTCTAGTTGGCACAAGCCCCTCGTAGATATACATACGTCATTGGTTGAACTACCGTTTCGGGTCCGAGAATTGAGTTTACGTCAGGAGTCTTATTTGCATGCTAGCCCATGAACCGGCCGAAGTCAGTACTTACATTTATAAGAATTGGTGCGCAAGGGCTTTAACGTAGTTGTTGCTGCGTAAGATATTCACACCCACGGAGAGCCCAAGTCCGAGTTTGGTCCCCTCTTAGATATATTGAAACATATGTATGTATTGGACTTCATCTTGAACGTGCAATCCGTGACATTCTTTCAGTTACAGACCTATGTTTCGACGCATGACCAGCCTTCAGGTTCAAGTGCCTTAAGTACATACATGTAACAGTGGTATATTCACATGACCTCATGCAGGGTACCCCAATTGCGAGCCCTGTGGCGGGGGCTTTGGGCGAAACTTGCCGAGCCACATGGCTATTTCTCTAACCTACGAGGAGTGAAAAAGGGGTTCAATGGTAAACTGTAGACATTGAGGAAATACCTCAACCCGAACACAGGATCAACTCTACTCATGCGCTGCAGAAACGTGCATCAATGTCCAAATGATTCACCTACCCTTTCCGACAGGGTTAAAGGATTAATACGCGGGCACAATTGTCACAAAACATTCAGGTAGCTGCCCAAGATTACTATTCTTGGTTCATGTGTGTATACTGTCTGATGGCTAAGAGACTTTTGCCGTATGATCCCCATCTACCTGGTGACAAGAGGGCGCTCGGGCTTTGTGTGAAGATATGCACCCAGGGGAGCAGCTGATAACACCCTATGAGGTTCTTGTGATAAATGAACGCTGACACCACAATATAGGTAAGCTGACGGGAGAAAAACAGCAGTGCACTGCATATGTACAGACGGGCGCGATTATAGGATGGAACCAGATTGAGATCCAAACTACGGTAGATGTTTGTGCTAACATCCTGTTCATATCAGAGACAAATTGAGACAGGCCTGCTGTGGACAGGCCACGAAATCTGGCTGGAACCAGAAAGTTTAAGCGTACCCAATTCCAATTGCAAATCCCACTTAGATCTCGATGTAGAAGAGGAGATACTCAGTAGCCTAGCCTTGTATAGAACCAGCTCAGTCTGCAAAACTACTGGTGAACTCCACGCCGCAGTTCAAATAAGCTTCCTGTGTGTAGTGTACATGGAGAGGAGCCCGTGTAACCTTGAAACATATGGGTTATGTTACACAGAGATAAAATTAAACCATTGATGGCAAATGCCGCAGGCTAACCTTGTCTGGCAAGCCTTGGATGGTTTCAAACTGTTTCCTCGGAACCCATCCCTGCCATCCTTATTGAGACTGAGTGGAAGGGACTATTGGCTGATAAATATATCGGAAAAAAGAAGACGAAACTGGCATGGCGCCTAACTAGTTGCAACTTTCTAATTCGAGTAGCGTATGATACCCTTTGGTACGTCAAACACGTGAGCAACCCTAAATCCAAAAGCAGCCACTGGCACGATAGTATCTACCGACGAGCTCTGTATCAACCTCACCTCCTTTTGGCAATCCCTCGCTAATTATGTCCGTGGTAATGGGAAATGTTCTCGCCTGCATGGCTGTATATGCAACCTTACTTTTGAAGTCGGGAACGCCTCCGCTGAATCGCAATTCAGGAGTTGGTGCCCCAAGCCGGCGCCCAGACCGCCCATAGTGTAAATGTATGATCTCGATGTGCTCTCTGGGCATCCTACGTGTCAGTCGAAATCATCCTCAATCATGGGATCGTGGCGAACCTTGCCGTGTATCTCCTTGTGTTTTCTCTGAAAACCATGTCAACTTGTTGCAATTGTCCAAACCGGTGAGAGTCGACGTTTATGCTGCAGATAAACTAGAGCTTTCTTGGTTTAGTGGTATATAGGGTCTGGGTTCAATTGGTTGCCCATTTTCCTTCTTGAGGGCAACAGCAAACACAAATGGTGCTTAAATGGTTCATGTAGTTGGCTTGTAATTGGATATAACTAGTGTAACATGATACAAAATCTCGTCTTACTTACACTTCAAAAAGCAATTCGTCAGAGGCCTGTTGCCAATTTTGTTCGTGAACAGGGTTGTGTGTTTGTGGCGGTACAAATGTGCTAAGTTGGGAAATCTACCTGAGAAACCGAAATAGATATATTAGGCAGAAGGGAAGTCGTGATACTGAGAATTGCCTCTTATCCTCGAGTCATTTCCATGTGCCACTTCATTTCCATGGCTCACTACGGACTGGCACGCACAGGATAGTGTGACCCCTCGCTGGTCCTATGTGAACTTCGATTGTAAATAACCATTTACACTTGCAATCCAACTGCGCCTCAGCATAAGCTTAATTAGTAAATGTCAATAATTCTGCATCCCATTTACCCAACCCCAGAGTAGAGTAGGGCTCCCTGACAGTGGTTTGTGGGTGTAATATTTAGAAGGGGACGGCGAGCATATCCATGCAAGCTGCAAGGGATTGAATGCCTTTTCAGTAATCTACCTCTAGGTAGGGAAATCGAACAGGGTCCCGGCCAGCCCTGTGGGTTCAGGCCATCGACATCAACCGCTCTAACGAGTAAGGGTGGGACACACGTGTACTTGTTTAGCGGAGTGCGGGCTTGCATATATATTCACCAATTTTATGGCGTGGGCGAAAGCCCTACAAGCCTAAGCGGGAGAGCACTAACAGAATACCGAAACCTGTAGGTAGCAGTGTCAAATATTCGGGATGCGATAGGGCAGAGATTACCGTGGCAATTGCTTTTTACTTTTTTGCAAGCCATGTTCCTTTTTGGGGCGGCTCGTGTGCCTCCCGTCCAGGGGAAGGGATAACTATGTACACTATTTGTCCTACCTACTGTTCACATGGTGGGGAATATGCGGCAGTTTCCCTTGTAATGCATCTTAGATGATGATAGTCACGGTTGGTGTACATGTAGCGAATGGTGGCGGCGGTGTTTTCGTGGTGTGGTGCCCCAAGTTTCCAGTCCTGGTTCGTCCAAGGGTATGTGATACGAGTTAACAACACTGACTGTTCCAGTACAAGTGGACATTTCCGTGCAGTGGAACTAAGACCCATGCAGCTAAGGTCCATGTGAAGGCTCGGGTGATTGGGGCAAGAGTTCAAGGCATGATATTTGAAGAATATTTGATCTGCTCTGGTTAATATTTCAGGGAGCCATTGGTTGAGATGGCTCGCGCGGTGGGGATCATCAGAATATGGGGTACTCAGTTCGAGTTCGTCGCAGCACCAGCTTTGCAAGCGAGAGAGGAGAGAGATGCGTTGTAACAGAGGGAAAACTCCTGCTCTCATTATTGGCATCCCCCTGACCATAAGTTCTGGGTAGTCTCTCAGTTTAGTACTTTGGAGGTACTCTGTACAGAACTGAATATCATTTTGTATACAATGGAATTGAGACAAGAGGTATCGTCCCACCCCATTCTCATTTTACTCGATCCCATAAATAAGGTCTGCCGCCCCCATTAGCTCCAGCAATAGGACAAGCAACAAAACAAGCTTCAACCGAAGACTGCGCTACTTCTCAATCTGCTGGATCCGAACCAGACTGCTGGAATTCACTGCGAGGATTGGTTCTCCATCACTACAAACTTAAGCTTCACGAGCCCACGACTCTCCCTCGGCACCAAAAATTCGGGGCTGGCTAGCTGTCGCATAGTTGTAGCAGGCGTCATTATCGCATACAAGTATTCTAGCCTATTGCACATACATTTTCACTGAGGCTTTGAGTGGCATTGCTGCATTAGCACCGGGGTCCTGTGAGGCTCTGTCTCGCTGCAAAAATAACACCTGGGAGCACAGCGACGCACAGCCTTCGCGCTAAGTAGAGCTCTCACGAATTTTGGGGTGTGCGACGGCGTACAACAGGGCCTGCGCCTGTCAATTGCGAGGTAACGCAGGCTGCTCGGACACCTAGATCTACAGAGCCTGGAGGGCCTCTTTTTATTCTTATTTATTATCTCAATCGTGACTTTCAGATCTCTCTTCTCCCGGTTCGGTCGTTGGATTTTTTTTTGCGGACAAAGGGGATCAATTCACGGGCTGCCACAGATTGCTCTCGTCTTTTGGGGGGGGGGGGGGGGGGGGGGGGGGGGGGGGGGTGGGGC
>Ga0307514_10004766_pt1 | contig 12379 bp, 15 predicted proteins | sample 16_EM_MG_FD_203088 | JGI IMG/M metagenome (GOLD analysis project Ga0307514, IMG submission 203088) | Populus trichocarpa ectomycorrhiza microbial communities from riparian zone in the Pacific Northwest, United States - 16_EM | ecosystem: Host-associated > Plants > Roots > Unclassified | place...
TGCTGTTCCGTCTTTGCTAGCCGCCGCGTTTTGATCGGCACAGCCAGAGTCGCGGCCCGACATAACACTTGAACATATCAACGGGGGGCATAGTTTCACGTTTGTTGAGCTGTGGTCTCGGGGGGACACAGGTCATCGCGCCCTGCGTTTCGATGCTCGGGTTTTCTTGATGCCGCTTCATTGTTCCGCTATATCTGTGTTTCCTCCCTTGGGTTGCCGCGTCCAGGTCATAGCGTCACGTTTGGTGGCTTTGGTCATGGGTCCTGATGTAACTCAACGGTGCTTTTTCCTTGTTCGCTATCTTTTGACACATCCTCGTGATGCATTGCCTCAAACCTCAGATGGTGCCTAGCTCTCGCTTCACCGCCCGGACCACGTCCAGTGAGGCTGGAACCCGTCCGCAAGTTTCGCTGCGATCATCACCCGTGCTCGGGTTGTTGGTTTGTTTCGGGAACTGAGACCGTTGTTCGTTGTTGGGGAGACTACGTGCTGACCTTCATCTTCTGACTGCGCACAGGGCGTCACGTCCTCTCTACGCTTATCGGCGTGCACAGAGCGTACGAAAAACTTTCCTCGTCTCCGGGGAAACAAGAAAAGATCAAATTCCACCTTACCGCTCTGGATTTCCACCCGACCGTGATCGCGAGGAACCTGGTGTTTCTACTCTTGCTCGAGGGTCGGAGATTGTACACGTTTGTTGGGGTGATCATGCCTCCGTATTGTCAGACCCGGTGCGTTCGTATCTGCTGGAACCTTGGACAGAGGATTCACGATTATTTCTCAGGTTGATGAAGAAAATTAAAGACGTTCGTGAGCGACTGCTCACTGATCCCCTTGCTATGCCATCGTGGATCTACGTCGCTCCCAGTTCCGTACCGGCTGTCGTCTCTGCCTTGGATTACTGGCCGAAAGTAGCCCCTAATAAGACCGTGAAGGGCATTCTCAAACACCACGAGTGCAAGAGCCCGCTCGATCTCCGCGATAGTTTCCTTGACACGCCCGGTGTCAGCGCTGCATATAAGGAGAGGGCCAAGCTTCTCGGAGCAGGACCGAGCAGCAGGTCGCGGCAGTCGTGGAAAGTCCTTCCGACGCGGACCTCCAAGCCAAGGGGATGTCACAATGTCAGAGGCCCGGAAGTTCATCAAGTTGACGAGTTCTTGAATCAACAAGGTGTGGGTGGGAACGGAGGGCCGAACATCTTTGAAAAAGAGATGGATTGGTACAAGGAGATGAATTGCTTCTACCCGCCCAAGGAACTGGAGAGGAGAAATCCGGGGTTGGTCGCGCTGAAGAAACAGGTAATGGAACAAGAAGCCAGAGGAGAGCATTCGAATCCCGATAAGGAGGTCGTGTATGTGGTGAGGGTGTTTCTCCAATTCGCTTCATTCTATGAACTTGGGTCCTGCGCGGCTTGTTTACGAATGTTTTTCGAATATATTAGGCCGATAAGGAATATTATGAGACTTGGAAGGCCAACATCACACTATTTGTAAGTTCATCTCCTGGGACCACACTCGAGCTTCGGTCCCGAGAGAGGGGCAGCACCCTTGAATGTGTTTTAACGTAATTACCCTCGCGACTCCCTCTAGGATCCCACTGCGGATGACTACGACTCGAGATATGTCCATGGATTTCTTTTCGTCCATAATAGCCTTCAGAACCTGCTACGATACATTCGAATTGGGGAAGGGCGCTCCGGAACTGGAGCCCCATAGGATATCGTATGGATACGTTTAAAGGGTTTTCGAAGCCGCCGCGGAAGCTATCGTGGCGTTATCCTCCAAAACATTCTGCTCAGACACCGTACGTTTCATTTACTTTTTCCGAGTTCATGTAGGAAAAGAAAAGGCTGATATCCCTTCTCCGTTCCATCTCCACCTCTCCCCCCTTTTTTCAAATCACATTCAACATCACCCCACCCGAACAGGATCGAGAGGGTGGCAGAGGGCAAGGCCGGATTGCCGTGGAAGTGATCTGCGGAGGGCTGATCGATGAATTGAGGAAGATGAAGTTCAGTGATTCGGCCTCTCGGAGTGGAGGTTTGGACCTTCTTGGTTTATTCCTCCGACCCGAGGAGTTTCCGAAATCGTACGTGAGGGTCTGGTTAAGCAATATTCCGTGAGTGTCCGTGTGACCCCTTTTGTGTGTTATCATTCTGCTTTCTTTTTTTCTCCCTTGTCTTCGACTTTTCTTCGACCTTGTCCGATCTTGGTTTTGGCTTTGGCTTCCTCCCTCCCCGAGAGTTCTAGACTCGATCTCCCCCCCCTCCTCACCGGGATCCCCTCTCGCTTTCCTGATCGCGGGACTGCGGGATCTTTGATTTTAGTCCCCATCAGCCCGCGGTCGTTGCTTTCTCCACATGCTCAATGCCATTAGACTTTACGGTTTCGGTTCCTTCCGTTTGGATGTTTTTTTCTTCTCCCACGCGCACGCGACCGGGATCCGACCGGTCAATTGGGAAGCTTTGTGGAAGAATGGTTTGTGAGGAGATTCTCCGGATCTTCTCACATTGCTTAATTCATCAACACGATCTCTCTCTCTCTCTCTTCCCTCCTGTTCCATTTATATTGACGGCTTTTTTCGGTACGGACTTCAGGGATTACACACACGGTTTGATAACGACAGCCATCTATATTCTTCCCGTGCTGCGCACAGATACTGAAGAGGCGGCGATCGCATCAAATTGCGTTTTAAATACTGGGGCATTTAGAGGTGATGACGAATTCATCCACACGTGAGTCACACGGATCTTTGCATGCGGTCGTTTTTCTCTTCCATGGTTTCTGTTCGGACGCACGAGGATTGTTCCCTTCGTCGTTTCTCGGTTTCTCCCATCGTTGAATACTGATCGGTATCGTCCTTTCGGTTGTGATATCGCAGGTTAGCGCCCACAGACGTGCCGTAGTTCCTTGGGTGCCAGATCATCAACAGTCGTGCGTTAGCTGACGTTCTCTCGGTGGGACATGTAAAGTCTGGGCCTCCCTTACCACTCAAGGATCTGGCTACGAGGGAAGAATTGATTCGGTGGCTTTATAGGCAGCTGGTGAACACGTTAAGTCCTGGGAAGCCTCACCAGGGTGTGGTTCGTGTGAGATCACCGAATAACATGGTGGCTTTTGTCAATCTGCTCGTCTACTTTTGCGATTTGGGATTCCCCGCCCATTGGATCTCGGATTATGTTCAAAACGTGTTGGGGGACAAGGTCGTGCGAGAGGGCTACCGACACCTGTTGGCGGATGTTCACTCGAGTCAGCAAGAGGTGGATCGGAAGCTTGGGTTGGGGCCGTGGCTTGTGGAGTTGGAAACGGTTTTGGCGTCCGTTCGGAAAGGGTTGCCGTTCTTTGTTTCCTTCCCCCTCGGAGTTGGAAGACATCGGAAAGTTTGAAGCTAAGGTCAGGTCCTTCATGGAGCTCAGGCTGATACAAAACGTCTTTTCTCCATTCGATCCGGTGACGAATCTGTTGTTCTGGAAACCTTCTCCGCCATCGGGTCGGAACGAGCAGGCGTTGAAGAAGGAAGGGGAGAAGATCGTCGAGCAGGAGGTTGATGGGGTTTTGTCGGGCGGCGGGCAGCCGAGTTCGAAATGGAAGGGTAAGTTTTTTGTTCTGACGGCTCAGGAGAGCGTGAATCAGGATAGGTGTGTGAGTTGGAAGATGGCGAAGAAGAGGGTTGAGAGGATGAGGGAGGAGGGATGGGTTATGATGGTTGTTACGTCCGACTTCAGGGTCGCCGGTATGTTCCTCCTGCTCCATCTTTCTCCCCCGTTCGATCTCCATACCACCCGATGTCTCCTTCGACCCGTTCTTGTTTAGTTCCCGCCCTTTACCTTCCATTGTTTCCGCTTAGTCTGCTTCTTGTTTGACTGTCAATTTTTCTCTTTTGGAACTACGCTACAGTGACCAAACCCGCGCCCGCTTCGGAGTGGCGGGAGGTTCAGGATTTAGATTAAGGTGCACTTTACGGGATACCCTTCTCCATAGGTCGATGTTTCGTCTTTTTTCTTGTCGTTGTTGAGCTTTCTTACTACTCGATTGCTTGATCTGTGCCGCAGCTAGTTGGTGATCGACCCTTTGTGTAGGGACGTCTATAAGCGCAAGAACCCGGGAGATGCGTGTGTTCTAGCGTATTTGCGGGTTTGTGTGCGCTTTCCTGACATCATGAACCATGGGTCCGCATCGAGTATAATCGAAGATGCCGACGGTTGTTGATGTTGAGATCAAGGAGAGTAACCAGGGATGGGATAGCTTCGAACTCTCTTTCTCTAGCTCTCTTTTCTATTTTTTTGTTTCCGTGTCTGTGGGCTTGCTTCTGATTTTTCGTAAGGAAAGCTTTGGTTACGATATCGATGTTGTAAATGGTGAGAGTCGTTGTCAAGCCCCGGTGTTTGTTTGGAACTTCCCAAGGTGTGAATCTCACGGGAGCTCGAGAAAGGGCAGTGCCGCCGTATTGTCGTTCTTCCTCCATCCCGGTGCAAGCATACAAAACGTTTGTATCATTGCGGAGTGGCCTCGGGGCTTGGTGTATTCGGAATAAGTTCTGACGGTGCCAAGTCGGACATTTCCACAAGGAGGTATTGAGAGAGAGAGCGACATTCAAAACGTTTAAAATGTGGGTGGTCACCAGTCACGCTCAAAACTGAACGCACAACTGCTTTCGGTATTTCGATACATACTTCAACTTGTACAGCATCAGCACGCGCGCGCGCTGGGGAAGGGGAGGGTTCCGTGCTAAACCTCTTGCGGTATCTTTCAAAAGTCCAGGTCCCTCCTTGGGGTCCCCTTGTCCAAAAACGAGTTGGTGGGGAGTCGAGACTCCTGACGAATTTCAAGCAGCGGTGGAAGTTGGCCCAGCTGGGATTTTTGGGCCAGGCTGTACCGTACAGTTCTTTAGATTTTCGATTGCTGGATGATCGAGATAAGAGATTTCGGTTCCGGGCCCACTCTCCCTCCTCCAGGCGCGGGTGACGAGTGGTCCAGGTTGGCATCCCTGATCCCGCCTCAAGGCTTGTAGGGTTTTTTCTTTTTTTGCCAGATTTTCTCCTAGATTTTTTTTGTACGACGTAGGGATGAAATCTTCGCCAGAACAGAGGTGTTTGAACGGCGTTCGGCTAGTGGCGGCACGCGCGATCGTCGCGATCCATCCTCCTCTCATTACCGTCTCCCGTCCTCCCGCTCTCTTCGAAGAACGCACCTTCCAACGCCTGTGACGTGGTTTTCAAATCATCTCCTTACGCCCGAATTCCCGTGTGTCGGCCTCCAGAGGTGAACGAGCGGAGTAACAAAACCGAGCGATCAAGAAACAAATCGAAAAGTATTCAAGGCTGGCGACCTCAGGAACGACGAAATCGAAAGCGGGTACGGGAAGGATGCCCCGAGGGATACCCAACGCAAAGAAGGATGAGACTGGGTTGAGGTTCACGTCCTTTAATGTCCCGCTTGCGTGTGTGTCTCCTCCGTTTACCTGTGCTTTTGAGCTTACCGTATCGTTTGCATCTGACTTTTGGTACCTCGACGATTCATCATGCTTATGCATTTGGGATCGTCTCCTTTGAATGCGTCCCGGTCGTCAGGTTGAATCCTAAGAACACGGGCTCAACGTATATCAAATCAGACGCGAACACGCTCTGGGCAAGAAATGCAGCGCGTCGCGCCAAGGAACCCGCACCGGTCACCGAGGTGCGAGCGAACCTCTACCCCCCTTCACACAAAGTCTGATGGAACCCCTCCGCTCCGACAATATCAATGCGAATCTGCTAGGGAAGACGAGGGTCGGATGTGATAGTCATTCACCCGGGATCTAGGTTCACCAGGATAGGCAGAGCATGCGACGTCAACCCTGTAACCGTCCCAAGTGTTGTCGCTCGGAAACTGAGGGACGGTGGGACCATTTCGAAATCGACGTACGTCAAGGGGATTGAAAGACCTCAGCATGGGATGGAAAGAACCAAACCGATCCAAGGTACTGGTGGTGGAGATGAGTATTCTGTCTCGTCACAGTCCAATGATCCCGTGAGTAGTTGGTTTTTGTATTTTCTCTTTCATCTCCCCCCCCCTCTACCCTCATTTGTTGGGCGTGAATTGGGATGGCGGAGCGGTTCTGTACATTCGCTCCATCATTGGGGGCTGTGACTGATCATCTCCATCGCTCCCTGGATATGACAGTTCGAGGTCAAGATTGAATCACTCGTCACGAACTTTAGAGAACGGATGAAATTCTACAAGCTGCGGGTTACACAAAACGCAGCATCGGTCGCGTCTGCTTTCAATGAATCTTTCAAACCCGAAATAATTCCCGATTCCGCCGATCCCTACAAAATCGATTGGATCACGGAAACAGACGAAGAAGTTCTTGTTGGGGAAAAGGTTTGACATCGCGTTGCCGTTCCCACCCTTTCATTCTGACAGGATCTTGACGGGTCGCCTGATCAATGGCGCCGTTTGCAGGCACTGCAACTGGCTGATCCCCATGAAATGGGGTACGTTCTTCGATGGCCATTGTATGGTGGACACTTCAACGCGCGCGATTATCCATCCCATCAGGTCGTCTTGAGCGATATTGAGGTCGTTCTACGACAGTCCCTCAGTGAGAGTCTTTCGATTGATCCGAAATCATACAATGTGAGAGATTTCATCTGTCGCTCTTTCCCTCTTGGGATAGAAAGATATTACTTGTTGGGGCTTACTCGTGATACTTTGTTGTGTATTCTCAAGGATTACTCCGCCGTCCTCGTTATACCCGACCTTTACGAGAGGACGTACGTGAAGGATCTGATTGACATCCTTTTGTTGAAGATGGGATTCAAACAGATATGCGTGCAGCAGGCAAGTCCGTCCCCTCCCCCCATTTCATTTCCCGCACCTGAAACGTTTCATTTCTGTCGGAGCAAATTGAATTGACTCGCAAGCTTTCGGGTTCGTCTAATAGGAATCCTTGGCCACCACCTACGGAGCCGGAATATCAACCGCCTGTGTCGTGAACGTCGGAGCCGCGGTGACAAGTATTGCTTGTGTCGAAGACGGGTCGGTAGTACCGGACACTAGGTGAGGAACTCCCTTCTTTGGGCCGAAATTAAGCTGGTGTTGCGGTCGCCCTGCATCAAATGATTCATTTCTAATCCTTCTGTTTTCTGGATATTCCGCCTTTGTCCAGGATCCTTCTGAATGTCGGGGGAAACGACATCACGGAGTTCTTGTACGTCCTGCTAGAAAGGATAGGTTTCCCGTACCGAGATCTGGACCTGGCTCGATCGTATGATTGGAACGTCATGGAAGACTTGAAATCCAGGATAACGACTCTACACGAGGTACGCTCGTTCTCGCCCGCTCTTTCTCCGCTTGGAGGATCCTCCACGCAAGTGGGATTTCTAAAGAAAAGCGAATAACGCGGTCTTTTTTTCTTCTCTGGGTTATGTGAAGAGTGATGTGGCGTTGAACCTGTACGACTTCATCGTCCGACGCCCGGGTGCGCCCGCAAAAAAGTACGGATTGCGAGCGTACGACGAAGTGATTTTGGCGCCTATGGTGAGCCCCACTCTCCCTTCCTTCTCTATTTTGATAATATATCGCGTCTAAAAGTCACATCTGCTGATCTCTCTCCCTGTTGCCCTCATTTACTCACTTCAATAGGTAGTTTTTGAATCACGGATTGTCGATTTCGATGGCAAGCTCTCGGGTGTACATCGGCATAACTTGGACGTGACGGACGAGATCTCAGATGTCTATCCCACGGACAGATTCGTGAGTTCACTCCCCCTTCCGTTCTGCATTGGAAATCCGGTCGAGATCCGGGCTGCGGATGGCGCCTTCTGATTCTCTCCCCCCCACTCGCAGACGCAGGCGATGGTGATTTCAACGCAGCATCTCGTGCCTTCGGAAAGCACAAAATCCAAAGGTGCAACAGCAGCGCCTGATCCGACTCCGCAACCAGGTAAGTGGGGTGTTTTAGGGCACCCTCTACCTTATCCGCTCCACCTAGACGCGCGAGTGGGAACGGTTTGGCTGAATTGTGTTGCTTTTTTTTTTCTTCCCTCTTTCTCCCTTCTTCCTGCCATTCTTGTGCCCCATCAAGGATCTGTCACGAACCCTCCCTCGATCACGGATGGCGCTGAGAACGGGCCATCAACATCTGCCCCTTCACCCGCGTCAGGTGACACAAATAAAGCTGACGAAGACGCTGAAGAGGCGGCACCTACTCCGATGGACGTTGATAAGGAGAAACCGGAGGATTCGAAGAACCAAACGCCGGTTCCCTCGAGTCGGCCAACGCCACAACCGCAGACACAACAGCAACAACAACAATCGGGACAGGGACAGCAGGGTCCGTCACAGCAACCCTCGAAAGAGGCAGCGACGCCTCAAATTGACCTACTCTTGGAAGCGAGCAAACTTCCGTTGGACGTGGCAATATTCAACAGTACGCGCGCGGCCGGTGGCGACGATAAGATCCGGAAGTATTTGCAAGCAGTCCTCGTTGTCGGAGGAACGGCTTTGACACCTGGTATGGCGCACGCTCTCGAAAGCAGGTACGCCTTTGTTCCTGTTCTTCTTTACTGTCACGAACTGTACGGTCAGCGATGAAATTCCGCTAGAGATCTTTTTCCGGGGCATTGTTCCTTCGATTGGATCTTTTTTGGAATGGTTCTGATGATCGAGTGGTCCGGTTTCTTATCGTAGGTTGCAAGCGATCGCCACGCCCCTGGTACAGAATATGGAAAAAGTTCAGATCATTCCGCCTCCGAAAGACGTTGACAAACGAGTTCTCACATGGAAGGGCGCGTCCGTGCTGGGGCGGATGGAGGGTGCAACCGATATGTGGGTGACGGGCGCTGACTGGGTAAGTGAAGAAGAGCGGGTCTCTTCTCTGTTGCTTCACCCCTTACACTTCTTCACCTCATCTAGAACACGTTTGGAATGCGGGCAGTAAAAGAACGGTGTTTCTTATTGTAAGTACTCAAAGTGTTGAAAAAACTGTCCGTGTATGCTGATACAATCATGACCGATGACCACAGCGCATCCTACATCAGGAGCTCAGGGAACTGAGGGAGAAGAGAACCCTTTGGATTTGGGGTTTGGATGGATGTGGGCTGTGATGTCAAACTGCCAATCTATCCTTTATCATGATGAACTCGTGAGAGGAGATGTTGGACCAGTTCCGACTGAGATAATCCACTTCTTCTGTGAAAAGAGATCAGTACATACGACCGAATGCATTGTAACGGCTGTGTACATACGTCTGCCCTTTCTGAATACACCATACAGCGCATGTGATGATGTTGGGTGAAACAGGGTAAAAGATAGATGGTTGGAAAACGTACTCTCGCCGTTCGAGCCACTCAATGCGAGAGCTCCCCCCCACTCGCCACACAGTCAGTGAACCTTCACAGTCAGTTTTGATACCTCCCTTGGTCTGTTCCATATCTTCGCACAATATCACGATCCCGGCGCCTTCTACTTGGGCGGTGAGTTGGTCAACCATTGCCGTCACAGCGGCGTCGGCAATACGATTTTTGGCGAAAGGGAAAGTCAAGAGGCTACGAGGGAGTTGATTAGGGGTGTATATGAGTATACTCCGACACATTGGACATTCGACGTGTTCGTGCCACCCTCCGCATGTCCTATGAAATCGGGAGAAGAAGTGTTTGACCATGCACAATGCACAGAAGGTGTGGCCACAGTTCGGGTGGGGGATAGTCACGGGATGTGCACTGGACGAGGGGGATTGGTGGGTGAGGGCGCATGTGTGTGAGGTAATAATACAGAACTTACATTATCTCCAAGCATCTGGGAAGGTTAAGCGAAAAGGCAGGCTATGTAAGCCATCGCCGCCTCGGAAACGTAAGAGAGGAGCTCACAAGGCGCACGTGAAGTGTTCTTCGAGGAAGCGAAGTGTATCGCGTGGCTGAGCCTCGTCTAGATCATGCTGTATGCCTCGGGTGATGTCGTCCAGCTGCCTTTGGTCTTGCTGGAGAGCAGACAGGTCCTCTTGTACCTGTTGTAAGGTCCGCCTCAAATCCGCAAGCTCCGAAGAATCTTGGTCGGGAGGCGCCGAAGGACCCGATGACGACTGAGGGGCTTCGGTCTCCGAGGCGACAGGACGGCCCCTTTTGCGGGCGATCCTACGGCGTTTTGGCTCGGGTATGTCCTCTTGTGAATCCAGAGGTCGCTTCGAATCTAAAGATAGGAAAAAGAGAGTTAGATGGATCCTCAAAGTTAGCGTGCCGTGAGGTTATGATGATGAAGCGGGGTTATAGGGGGTGTGCGAAAGACATACCACGAATAGTCCGAGTTGATTGTCGGGTGGCCCTCTTTGCGGATGACCTCGTTTGCATCCTCGGAGCTCTCGCACAGGTGTCCAACGAAGGACGCGTGTGGCGGCGAGAGGGGAGAGAAGAGGGGGAAGGGGTAGGTGTTTGTTGCAAGTTGGCGGGAAGGATCTCTCACTTCGGCTTGCTTACTCTCCCCCTCGGCACCACCCCGCCCCACTTCCCCGCCGCCTAATTCCTCGGTGTTTGCCGAGTTCTGAAATGGACAAAACAGCGACTTTTCGAATTTCCTCTCATTTTTTTCCTTGAGGAAGAGTTGCTGGTTCAACTTCTTGAAATTTCGGACCCATAACTTTCGGGTTTTGGTAAACGCGGGAACGTTAGGATACGTTATAAAGCGCAAAAGATCGCCGACACTTTTCTGTCTTCAATCGTCCACCAAGTCACGTCGATTCAACTGGGACAACTATGGCTCAAGGTATCTCCAGTCTCTACTTTGACGATGATTCTGGACCTCTTTGGGTAGAAACGCCCCTCGTTCACTCCCGTCGTATCTCTGAAAGACTTGGCTTCAACGCGTACCTCAAGATGGAGGTAAAACAGCGGAGTTCATCCCCTTCGATAATGTGACTAACGTAAAGACCGCTTCATAGCATTTCAAACCTTCCCAATCATTCAAGTACCTCACTTCATTCAAGAAGCCAAACAGAAACACGGGAGGGACCTGCACGTTGTTTCTGCCTCGAGTGGTAACGCCGCACTCGCCGCAGCCTGTGCCTCCAAGGTCATGTTCCTCAAGTGCACGGTATTCATTACTCGAGATTGCGAGTCAGGAGGTGATTTCATTCCTCAAATGGGAGGATACTGAAGTGATCATCCGAGGTGACCTTTATACCGAGGCACTGGAAAAGGCCAAAGCTGTCGTTGCAGCCAATCCGAATGCGTATGTATTGTGCATACCGGGTGTACCGACGGAATTTGACCCCCACAATGCACGCAGGATCCTCGTTCCTGCCAATGATAGTCAAGTTCTTCGGAATGGCCACGCATCAATGATCTGCGAAATAAAGGACATGCTGGACTTCATACTGGATGTTATATTTTGCAGTGCTGCAAGAGGCGGTTTGCTTGAAGGTGTCATCAATGGATGTGCCTCGGTAGGCTGGGGCCATGCTACGATTATTTGATAGCGTTCGCGTATGCCGCATCAGGAAAACGGGTGTCAACTGTTTTTTGACATGTACGTTTCCCGACTTTTCTTCGCTTATTTGACACTTTATTCCCATTTTGGGACGTCAACTTTTCTAGACTCACGACATAGCTTCTATAAGTACGTCCTTTTTACTTATTTACAACTTTTTTACAACTTTTTTATGAAAAGAATGAAAAAAGGCTGGAAACAGTTGCTGCTACCTTTGCTGATGCGCTGGACCTCACTACAAAACTAGTACCCATTGTCACAATTGAGCCTCTTGGGTTGAATTGCTCTATTCCATTATGGCCCTAATGAGCAGTGGATGGAAATGCATGGGGAAGGAGCAAGGGGGTGCATCAGGAACATGCCCAACAACTGTTTTTTACCTTTTTACTTATTTGTACTTATTTGTGCTTCTTGGAAGTCGATCCACCCTGGTTGTCAGAGTGACTCTTGACGGTGTCGAGTTAGGGGGTCTTGGTGTGGAGGTTCTTAAGCTCCAGAGACCTCTGGTTTGCTTGTGTTTGCAAGCAGGCTGGTTGGAATTAAAGTCGTATACACGATCACCAACTCCACAGAAGGAAGCGGGTTTTAGGGTTCAACTGGCTTCTTGTCCTGCTGAGTTCGCTGAAGAGGTTGCTGGGCTCTTCAGTAGTGTGAGAGTCTTTCAATCTGTGGCACAACAACTTCCTCAAGTATATCAGTACCTCGATCTAGAGCTCCCTGTGGGTGAAAGGATGGGGAAAAGGGAATGTATTGGTGATGTAAGTGAGTGTGGGAACAATGTGATGATCAGGAATGGAGGCTAGTCTGATGGGATCAAAGTAGGTCTGTAACTGTTGGGAACCGTTGCTATGGGAACTGATTAGTGTGGCTGTGGTGACAACTGATGGTTGTCAAGGTGATTGATCTGGGTTGCTATG
>Ga0307514_10004767_pt1 | contig 12377 bp, 9 predicted proteins | sample 16_EM_MG_FD_203088 | JGI IMG/M metagenome (GOLD analysis project Ga0307514, IMG submission 203088) | Populus trichocarpa ectomycorrhiza microbial communities from riparian zone in the Pacific Northwest, United States - 16_EM | ecosystem: Host-associated > Plants > Roots > Unclassified | place...
GGACATATCCGAGGTGATTATATATTCATAGTTCGGAAATTTGGCCCGGCTTGACGTGTTAATCTAGAATTGAAATCGGGTCGGTTTAAAAAAAATAGAGGAAGTCAAAATCCGTGGTGACACGGTTAAAAATCCGGTTGCAACCCGTTGACTTTTGTTTTTTTATTAAAACGATATCGTTTTGATTTTTTTAAAAATTTAAAATTAACTCGGATGATCTGATCAAAATCCGGAACCCAGATCTTGGGTAGTTGGATGGGTTCTAACATATAAATAAATAAAATAAGAAGTAAATTTCAAAAATTATTATTACTATATTTCAGATACAGAGTGTTTTACATCAGTAACCACTGTCCTAGGTGAAAGTCGATGTGGACATATCCGAGGTGGTCATATATCTAAAATATAGGCCCACTGCGGTCCGCATCATGAATGATGAATAGCCATGCAGGGGTGTCTACCTTGGGTAGCCGACCCTAAGTGTCCTGTGAGCCAAGTCAACCCATCCTCGTGCCATCTAACCTGATTGGACAACCAACACGTGGACGGATGCGCGCCCAGTGACGCTCGATCTACTCACTAACCAAAAGGACGATTCATACAGCGTATTAGATACATCCATTAACATTAACAAAAACAACTAAAGAACATGAGGTAGTTGTAACTGTTTATATTTTTAATTGTTTTATAATATTTTCATGTCACAGTCCAGTCTATTAACGCGTGGGTCTGAGTGGAGGTCACAGGTTCGAGACTTGATGAGAACAATAGAGTGTTTTACGCGACAGACAATTTGTTTTTCAAAGAAGGTGAATGACACGTGTTCATTCCATATAAAAAGAGAAAAAAATATTGGGTTAGGCGTGTTGGCCTGCTTCCAACCACCATACATAGATTGTTTTTTTTCTGTAACAGGCCCAGCTGTGCTGCGTCACTCGGGCACATACGTTTAGGAGTTGTTGTTTTTTTTTTAATATATTTTTTTTTAATTTTATTATTTAAAATTAAGATTTTATTGAATTTTATTATTTAATATTAGATTGATTATAAATTAATTTTTATATTTTTTATCATAAAATAAATAAATTAATCCAAGTTTATAATCCGATTCGCAAGCTTGATGAATTAACTAGAATTAACTTGTTATTTTTATTTTTTTATATTTAAAATACAACGAGTGTGTGGAAAATAACATAGTATTTTTCTACCATAGAAGCCTACAAAATGAAACTTGAGTGTGTTTGAGAGTGTGGTTGATTGCTTTTCAAAGTGTTTTTCTCTCAGAAGTGCATCAAAATAATATTTTTTTATTTTTTAAAAATTATTTTTGATATCAGCGCATCAAAACGATTCAAAAATACTAAAAAATATTAATTTTAAACAAAAAAAAATTAATTTTAAATAAAAAATTTAATTTTTTTAAAAATACCCTAATCGGAATCAATACCTAAAAGGTGCTCTATCATTGGACAATACATGTCATGACACCTTTACAAACCAACATTAATCCATCAATCAATATAGATTATCATCTTAATTAATAACCTCTAATGATAGTTACCAAAATAAATAGACGTTTCTACCCTTATTTCCCTTCATGCAAATTGGTGAGCTTTATGGCCAATGGTCAAATAAAGCAGTCATGAACCCCTAAGGGTTCTAATTTTTCTCAGCCCTAACACTAATCATCTTCAACCATCTATCATCTTATCACTGACATTTATACAGAAACACTCGTATCCTTTTTTGGCTCTTAAAACTCCACCTTTAGCCCTAGTATGAGCGCTGACTTCCCTCAGCTATTGACCATGACAAATTCTATACTTGAGAAACCCCAGATATATGGAGAGATGTTGAGCAGCCATTAAAGGATTACAATGGAAGAATCTCTTTTAGGAATAAAGTATTGGGAAATAGAAGTCCCCCCGGCATGTGATCTGCATATCTTCTCGAGAGGAATTTGGTGCAGATCAAGTTTGAGAATTGCGATAGGCTTTTGCCTAAGGTATTCATAAAAGATGACATTTTCAATGACCTCTACCTTTCATGGAAAGATTTACTTGTCATCAAGCTTCTTGGCAAAAAGATTGGATTTTATCAGTTGAACACGAGATTAAAAAATTTATGGAAGTTGACGGGTGGTTTTGAACTGATGGATGTTGCCAATGGCTTCTTTATGGTAAAGTTTGGTCTTGAAATGGATAAAACAAAAGTTATCAATGAAGGCCCTTGGATGGTGTTTGATCATCACCTAGCTGTTAGTCACTGATCGACGAATTTTGTATCATCATCTGCTAGCTAAAATCGTTCCATGGTTTGGATTTGTATCCCTAGTCTAAACCTAGTATTTTATGATGAGAATCTCTTGATGGCCATGACGTTAACCATTAGTAAGCCCATTAAGGTAGATATGCATACCAACAATGTAGATAGAGGCGGATTTGCAAGAGTTTGTGTTGAGATTGAGCTCAAAAAACCAGTGGTGGGTAGAGTTTGGATTAAATATCATTGGTATAATGTTGAGTACAAAGAACTTCACATAATATATAGGAAGTGTGGATGTTATGGCCACCATGGCAAGGAGTGCAAGCTAGTCAAGAAGACCAGACCCACCATGGTTGAGTTGAATGCTGCTGCTCATGTGGAGGTGGTGGCGAAGGAATCACGCAAGGTAACGGAAGCCATGACATCATCTAATCCCATGAAAGACATAACTGTTCCCGCAACATATGGTGACTGGTTGACAGTTACAAGGAAAAAGAAATCACATAACTGATTTTTTTTTTATTGCTGAAGGGTCTGATAAGGGTACGACGAGAGCATCAAAGGCAAGGAAATAATGCAGCATGCGGAAGGGAGTTTGAATCCAAGTTTTATTTCAGCTTCGACGAGTGTCAATTCTCATACTTCGGCCTTTGTTTTGAATGATACTCCTCGTGACCTAGGTATTGAGCTTTCTCCTATTACTCGAACTTCAGACGGAACTAAGCCGAGGGTTGAGGGCATGACTATGTCTATTAATTGTTCAGGTGATCAGGGGTTTAATGAGGGGATGGCTATGCTGATGGATGGTAGGTAGTAACTGTTCTGCTATACTTTTGCTACTTATTAACTATTTTTTTAATATGAATATGTTTATGGATTTTCTATAATCTCATGGAATATTCATGGCGGCGCTAATAAGATAAGCAAATTCCACTGCAAAGAATTGGCAAGGCGGTACCATCTTTCTTTGTTTGTCTTGTTGGAAACGCATGCCAATTTTTTGAAGGTCAAGAATTTTTGGTACAATATTGGTTATACTCCAGTAGCTGTTTCTAAAGCTCAAGGACATGCTGGTGGCATATGGGTTCTATCTTCTGTTAGCTCTGTCTCCCTTTCGACCTTGGATATCAATGGGCAATGTGTTACCTTTCAGATTTCTATGGGAAGTAGCTCCTAGTTCTTATCGACAGTCTATGCCTCGCTCATTCCTGGAGTTTGACTGTAGCCTTGGGATTATTTGAATACAATAAAGTTGAAAGTACACGGCCCTTGAGCTCTCATTGGTGACTTCAATGAAATATCTTCTCCTTCTTAAACTCGAGGAGATCTCTTTTCCCAGACTAGGGCTTCGCGTTTCTTGCAGATGAGGTCAGGTTATGAGGTTTTATATTTGGGCCACCAGGGCCCTAATTTTACTTGGCACATACATATTCATGGGGTTCGTTACTTAGCCAAATGGCTTGACATAGTGCTGGCTTTTTTGGATTGGCAAACTAGTTTTCCTGAAGCTTATGTTGAAACTCTTTGCAAACTTTATTCTGATCACAACCCGATTATTCTTCGCCGTGGGATACCATCTATACTAACTTGTGAAAGACCTTTTAGGTTTAAGGCAGCCTGGACTACCCACTCGGATTATTAGGATATTGTTTATAGTGATTGAGATAGAGGCTACCATAATGTCCCGCGGGAGGTTTGAAAGGATTCTATTTCTTTCAATCAACACACTTTTGGGAATATTTTCCACAGGAAAAGATAGTTTGAAGCTCGGATTAATGGTGTCCAGAGGTGTCTTGAGCACTATACTGATGATTCACTTCTTTCTCTAGAAAAATCTTTACGTCATGATTATAATGTTGTTCTTCAGCAGGAGGAAATTCTTTGGTTTTATTAATCTAGAGAACAATGGGTTACTTATGGTGACAGGAATACAAAGTTCTTTTAAGCTCATACAACTATATGGAGAAGATAGAACATGATTAATAGGCCTTTTCTCTCTGATGGGACTTGGTGCACTGATGATTTTAAACTGCAGGAAGATGCCATCCAATTTTATCCATGGTCGGAGCAGTACTGATAATGCCTTAGTTGCTCAAGAAGTAATGCACTGCATGCATCACTCCAAAAGCAAGCGGGGTACTCTGACGGTAAAGATTGATTTGGAGAAAGCCTATAATAGGGTGAATTGGGACTTCTAGCAGTCCACTCTAGAGGATTTTGGCTTTCCTTCTGGTATAATATCTTTAATTATGTTCTGTGTGAGGTCTTCCTCCTTCACTCTCTTATGGAATGGGTCTGAATGTCCTTCATTTACTCTTACTCATGGCCTTAGATAAAGAGACCTAATTTCTCCCTATTTGTTTGTTTTTTGTATGGAGAAATTGGCGTGTTTAATTACGAAGAAAGTTTCAGAGAAGATTTGACATCCTATCCACCTTTCGAGAGGAGGGCCAGATATATCTCACTTATTCTTCACTGATGATGTCATGTTATTGACTAAAGCGAGTACTACTTAGATACAGATCATGACTAATATGCTGACAGACTTTTGTAATGCTTCTAGGTTAAAAGTTAATATTGATAAATCCAGGGTGATATATTCAAGAAATGTGCTGCGGAGAATTAAACATGACATATCTGAGCTCTCTCCTATCAAATTTGCTAGTAGTCTTGGCAAATATCTTCGGTTCCCTCTTATCCAAGGGATACTTAACCGTCCAGATTTCAACTTTATTATTGATAGAATTCAATCCGGGCTGGTGGATTGGAAAACGAAGGTTGCTTAATAAAGCGGGGAGAGCCACGCTTACTTGAGCAGTTATTTCTTCAATCCCCACTTAAGCCATGCAAATTTTTTTGACTCCCTCAATCGATTTGTAATGGTATCAATAAATTGATCAAGAATTTTGTTTGGGGAAGGTTCGATGGAGAGGGTGGTCTTCATCTAGTTAATTGAGAATCGATTTCGTGCCCAAGGAGAATTGAAGGTCTTGGAATTTGGGATACCAGAGCTGCGAATGTTGCTTTTTTGGGTAAGCAAGCTTGGAATCTGTGTAATAACAATCTGTGTAATAACAATCTGTGTACAACTACAACTTCTCCTAATTCTTCTATCATGTGGCGGTCTCTTGTTAAAACTTTTACTCAGTTGCGAGAAGGCTTCATTTATAAACTAGGTGTAGGGGATATTTCATTCTGGTTTGACCATTGGTTAGAAGAAGGGCATTTGAGCAATATTGTTGAGCACATGAATGTGTTAGATGCAAACTACAAAGTGAAGGATTTATGGACTAACGGGGCTTGGGACTTCAGCAAGCTGGCAATGTATATTCCAGAGGCTGTTAGATACCGCATAATGGCTAACCCCATTTCTTCATAACTTGGTGGAGTAGACAGAGTGATTTGGGCAGCTACTATGACAAGGATTTATTCTATGAAATTCACCTCTTTATGGCTTCTGAATAGAGATGGGTGTGTTCGAAGTGACTTGAATTGGAGCTGGCTATAGAAGTTAAATGCTCCAGAGAAGTGTAAAATCTTTATTTGGCTGATTTTCCATGACAATCTTTCTATAAATCTGGTGCATTTTAATTGCCATATTGCTCAGAACTCTAAATGATGCAGATGCAATCACGGGGTGGAAGATGTCCTTCACTGTTTGAGGGATTGCGGGATTGCAATGTTTATTTAACAGAGTATCGGGTTTAACTCAAGGGCTGACTTCTGGTCCTTTGATGCAAAACAACGGTTAACTAAAATGTTGGCTGATGACACTCAATTCCTTTTTCTTGTGGTAATATGATGGCTTTGGCGTCACAGAAACATGTTTGCTTACGGAGATGGACCAGTGGTTCTTAAGGCAGATTTTACATTTTGCAGCTGATTGCCATGTGAGCTGGAATGGTAGGGATGCTGCTCGTTCAAATGCCACCATGATCTCTTGGCAGAGTCCAATCCAAGGATTCATTAAATTGGATCTAGAAAAAAGCTCTATCAGTAATCCTAGATCTATAGGATTTGGAGGACTTTTTAGAGTCTGAGAGGGTAATTGGGTGCTTGGTTTTTCTGGGTTTGCAGGTTATGGTCCCAAGTTACTTCCAGAGCTCCTCGCCTTGAAGCATGGCCTCTTGATTGCTTGGAACTGGGGTTATAGGCAAGTCCTTTGTAACTCAGACTCTATGGATTCTCTACGGCTAATTAAAAATTATGACATCGATTTTCATCGTTATAACCATCATTATGGATATTCGTTATCTCCTCTCAAGGGAATGAGAAGTTTAGCTTTGTCATACTCTACGAGAAGGCAACTGTTGTGCAGATTTTCTTGCCAAATTAGGTGCTAAAGATCAGGCAGAGCTTCATATTTAGGATGATCCCCCTATAGGTTTATCTTCTTTTCTGCTTGCTGACTCTATGAACATTTGTTTTTGTAGAGGTTCTTAGTTTCTGCTTTTTATTTTCCTTGTACCAAAAAAAAAAAAAATTCATTCAAAAGGGTTTTTAAAATAATTAATTTTCTATTATGAAAGTTGTTGATGGGATATAATAAATTATCAAAGAATATTTGACCACATCCAATAAGGAAATGCAAGATTTGATAGAATCAACCAAAAAAGAAATATGTTATTTAGAAATCAATCCAAAAATTCCTTATCAGCATTGCAACCAATAAATATTTGCCATATTGCATGAAATGATATTAGTGTTCATTAAAGGTACTTGTTTGGTATTTTACTTAGATAGACGACCAACATTACATCATAGGCCATATTACAATTTATTTCCAACGTAAAAAAAGATGTTGAGGCAAAAAAATATTTATCAATGTTATGAAAATACACCTTGCCATGATTCCAAAAAGATTTATACAATTTTACTAGATAATAAAGTAAAACATACATGGAATTTAATTAAAAAAAATATGTAAAATACTTTTCTAAGTTATGTAGGAATAAAAAAAAGAGAGAAATCAAAATAATATTTAAGACCAAAATAAAAAAAAGACATCAAAACCTAAAAATAGAACATAAAAAAAAGTCGAGTTAACCTCGATTTAAACATCAAACACATGACTGAAGTTATGAGAATGTGATGACCTCATAGGAAGCAAAAAAAAGAATTATGAAGTTCAATTCCTAGCTAGCGTAACGCTGAAGGAAGAAATTGATTTTCTTTTATAAAAAAACAAAAAAAATCTAAGTTAACCTGAATTAACATGATAACACGACCCGGGTCGTGAAACTGAGATAATCCCATAAAAATAAAATTAAAAAAATTATGAAATCTAATCCCAAACAAACCCAACGTAGAAGGATAAAATAAAAAAAAATCAATTAACAAAACGGACCCTAAAAAAATAAAAAACTAGTAAACCTCGGTAAGATTACCAAACTGTATGACTCAGATCATGTGAATGAGATTACCTAATAAAAAGAGAAGATTACAAAGCCTGATTCTCAAACGAACTAAATATTGAAGAATGAAATAAGAAAAATATTCAATTTTAAAAAATGATAAAAAAGACTTGAGTCAACTTGGACTAAATTGCCAAACCTGTAATCCAGGTTATGAGGCCGAAATAATCTCACAGAAAAGAAGGCAAAGAAAACAATAAAGCTTGATTTTCAACAAATCTAATGTTAAAGGATGAAATTGAAAAAAAATAGGTGTAAAAGAAGGACCTAGAAAAAGACTGATATTGTCAACTCGAGTTAACAAACCTATGACCTGGGTCATGGACTGATATTATCTCATCAAAAAAATCATAAAGCTCGGTTCCTAATCAAGCTAATATTGAATGATGAATTGCAAAAAAAATTAATTTTTTAAAAGGAACAAACATAAAAAAAAAAAATACAATCAGAAGAATAAGAAACATATTTGACATAAAAAATAATAATATAACATCTTTCAATTTTGGCAAGACAACATGGAATTCGAGGAAAAGAGAGAGAAAAGGAGGAGAATAAAAAAAATGTCGTTGGAGCCTCATTGATGCTTGTTTGCTGACATGAGTTGCCTCATCTTATTGTGTCCCTTGCAATGCCACTTAGAAAAGTAGTGTTTGGACATCGAAGAAAGTCACATGCACCTCTATAGTGTGCCGACTTCCCTCACATGTTGACATTTTTTGCACGAGTAGCCAAGTTTCCCTTACCTATTGACTCTAGTTAACCATATTTGTTTTAGTTTCAATTTTGATCCCTCAATATTTAATTATTTTATATCAATAAAATTTTATTTTATATTGCAAAACTAATCATTAACAACGAACCTTAATATTGTGTTAATTTAGGATTGATCTTGGTGATTTATTTGTTATTTCTATGTAAGGGAATCTTATGGTATCAAAAAAATATTCTATTGCTTGGTTAATACTTGGTTTGACAAATAAAATTCAATTTTAATGATTTAAAAGAATTAGAGATTCAAGGATCGAATTTGAAGCTTAAACAAATGTTTAGTCCTTTTTATTTTCCTAACATCATGGATTAATTTGCATAAGCAAGAGAAAAGTTCATGTTCTTTTTTTTTTGTCACTTAAGATTTTTTTAAAATTTGATTCTTTCATGTTGTCTTTATTTTGACTTAGCAATTTATTTTGGTTGTCTAAATATGAGAATCTCGCAATATGAAAGGGACCAATATAAAAAAATTAAGGAACAAAAACAGGAATCATTCTACAATGATTCCTCTGGTAGGGCATATGGAATCATTAAACCCTCTTAGTTAGTTTTTTTTAATAATATATTCACTAAAAGTTATTTTTCTAGGAGATCTATATATTCGTCAATGGATGGCTAACAAATAGGTTTGGTGGTTATAATATTGCACTTGGTCTTTATATGCCTTTTGTTTTGGTGATATACGATTTTTTGGACTTGTGATAAAATCAAGAACAGTGGCTCAAAGAATTAATTATAACTTAATCTCTATAATTTATCAAAACTAATTAATTAGTCCTTGTAATTTTACAAGTTGTATAATTAGTCTAATGTTCTTCAATCCATTTATAATTTAATAATAAATCTAGGACAAGGGAGAGTGACTGATCTCCCTATCACATGGACTCCAACTCCATAAATCTCCAACTCACTCATCAAATGCATGTATTCAATAATGTTATTATGACCATACTAGAACATCTTCGTACTCTACCATTCCACCAAGAAGAAATTCAACACAACTTCTTTATGAGCACCAAAAGCATAAAAGTAACTATTGTTTAATTAAAAACAAGAAAAAAATGACATGGAAAGTATGCACAATAGTCATACTCTCTGAAAGAGCCGCTCTTGCTATAAAAAACACTCCTTCATAGATCCTAGTCATAGGCATGACTATTTGCATCAATTCTTCCCTCACTCTCACTTGTATACTTTTAGAAAAAAAAACTATATACAAGACAAGATCAACTCCTAAGAACGAACACCAGTCTTGCTAGGTGGGAGACTTTTTATTTTGTCATAGAGGGTTACACACAGAGTGTCACTGTAAAGGCTATACATACAAAATGTCAGAAACATCATGTAGCTAATGACAACAAAGAATGATGCCATGTGCAATATTTTCCTTATAACTTTTCATGAATCTACTAGGGTGTGGTATCATAACCTTGATCCTAAATCTATCCTAGGTCTTCATGATCTTTGCATGAAGCTCATCACTCATTTTAGCACCAGTATTCTATCTAAAAAAGAGCACAACTAAGCCCTTTGCCATCATGTAATAAAAACTATGAAAGCAACATAACATATTTCTAGAGATTTAATGAGAAAATACTTCATGTGAAAAATTAACTTGAACTAATTTTCATTGAGGTCTTAATCAATGGGGTCTATAACTACTGATTGTGGGAGAACTTGTATACGCTACCTAAGAAGACTCTATTTAATGTAAAACAAGTAGCGAAAAATTATATTAGGGTGAAAAAGCTAGCATAATAAAACAAGTCACCTATGTTTTCACCAAGTAGAGTTTCTATAACATTAATAGTCTCCAACCAGAGCATCTAAAAAGAACACCAAAAGACATACTTATGATCACTTGACATTTACCAAGCTCCTAACTACCCTTCGAACCACCACATGTTAAGGTACTCGCTATTTTCAAATGAAGAGAGTTTATGCAATATCCTCATTCAATAAAAAGTGGCGTGAACATGAGGAACCATAATAAATCTTGCCTTTTTCATCGTGACTATGGGCATGCCACTGAGGAATGCCACGCCTCAATAAAAAAGATAAAAAAATTAATTGTCAGAGATTATCTTCAATAGTTCATGAAAAAAAACAAAACCTGAGCATGAAAGGAAGAAAGTCTACACACTTGATGATCTACTTGAGATCAAATAATCTCTAAATTAGCTCTAAGAATTGTATCTTTATGTTTTAAACTTTCAATAAAAGCAATACTTTTTCTCCATACCTCCAATGTATCCAACAAGAAACTCCATTAAAATCTACAAACTTATCTTCATAAAAGTCTCCACGGGCAAGATCTCCATGAAATCCTTATATATATATGGTCACCACTCACCACACCACATGCCATCATCCTACGCCGCGTATGATCACCACCACACTTCTTCTTACGGTCACCATCACAAGTGCATGGGTGGTCACCATCCCTACACTATTCATGCTCCCCTACCATGCCTTGTGTTGTGGGCCGTGGCCTAAATGACCAAACATCTTCTTCCTCCTCTCTTGTTTTTTACCATATAGACTATCCATTATGTACACACCTAAACATTTTTAAGTCTTAAGGAGTCAGAACGCGGTGTCGTACTACCCATGCTTTTTTTTTATATGATTAAGTAATATATTCTTTATAAGTACATATTTTTATATAGGGTTGACACCATAATTTCTATCCAATAATTAATAGTGCAAACACGGACTACTTTCCATTCAAATCAACCACCTACATTAAAACCAATGGTTATTTCCGTCAAATGCATCATTGACAGTCACTCACTTCTCAACCAATGGAGTGCAAGACACTACAACCGATGGTGAGCGCTAATGTTTCCACTAATCATGAAACTTTACACATCCCAAGGTGAGCATGATCAAGGTCTATAAATACTGGATCATCAGACAAAAACACAGGTTATAATTTTCTCAAACTCGATATTTCACTCTCGTTCTTATATTTTTCTTATTTCTCTCTTATGTTTATTGATTTAAGTATAAGAGAGTTACCTGTTTCATGAAGAAATTAATTTTTAAGAATAACCAAGCCCATATTTAAGCCCACACATCTTAACCTGGGATTGCAGCCCGTAGAAAGCTCAATTTTCAAGTAAAGTTTTTTTATGACTTCATCATGTATGTATGTGTGTGTATATGTATATTAGTTTAAATAATACCTTTTATGTTATTTATATCACTAGTAAGATTATATGTTGGTTGCAAGTTTTAGTAAATTCCATTATTAATTTTAACTTTTTTTTTTATCATACACATATGCAAAGGAAATGTTTTACATATTTATCTATATATAACATCTATCTAGATAGAACAATAAATTACTAAGAATTATATAGATAAAGAGTGATAAGGGTTAGGAGAGGGATAGACTAATAAAGAGACCTAAGCAGAAAATTAAGTGAATTAGAGATGTTTTAGTTGATAAAGGAAAATAAAAGTTACTAAAATAACATGTAGGAATTAATTATGTTCTATTAATTACTAAAATAAGAGCATGTTCAGACAAAGAAACAGGTAGATGCTTAACACCTTATTAATTATGTTCTATTTAGATTTATTAAGATATCATAGTTAGATTCTTTATTATTCAATTGTATTATTATCTGATATGGGATTGCTGCCCTATTATGGGTTGGATAACTAGTTCTTGGTTTAAGAACTAGTGCCCTATTCTAGGCTGGATGGCTAGTTCCTCGGCTTAAAGACTAGTGCCCTGTTCTGGGTTATGAAACTAGATATTCTAAATAGGATTAATGCCCTGTTTCTAGGCAGTAAAGAGGTTACACTGAATGAGGATCTATTACCTGGGTCGAAGTCAAGGAAATTGTTTTGATTAATATGAAGAAAAGATAAAAGAGGAATAAAGTTAATTGTTAACTTAATTCCTAATGGATGTGT
>Ga0307514_10004768_pt1 | contig 12377 bp, 9 predicted proteins | sample 16_EM_MG_FD_203088 | JGI IMG/M metagenome (GOLD analysis project Ga0307514, IMG submission 203088) | Populus trichocarpa ectomycorrhiza microbial communities from riparian zone in the Pacific Northwest, United States - 16_EM | ecosystem: Host-associated > Plants > Roots > Unclassified | place...
AAAAAAAAAAGAAATAGAAGTACACATATGGCGACTAGGTGCGCGAGCCTATCTACTCTGTGAGAGTGGCGGAGGTATGCTTGTAACCCGTATTATCGATGTATCTTATACTACGTCGAGACTGACTGCTTCTAACAGGAAATTCCCATCACGATATCCGTAAATCAACCTGTCATGCGGGTAGCCCCACTAGCTTATCGTTAGCCAAGCATCTTTATCAATCAGTGTTTAGTAAGCCGGCCAAGCCCCACCTTCAACCCCCCACAAGCACTCAAGCTTGATACAGCACAAGCCCCTTATCGCGCCATCGCACCCTCCAGCTCTATACTTCAGGATACCAGCTACTCAATTTTCCCAGCAATGTCGAAACTCGTCATCATTACCTCCGACTCACAGCTCTCCACGTTGATATCCTCAACCAAGACTGTCGTCATTGACTGTAAGTTTGAGCTCTCTCACAACATCAGGTCCCCTCTTGGAGTCTGTAGACTAGTTAAGGAGATATATACCATGTTTTTTTGTGGAAAACAGCCTAATTAGGACCACCCCGCACAGTTCATGCACCATGGTGTGGTCCCTGCAAGAGCGTGGCCCCTGTGTATGAGAGGCTCAGCAGGGCTCTTTCATCACCTGGCAATATTGTATTCACAAAGTGTGATGTGGATACTTGCCAAAGTGTAGCCAAAACGCACAAAATCACGGCGTGAGTGGAGCTACTGCCACTCCTGGGCATCAACGGATGGAACGCTAACATGTGATACAGCATGCCCACATTCATCATCTTCACAGACGGGAAAGAAGTCAACCGAATCCAAGGCGCAAATATCCCGGCCCTCTCTGCAGCCGTGAGCAGGCTAGTAACCGAATACAAAAACTCCGGCGGAGCTTCCTCATCTGCCTCTGCTTCTGGTTCTGGATCGAGTGGAGCTCCTGCATCAGGTTGGTGGGGAGCACCACCTGCCAAGGGATACTCGGACATCTCTGAAGAGATTGAAAAGACTGCATTGGATATCATGAACGCCAGCACTGATGCCGGCACTGGAAGGACTCTATTCGAGGAGAGCCAGCCAGGGAAGGACCCCAAGGACTGGGTAGAAAGTGATACCGACGAACAGCTCATGATATATATCCCATTCCGCTCTACCTTGAAGATCCACTCTATCCACCTCACCTCACTTCTTCCATCAGACAACAACGAGGAGGAAGTTGGGCGACCAAGGAAGCTTAAGCTCTATGCTAATTGTTCCAATATTGTTGGGTTTGAGGAAGCCGAAGGAATTACTCCCACGCAAGAGGTCGAGATTGCCCCCGAGAGCTGGAATAAGGAGACAGGTACCGTTGTTATCAACACCCGGTTTGTCAAGTTCCAAAGCATATACAGCTTGACCGTCTTCGTGGAAGAAGGAGAAGACGGATGTGAAAAGACAAGAATCAACAGGATCAGGGTCGTAGGTGAAGCTGGTGAAAAGCGGGACCTGGGCAAGCTCGAGAAAATCAAGGATGGTCACGAGTAAATCTCCCGATTCCGAAGTTATAAAGTGTCTATACTGTTTTATCCTTTTCCTTACCATACTGCTACTGCTACACTACTTGGTTTGATACCTTTTAGAAAACTTGGTGGCTGCTTTTCAACAGGTGGTTTCGTCATGCGTCTACAAATTTCTTCTTTCCTTCTCAGATTTTTACGTCCGGCAGGTTTGCATACAACATACATTAGGCTGGCATATATGGAGGTGTGCTGTCTCTTTGGCTTAGGAAATACGTGAACTGAACAAACTAAATCCAGAAGGCAGGCCCGAAAGCGGGAAATGTTGACTTGTCCTTCTGGAGCCTTGTATCAGGGAAGCTTGGTTGATGGGCGGGGCTATGGGGTTTATGACGATGATGTCATCAATTGAAAATTCCTTTCTCCTTCGGATTTTTGATTGCTCAGTGGACATATAAGTAAATCCCTGTTTGAGGAGTTTTGATGTCCACATGTTTTCCTGGCATTTTGAGAGAATGCGTATGACATTTGGTCCCTATGCTGTATATCTCTTGTGCATGGTGGGAGGGTGCTCGGCTAGCCCCGAACCGTGTTTTGGAGTCGAGTAGTCTAGTTGGCAAAACAAACCAGACTAGGAATGGCCTACATCCTTGAATTGAGGGTAATCTATAATGCCGAAGCACCTATCACAGCGCTAAACCTGCTACGGTAGTCACTACTCTCAGAGAGTCGGTACATGGCCTCGTGTTAAAAAAAGTGACTTGACATGATAGCAGCATAAAAAACTTGAGGATTGAGAAGAAGGCCCACGGTCTCTCAGGGTCTCCAGTTGAGATCTTGCAGCCGGGTAGGACAGCTATATTCCGGGGCCAGACAAAAGCCGGGCGAACTATTGTACCCATTAACGCTACACAGCCACATTAGCCTATAGTCACTATTGACTCTCAGGCTTCAGCTCCCTCCCCAGGATAAACCTATTGAAAACGCAATCGGAAAAGTAACAGGAGGAGAAGAGCTCAGCGCATTTGAAGTTGCTTGCAATGGTGTTTGCCCCTCACCCCCAAGTACTTACAAACTCTATTGCTACTACGACGAGGATATGCAGAGAAGTGGGTATTACTGTAACTGTATAAGCCTAGCATGCATGATAGTTGAATACTAGAAATTTCGAGAAGGCTGGGGATGTTATTACCAGCAGATCTAGGGTGCTCAGCGGTGACTTTTATCATCAGGCTAAGGAATCTAGGAGGGCTAGATTGATATGAGGGCCGATGTGGGAGGCTGAGGGGGGTTGGAGGTAGGGAGAGCAGGAGTTGGAAATGGGGGTAAAAAAAGGGAAAAGAGGGTGGCGAATAACAAGAGGTAGAGATGAGGTGAGGCGAGGCGAGGGGGAGTGACGAGCGGTGGAAGTGCCTCATTCCCCCTGGTCTACCTATCGTCGCAGATATCGATGGCCATGTGCTGGTTTGATCATGAGGCCTGCGTATAAGAGGCCTAGGCGATGCAAATAGCTCTTCTTTGCTTTCAACCCCAGCCCAGAATTTCTTTCAATACTGGTGACTGTATGGGGGGTACTTACTATCAAATCCCCAATACATGCGTGTAGTATACTCTATAGCTGGCTGGGGTTTGCCAGTCAAGCAGCAAATTGAAGCAAGTTTAAAGATATTTTATAGAGATATGGTGCACGGAGAGTTATTGAATATATACATTATAACACCCCCGGGAGTGTATATTAACAGTTCGAATTCACCGTAGCAATAAATCGTAATTCCCATGCCTTTACTGACATCAGACCTTATATATCACTGAACTCCAAACCCCTCCATCTTCGATGAGCACTAAACTGTATTGGGTCGCTGGGGAATACCTCAGTCATGTGAGCAAAGAACTGACGCACGTGACTGGCGCACTTTCCTGGCGACATAAATACTTTTCTTCGATTGTTAGGTACTTTTGGTAAGTGATCAGATCCTCGATATATTTACTCCAACACGATACAGTTGCATTTTGCCTAGACACATCCACCCCCAACCGAAGCAATGGAGAAATCCGACTCATGGCACAATAGGTACCTATGCAAGTCTACAGCGATTGATGGGTCGATGGGACAGACTGCTCCATGGGACGCGAGCGACTACCTAGAGTATATTAGGCTAAATACAGGTCTTTCAGCTGGTGCAGGCCGGGTGTCAGACAAGGGTTCAAGGGCAGAGCGTTTTAATCCAGCCTTTGGAGTGAGCTTCTTTGCTTCCTTTTCTGCCAGCTCTTTATCGCGCTCTACCTTTCGTTACCTGAGATACTCGTCGGTAACAATGCGAGCTTTACTAAAAACTCGGCGATCATGTTTACCACCTCGCTGCTTATTCAACTCAGATTTTATTAGTTTTTTTGAGTCTATACGCCTTTCTCCGGAGGGAGCCTTTTAGGCTATGAGGCGGTTCAACCCTGGTTGTAGCTGCTCAGTGTGATGTTTATGTAGAGCAAGTTGAGCAGTTAATTGAGAGCTACTATGTTGAATCTAAGCGAGGCTGTCAAGGCTATCCGAAGAAGCTCCGAGAGCAAGAAGTGTACTTTCAACTGTTTGGAGATTTTGTTGTAGATCGGAAGCAGGAGGTTGTAGTGGCTTGGGCGTTGGCCAAATGCCTGCAACCTGAAATGCACGATGGATCAGGCTTGAGAAATTGCAAAAAGTTGTGTTTAGCAATGCCAGACCGTCCCAACCGTGATCTTGTATCGATTTCAACTGAATAGTGATGTTGAAAATCTGAAACGACTACCAAGTCAAGAGGTTACAAAACATGAGATGGTAACTTGAAGATCTTAATGCCCCGTGAATTACAATACTCCAGCACTTGGAGATTCATGTGTGGTTCATGACCATCCCAAACCGAGCTAACTTATTGCAGTTTGTGGTTCAAAAGCCTCAGTTAACCAGCCGAGTAGAAGCTCATGATCAGTATATCCTTTAGCTGAATAGCCAAAAGTGAATAGTGTGCTGCTCCCTCGTAGATGGTAATAGGTGAAAGAGTTGTTCCATCTGCACAAATACACTCCACGACATTTACTAGCTCTCGGTTCTGTTGTACTTAGTCGTCAATGCTCCTATTGGCCATTCCCATCATGAATCCTTTTTCATCAAGGTTACAAATATTTTCCGGCGTAATGATATGGTCTCAGTAAGGATCCCAACTAAATAATTTTATTTTCAGTAAATATAACCATTAAAGGCAAATAACTATGAGATTACCTTTGCTTCTAATGTCTCTTGATTCACTCGTACTGTCTACTAGACTAGCAAATCTACTCTGAATGTCTTTTCATAAATCGATCAATCCATCGATTCCCCAACTGTATATTTGCAATTTCTTCCTTACTCAAGTCCGATAACTTGTACTGCTGTTGATAGATCCCATCGGCCACTCTTTTTGCCAGAGCCATTGTAACTAGAAAATTGTCGTCACACAATTATAGTAGATACCCCTCCAATATCCCTTCCTCTATCACTACTATATATTAGTCTATTTCACATATTACCGGCACATGTAAGGCCTACAGCTTCTGTCTTCTTTGAGTTTCCTCAGCCCATGACCACGGAGTTTTCTCACACATTCTATTGCTTAATGTTGATCTCTTCACACCTTGTGCCTCTGCAGCTCTCCGTACTGTCCAATAATCATCCTTCATATCTGAGCGATAGGCCTCCATTGCCTGTTACATTCGCAATTCCCCTTCCTCTCTTCGATCTGACATCTTGAACTCACGCGTCTACAGCAATTCATCATTGTTTGTAAGCTCTACTAATACCCGTATAGACTCAATTTATTCGGTAGCGCTATCACATACATCTGTGATGTGCACATATATTTTGTATGGCAAACTCGGGTGGCTTCTGTACGCTCAAGCCTTGATCCCCAGATCTAAACCTATTGGAAAGTCAGATTGCACTCCTTCTGGTAAAGTTTCTTAGTTAAGCTCAACAGAAACACTTGGGATACTGCATATGTATGTGAGAGCGCTACCGAATAAATTGAGTCTATACGGTATCGGTATTCAAGTCACGCACTGACCGTGACATATCATGACGTTTAGTACCAGTACTATGTAGCAGCAATACCAACCCTTATTAGCTAGGCTGTCCCATCAAGCAGTCTCTCCCATCGATCCATCAATCGCTAAGAAATATAAAACTCTGTAATTACTCTAGACTGAAAGGGTATCCGTCCTTGTGTGTTCAGTTTTTTTTTCTATTCACCCCACGAAGTAAGGAATACGGGAGCCAGCATGCCGGAGGTACGGATCATGTTTGTGATATTAGTCTCACTGAGAACTTAAGTCGTAGGAAATGAAGGGAGTATACAGTATCATCTTTGTTGAAAGAGCGCATTGACCTATATCTGCTCCTCACACTCCGCGAGTGCCCAAAAGCAATTGTGAACCCTAGTAGGAATAGGTTAATGATCACCACCAATATCATATACGGTATTGTGAAGATCTGGAGAAGGACCGACTTAACGGGAGTGGTTGCCGTGTAGCGAGACATCATCGCAAAGTTCATCCTGACGTGGTGAGACAGTGCGTTACCTAGATATCATAGGGGCGTATTGTGCGGGCCGCGTGGTCTCCTGAGGATCGTGGAGGCTGGTTCACCGCCAATCATAGTCACCAAGTAGGTAGTGGGCCAACCTGTCAGCCCACAGTACTGGGAAAGCTGGCGGCTTGCCAATTGCTGAGACACTGTATGCGAAAGAAGTCAAAATGATATTAGGATCCAGAGGAGGAAGTTCCAAATTCTAGGCTCGAGACTCTTGCCCACCAGGTTTCGCAGTATGCATGTCTTGACACCAGGACCATTGGTACCATAAACGACCTCAAGAGGATGGAAGCAGAATTGACTTCAACACAAGAATCTCTGCCAAAAAATTTTCAAATCATAGTCGGAGCACCAGAGAGCAGATCAACTTTAGAGAGCTCTAGGAGCAGGTACAAGATGCTTAAACGCAGCAACCTAGGGATTTGGCTGATTGTGCAATGTGCAGTCATCACACTACCCCCGAACCGCCATAGATAACAGTGGCCCAGTTTAATTGTATAGAAAGGAGCTTTGGATGGGTTCCTGGTTCGCCCCAAAGGAGGTTCAGTGCTGACACGCCCGGCACTCTTCTGAATATGGTATCGTGCTGTGTGTATATAACTGACTACCAGTAAAATAAACCCTGTATGTACAAGCCTGGAATATACAGTACATACACAAACACTGAGAATATGGATAGCCACTGCTATCGAACGGCCCACCACCACCACCGGCGTCCCCTACAACCGGGTACAGGGCTTACCGCATTCTCTACCCACTCCTGGCGGGCTGTGTGTGATAGACCCCATGGCTAGTCAACTAGTAAGGCCAGTTAGATGTGTATAGAGATACATGGGTAAACGTACCCCAGAATTGTAGTTCGAATTCCAGAAGAATGTCAGACGGTGTGGTCAATCGGATATATGTATATATCGGTACCTATCTTGGAGGCACTGGTGGCTATAGATGCCTTTGCCTTGATTCACTAGGGGTTGTCAACAAGTCAGTAGCTATAGCATTTTACTGTAGCTTCTTGTCTTTATTTGTTCCGCTACGATGGATATTGGCAACGTATCTGATTGGCCAACTTTGTGGTGGCGTACTATAGTCTGGCTATAGTCTGACGGCAGAAGCCACGAAAGGTTAGCTACAGTAAATGCTATAGCTTGCTGATTCATCACCGCACCCCCTCATCAAACACCAATGCCTTCGGAACAGCAGCAAAACATGTCAAGACAATGCTAGGAATGCTGTCTCTGGATATTGGTAGATATAGGCATCAAGAACATCCAAGTCATGGCCATGGCGACCAGCGTTAGTGCCTCTAAATAGGTAGCGCTGTGATGCAATTGATTCTCGCATAACAAGAAGATCCTTAATCCGGATTCGTGCTGCTTGTATCTGACTCGGGGGATGGTTCCTTTAGTGCATAGGTATATGCTAGACATTCAATTGCATGGTCAATGCCCTGGAGAGCTTGTGCTCTCTCTGATACTATATTGATGGTGATGATGTTGAGGCATTAGCTATAGGTATGCGGACCTATAGCTAGTTACAGTTGCGGTTGTCAACAACTTTCATCCTAATTCAGCTAGTACGTGGTGTGCACTAAATAGCTATAGTTTGCCATAAAAACTTATTGACAACCCCTACTCTATGCCTTCGTCTTGTATGCGTTGGGTTTCATCGTATCCGATCTCATGCTTGGCATCTGGCACAAACTCCCTGTTCCAGTACTCCACAATACACATCTCGTGACCTCCAATCGCAAACCGATAGGTATATTAACTGTTTGTCTTTCCTTCTAGAACTTGACGAATAAATAAATACTTGTATGCTTTTTTTTTTACCCCGTCGGCATTTCACATGTGTGCGGTACACATGTATCTGACATGCATCCATGCACATCTATATACCTTGCATGATCGATTTCCGCAGTACTCTATCAGTGTCTAGAGCGATGATTCGACAGCTCCCGAACCAATCCAATGCGAGCCCCAACCCCAACGCCTGATAGATTAATCAAGTAAGGCAAGTATACCGTATAGAGCATAAAGCACAAATTGAAAGTGTCATCGTAATATAAGTTTCCTCCACTCAACACCTACAGCCAATCTCCCCAGCATCTTCGGTTCTGCTGCCTGCATGATCATTCTCGAGGCTCGGCATGTACAGGCATAATGTATGCGGGGTACCTATGACCACGGGGCTACGACTTATGCTCCCCGATTCGGGAGGTAGAGGCCAAGGCACGGGGTCTGGGAGGGAGGGAGGAAAGGCATTCGGGAGTTAATCTCGCCTGTCTGGTTGGGAGCTGGGCCAAAACTAGGCAAAGGCTCCTGAGTGCGGGGTAGGACCGAGAACACAAGGTAAGTAGCTGAGAGAAGGATGGGAACTGAGAGACATATCAAATGCTCATTTAGTATTTTATTTTTGTGGGGATGGGTGTGTAGAGAAGAGGGTAGGTAGAGTTTAGGCTGTACAATGGAGGTGGTATGTGTTGAGGTCACTACCATGGAGATAGGTACCCAGTCCCGTATCCAAAAGGAACAAGTCGATGCATAGAAAGGTCCTTTGAAGAGTTCAGTATGTCTCAAAACCGCGAAAAAAATAAACTTGCAAAACCCACATATCAGCCACCAAAGAGAGAACACTACCAGGTATAAACCAAAATGTATCAATAATGTATCAATACCAACCAACCCTCCCCTAGTCAGACATGGGAAACTTTTTATCCCCACCGCATCCGTATTTTTAACGCCACCAAAGTGCCGACGCTGCGCGAATACCCACCCTGCGCGCCTGTTGAGCAACCATCTGCATCTGCATCTGTATTTGTAACGTAGAGGACCAGGATCAGAGCCAGGGTCCTAAATGCTCCGGTAGCCTACGGTGTACCAACACGAGTGACTACGCATTCCCTGTCACTCAAAAGACAGGAGACCCTGCCCACGGTACCTGCCTCCCGCTGTGCCATCGGATCATATATTAGCCTGACCTCATACCTCATGTGTGGGAGAGGCCCTGTGTGGGAGGCTGGAAAGCAGGGGCTTGGGTGAGATCGAACGATCTACCACAGGAAATATCGGCGCATACAAAATAATGTTATTGTTTACCAAGCAAGCCTGGTAGGGTGGGAAAGTTGCTTGATAGCTATCAAGTCAACCTCCAATTGCTATGAAAGATAACTCAATGTGAGACTGTTACCCTGAGCAAGAGAAGCTCCGAACGGTACCAGCCGTCAACTCACAAAACTTGCATTCAGTCCTCTGAACATGAGGCGGATGCCCAGTAAAAGGGATACCAACCACATAGCCTGCTAATATATATGGGGGCAAATATTTTCTCCCATTATTGGTACTGAATAATCCACATGAAGTTTCGGGTTGGGTATCAAATCGAACTAATGTATAGATGTAGTATAATGATGGAGAGTGAATTGTTGAATTGATAATAGGATGATCTATCCGTACGTATTAGGGGTTTACTTACCTAGTTTACCAGACAAAAAGCTACGGTAAATCGATCAGTGTTTGTCGGTGATCAATTGTCTCAAAGTGACATAACATGTACAGCTCTCATAATACTCACAATCATCAGGTACCACCCACGTGCTTTCATGTATAGGACTCTGGCTTCAATTGTGATGCCTCTCATTTTGATATTGATAACCGACACTACGGTGCCCAGCGATGGAGATAATATTACTCAATGTATCAAATAACGGAAGCTGTGGAAAGGTAATGATTCTTAGACACTCACCCGTCATTACACAATGCATCGCACGCAAACGTGTCTTGGAGCGACATAACTCACTGGCTGTGCGGCGATGACTCCCGGTTTTGGGTGTTTGGGTGTTCTATATCCGTACAACAGATACCCATAAATCAGGCAGTGACATAGGTATCGTGACCTACCTATTGTAGGAGCATGTCCTCAACAACTTGCCCACGTGCTCATCCAGGCTCTGTCAAATGTCCCCACACACGTGCTCCCGTAATACCCCCTGATAATAGACACCTGGGAACTCGGTGGGTTCAATGTCCAGGCCACGCACTCTGCATCGAAAAGATCAAACCGCCCCACTCTGGCTGGTTGATTGCCTGCGCAAGTTAAGCTTTTAACGTTCAAAAAAATCGCTCGATGCCTCGCGACTTATTGTGCAATAAACAGCCCACGTGCACGTGGGCAGTATAACTAGCTTCTCCTCAAGCAAGACAAAACACCTCATTCGTGTACCCTGTAACTCCACTGCCAAAGCAGATCCACCAACCAAACCACAGGAACGCCATAATTGAAATATTTGGTACTTGACCGATGTGCTTGAATTCGCACGCATCAACCTACTCTCGTTTCACCATAGTGGATAGTAGACCTTTTTTTCTCACCACGAAAGCACGTGTACATGGAAGAGTCTAGCACTGGTCGCCTATCTTATTATTGTATCAGTCCGTTCTTATGATACTGAGTTATCCCGTTCTGATCAATGTTTCATTATGGTGCAACAACTTTAACACCATCATGTTGCGTTCCATGTTTGGGGTTTCATCTCCATCTCCTATTTGTCTCACAGCTCGGAAAGCAGACCGCCCTCACATCAAATGTGTCCCTTGCCTTAGATCTTATGTACTGGGGAGACACAGCGGGTGTCCTATCAACGTAGTGGTCCCCTCGTTGGAAAAATGCCCTAACCAACGGAGGTGGCATGTACTTATCCTTGAATAGGGCTCGCTGAAGTTGATCTATGCCGTGGTTAAGACCCTCTATTCTGTCTCACCATACAAAATCCGTTGAGACAAAGGTCTTAATCACCAGTTTATGCAGTAGTTAATAATCATTCATCCTCTAGTCTAAGGCTCTCTTCTGGGGGAGGACGTACCTATAAGACTCAAAAAAAAAAAGCTAATGATCATTACTCCTTGCAGAAATTGCAGATGAGCTGGTTGCCGTGCGTGAGCGGGGAGTATGAATACAACGTTGGATAATTATATGCTATTCATGGGAACAAACGTAATAACTCAATAATTTAGGGTTGAGATGCTTGAGAGAGAAATCAGGATGTATTGAGGGTATATGATTTACAGTACATTTCCTCGTGCGGAGGACTACCCCAAAAGCCTTTTCCGCCTTCCTATTTGGAAATAGAGGGCTTGGTACATAGCATATGCAAAATCTTACAGATATCACAGCAATATCGGGAGCAAGGCCACTAAGGCCAGCCAACAGGTCTCCTTCCGCTCAGTCTTATACCCCTTTCCAGCTATGCCCTCCGTCAATTCTCCAGCTATCTTTCTCCAGCTATCTCTCTAGCTCAATCCTTCAGCTACTCCCGCTTGATATCGCTCTATGTTCGACATTGTAACTCGTGCTCAGGCTGTTGTTTTTGCGATCTCTTGAAGGCCTTGTAGCAAACTGGGATTACTCCTAGACACATTCAGACTCTCCAATGAAGCACAGAACCATGGGTGGGAGCCTGGCACCCCCCTAACATTGAAGCACATTAAACACCAGGTGTGGTATTGGGAGGGTGTGCGCTGGGGGGGGATGTGAGCTGGGAAGAGGATGTGAGCTGGGGGTGAACTGGGCTGTTGGGGGTGTGGCTATTGTTCAAATGTTTCTAGAACTTCAGCTGCTGTGCATATGCCAAGGTACTATGTATGTATGTATGTATGTATGTATGTATGTATGTATGTATGTATGTATGTATGTATGTATGTATGTATGTATGTATGTATGTATGTTTTTTTTTTTTTTTTTTGAGTCTACTAATATGCCTTCCCCCGAAGGGCGAGTAGGCAACTTTTTTTTTTTTTTTTGAAGTCTATATGCCTTTCCCCCGAAGGGAGCACGCAAGCATATTCGATGAGATTATGTATACATGTATGGTCACATGCATGCTTTATGTGGACGCGTATGCTTGCAGTGCCTAATAAACATGGATACACACAGTACCCCGGCAGTAAATGCCATAAACTATCATAGGTCTTGGCCAATAGCCTGTATGTATATCATCATTTATTGCCCAGGGAAAGGATATATTAATGTTCATGTGGATATTGCTACGATGCACAATAGGTGGTGCCTAAACTGCAACCCGTCATTCCTAAGCCATACAAGATGCTGGAATTCAAATACTTCGTTGCGTTCATAAACTCTCAAAAAAATAGCACTGGAAGAGTAAAGATACTGGGGGACCGTGGCCGTACCAACCCTGCTACCGCCGCAGCGACTACTTCCCACTGCTCCATAAGAACTTAGTTTTTGTGAATTGCTCCATCTTCTATCTTCTATCTATATAGTAGTTTTCTTTTGCTGGTA
>Ga0307514_10004769_pt1 | contig 12375 bp, 11 predicted proteins | sample 16_EM_MG_FD_203088 | JGI IMG/M metagenome (GOLD analysis project Ga0307514, IMG submission 203088) | Populus trichocarpa ectomycorrhiza microbial communities from riparian zone in the Pacific Northwest, United States - 16_EM | ecosystem: Host-associated > Plants > Roots > Unclassified | place...
ATCGAGCCGGACGGGGTCGAGCCCAGTGTGCTCGGCCTCGTCGAGTACCTGCGCGGACAGGCGGACTTCGGTGAGGTGCTGACGCGCGAGAAAGTCGTGGTCTTCCGCGGGTTCAACGTCCCCGAGCAGGAGCTCGAGCCGGTGATGGATCTGCTCCTGCCGAACCGCCTTTCCTATCTGCACGGCACATCTCCGCGTACCAAGGTCGGTTCGAACGTCTACACCTCCACGGAATACCCGCCGGAGGAGACGATCTCCATGCACAACGAGCTGTCGTACAGCCACGAGTGGCCGTCCCGGCTCTTCTTCTACTGCGCCACAGCCCCGGCAACGGGAGGAGCCACCCCGGTCGTCGACGGCGAGCTGTGGCTGGCCTCGCTCGATCCGGAAGTCCGCGAAGCCTACGCCGGCGGTCTGCGCTACACCCAGAACCTCCACGACGGGCTTGGGCTCGGTAGGAGTTGGCAGGAAGCCTTCGAGACCGACGACCAGGAGGTCGTGGAGTCCTTCCTTGACGGAGGCGAAGCGGACTGGAAGTGGATGCCGGACGGCGGGCTGCGGATCACCACGCAGATCCGGCCGTCGACGCTCAAGCACCCGGTCACGGGTGCGGAGGTCTGGTTCAACCAGTCCGACCAGTTCCACCCCGCGTCGCTGGGGAACGACATGGCGGCCGAGCTGGCCCAGATCATGCCGCCCGAGGAGCTCCCGCAGTCCGTCGCCTTCGCCGATGGCAGCCCCATACCGGACGAGTACGTTCTGCAGGTGCGCGACCGTGGCCTCGAAGTGGCCGTCGACGTCGACTGGCGTGAGGGCGACCTGATGGTGGTGGACAACGTGGCCGTCGGCCATGGCCGACGTCCCTTCACCGGCGATCGGCGGGTCCTGGTCGCCATGTCCGGCTGACCGGCGTCTGTGGCCGCCGTCCCGTGACGGCGGCCACAGACGTATGTCTCACCGCTGGGGCGCGACTCTCCTGACCCAGCCCTCCGGGGGTACGGAGCCGCCCGTCTGAACGCCGATCAAGGCATCCCGGAGTGTGAGGGTCACCGGGCCTGCGCCGCCGGTACCCACCTTCCACTCGTCTTCGCCGTACCGCACCGTCCCAACTGGCGTGACCACGGCTGCCGTACCGGACGCGAACGTCTCAGTGATCGTTCCTGCGGCGCACTCGTCCCGCCACTGATCGACCGCGATTCGCTCCTCCCGGGGCTCGTAGCCGAGCCGCGCCGCCAGCCGGAGCAGTGAGTCCCTGGTCACGCCCGGCAGCAGCGTGCCGCCGAGCGGTGGCGTCACCACGTGGGCATCGGAACCACTGCCACGGACGAAAAACAGGTTCATCCCGCCCAACTCTTCCACCCACCGCCGTTCCTGGGAGTCGAGCCAGACCACCTGCCGACAGCCCGCCCGCAGCGCCTCCTCCTGCGCCAGGTAGGTCGGCGCGTAATTGCCGGCGAACTTCACGCCTCCCGTCCCGCCGGGTGTCGCCCGGGTGTAGTGCGAGCTGACCCAGACGGGCACCGGTTCGGGGCCGTCTGCGAAGAAGCCGCCGGTGACGAAGGCGATCAGGACAAAGGTGTACTCCCGTGCGGGCCGCAGTGCGAGGTTGGCCTCGCTGGCGAACAGCAGTGGGCGCAGGTACAGGCTCAGCCCGGGGTCGCTCGGCAGGGCGTCCTGATCGGCGGCGACCAGGAGGTCGACGGCCCGCAGGAACATGTCGTCGGGAACCGGCGGCATGGACATGCGCCGGGCGGAATCGGCCATGCGTGCCGCGTGGTCCTCGGGCCGGAATACGCCGACCGCCCCATCGACCTGTCTGTGCGCCTTGAGCCCCTCGAAGACGGCCTGGCCATAGTGCAGACCGACCGCGGCCGGTGACAGGGAAAGCGCGGCGTGCGGCCCCAGCCGTAGCGGCGACCAGCCCCCGTGGGCCGTCCATACGGAAGTGACCATGTGGGCGGTGAAGGACTCGCCGAACTGCGGTCGCTCCAGGGATCCCTCGCTGGTTTCAGTCATCGTGTCCCCCGGAATTCCTCAGACCAGTGGTGTGTAGAAGAACGTCTTTCGCCGGGAAAACCTCCCGGTGGGTGTCACGGTGAAGAAGTCCGCGAATTCCAGAGAGGCCTCCCGGCCATCCCGGAGAATTCCGCGGAACTCGCCCTGGACGGCCACCTCCAGGTCCGCAGTGACGAGCCTGCGTATGGTGTGCCGTCCGCTCTCTATCACCCGTTCCTCGCGATAGAAGCGTTCCAGCTCGTCATGACCGGTGAGCTTGTCGTAGCCGGGGCGGTGGTACTCGGCTGTGGGCTCGAAGAGCTGGATCAGACCACCGACGTCACCGTCGTCCACGAGGCGGTAGTAACGGCGGACGGTATCGGCCGGGGCGCGCTCGGTTTCGGGTGCAGTTGTGTGCTCGGACATGGTCCTCCTGACTGTGCGGTGTTCTGAGCGATTCAACAAGAAGCACCGGGACATTGTCGAAGTTCCTGCTCGAAGTCCTGACTAAAGTAAGGGTCTATTGATTACCTTTGTGCAATGTGCTGCCCCCTGCTCAGCTCTTACGTTCTGGTGACGGAGAAAGCTGATGAGGCTGGGAGCAAATCGATGATCACCCTGCAGGGGCTGGCCGAACCGTATGGCGATTACGCCGCGGCGGACAGCAATGGTGCCGGCGTCTACCGAGACATCACCGAATGGGCCCACTCCACACCGGGCTGGATGCAGAAGCTGGGTGAGATCGGCACCGAAGGCGGCATTCTCATCTTCGTCGCGCTGCTGGTGTTCCAGTGGTGGCGCGCCCGCAGGCGAGACGACCGCTCCATGGCACTCGCCCTGCTCGCTCCGGCCGCGGTCGCCGTCGTCTACATCCTGAGCGAGGGCATCAAGCTACTGGTGCGGGAGGACCGCCCCTGCCGGGAAGTTCCGAACGTGACGGTGATCGCCGAGTGCCCCGAACCGGGTGACTGGTCATTCCCCAGCAACCACTCGGTCATCGCTGCCGCAGCCGCCGCCACGCTGCTCGTCACTTGGCGCGTGATCGGCCTGATCGCCCTTCCCGCCGCTGCCCTCGTCGCATTCAGCCGGGTGTACGTCGGCGTGCACTATCTGCACGACGTCGCGGCCGGATACCTGCTTGGCATTCTGCTGGCTCCCGTGGTCCTGGTCGTCCTGAGGACTCCGGGTACCCGGGCCGTCACCAGGCTCCGGCAGCAGCGCTCACTCGCTCTTGTTCTGGGTGCCTCGCCGTACACACCGCCGGCCCGCGCTCCGCAGCACGCACGGCACTCCACATACCGCTGACCCCCCTGAGCGCGTTCCGGTGACTGGCCGGAGCGTGAGGGCGTTGTGCGCCGGGAACCCCCGCTCGGTGCACAACGCCCTTTCCTCATGCGCGGGGCCGGGAGAACCGCTGCGGCACACAATTCTTCGTAGACTTTCGTCAGTACCGCAGCCCGTGGCCGCTGACTAGTCTGACGCTGTGACCACCATGATCACTGGCCTCGCCCAACTCGTCGGCAGAATTCCAACGTCAGAGCGGCCCCCGCGGCCCAAGCGCTGGCCACTGATCGCGATTCTCGCCTGGGTGGGACTCAACTTCCCGGCCGTGCTGCTCGTCCCTGGACCGTTCTCCGACGAGAATCGGCTGTGGAAGATTCTCGCCGGCGCCGTCGTCACCGCTGTCGCCGTGGCGCTGCACCGCGCGCTGCCCCTGGTCTCCTTCTTCCTGTGCGTGGCCCTGTGGTGGGCCATCGGGGTGTCTCACAATGACGTCGGCGCCATCGTCGTGTCGCCGTATCTCCTGCCGGTGTTCATCACGAGCTTCGCCGTGGGGCGGATGCCGGTGAACCCGCAGGCGGTGCTCTGTGCGCTGGGGCTGGTGGTCTTGGCCGGGACGGCCGCCATGGTTATCGCCGGTCTGACCATGCCGATGTGGTTTGTACTCGTGACCGTCCTGATTTTCGCCTGCCTGCTGCCGTGGCTGGTGGGCCGGTACAACCGCCAGCGGCACGAACTGCAGCACGCGGGCTGGGAACATGCCCGCCAGCTGGAACTGCAGCAGCGCATCAGTGTTGAACAGGCTCGGCTGCGCGAACGCACCCGGATCGCCGAGGACATGCACGACTCCCTCGGCCACGAGCTGAGTCTCATCGCGCTGCGCGCCGGAGCCCTCCAGATCGCCCCGAACACCGACGAGCAGTTCCGCGACGCGGCGGGCGAGCTGCGCGCCAGTGCGGCCAACGCGATGGAACGCCTTCGGGACATCATCGGCGTACTGCGCGAAGACGACGCACCGGCCCCCATGGACCCGTCACACGCCGACGTCGATGCCCTCGTCGACCGGGCGCGTAACTCCGGAGTGCCCGTTGAACTGGAGCGCACGGGCGATGTCGGAAACCTGTCGAACATGACCGAGAAGGCCCTGTCCCGCGTGGTGCAGGAGTCGTTGACGAATGCCGTGAAACACGCTCCCCAGGCGAAAGTGAACGTAACGCTCGCCTACACGCCCACAGAAGTGTGTGTGACCGTACGCAACGGGGCCCCGCCGGAGATGCCGCCGCAGGGCCGTCCGCAAGGGCGGCGAGGGCTGATCGGGCTGGAGGAGCGGACCCGGCTCGCGGGCGGTGAGTTCCACGCGGCCCCCCTGCCCGGCGGTGGCTTCGAGGCCGTCGCTCGCCTCCCCCGGACCTCCACGACCATCAGGACTGTCGGAAGCCCGCCTCCGGCGGACCCGTGGGCGGACTCGACCTCCAGCGGCCTTGCCCAGGCCACCACACGCCTGCGGCGACGCTTCATCACCGTGGTCTTCCTCCCCCTCGGGCTGTTCGCCTGCCTCACCGTCGGCATGCTCGGGTACTACGCGTACCTGTCGACGACATCCGCGCTCGTCCCCGAGCATTACGACCAACTCAAGGTCGGCGACAGCAAGTCGAAGGTCGCGCGCCTGCTGCCCGACAACGAAATGAGCGATCCGCCGTCGGAGTATCAACCCGAACCCGCTGGGGCCACCTGTTACTACTATCGCGCGAGCGAGGCCCTGTTCGTCCGGGTCGATGTGTATCGGCTGTGTTTCGACGACGGACGGCTGATGGCGAAGAGCGTCATCACTGCGGAGTCCCGGGCACCTGTGGACCACGACTGAACCGGCTGTCGCGACAAGCCCGCCGACATTTTTACGACCGAACAGGAGAAGGCAATTCCTGCAATTCGACTCATCCTTGCCGACGACGAACCGATGATTCGCGCCGGTGTGCGGGCCATTCTGGCCGCCGATCCGGAGATTGAGGTCGTCGCGGAAGCAGTGAACGGCTCCGAAGCTGTCGACCTGACGACGAAGCACCGTCCGGATGTGGTGCTCATGGACATCCGGATGCCTGTGATGGACGGGCTCGCCGCAACGGCTGAGATCAAACGTCGTGTCCCGGACACCTCCGTGCTCGTCCTCACCACCTTCTCCGAGGACGAATACGTCGCCCGCGCCCTGGGGGACGGAGCCAGTGGCTTCATGCTCAAGTCCGGCGACCCCCGCGAACTGCTGACGGGTGTGCATGCGGCGGCCAGAGGCGCGGCCTACCTCTCGGCAAAGGTAGCCACACGGATCATCGCGGAGCTCAACCGCGGTCCCGCCGGGCAGCGCATGGTCCGCAGCTCCGAGACACGCGGGCGCTTGGAAGGGCTGACCGAGCGGGAGCGAGAGGTGCTCGCCTTCCTCGGCAGGGGGATGTCCAATGCCGAAATCGCAAAGCGCCTGCATGTGGTGGAGGGCACCGTGAAGAGCTATGTGAGCTCCATTCTCACCGGGCTCGGGGTGCGCAACCGGGTACAGGCAGCGATCATCGCGTACGAAACCGGACTTGTGGACGAGGACCGGTGAACACAAGGGGGAACATGAACACCGAAGCTGTGGACGCAGCGATGCGCCGTGCTCGCCTTGCCCAGCTGGAAGCAGCGTCGTGGACCCAGGAGCGGGTCGATGAAATGGTGGCTGCGGTTGGTTGGCAGTGCTATCGGGAGGACAATGCCCGGCGACTTGCTCTGCTCAGCCATTCCGAGACGTCTCTCGGCAATCCGGAGCATCTTTATGCCCTGCAGCGACGACGGGTTCTGGGAATACTCCGTGATCTGCACGGTGAGACAACCGTAGGAGTCGTGGAGGATCTGCCGGAGCTGGGCCTACGCAAGCTCGCCAAGCCGTTGGGAGTCATCGCCGTGGCGACGCCCGCCACCGCTCCTGCGCCCGGAATCATCTGCAATGCGCTGCCCATGCTCAAGACGCGCAATGCGGCGATCTTCAGCCCCAATCCGCGAGCAGCCGACACGGCCAGGGAAACAATCCAACTCATCCGGGCCGCACTTGCCGAGGTCGGCGCACCGCCGGATCTTGTCCAGTGCCTGGAGGCCACGGGCCGGGCGGCGAGCAGCGAGCTGATGGCCGCCGCGGACTACGTAGTGGCCATCGGCGGTGCAGGAACGGTGCGGCGCGCCTACGAAAGCGGCACCCCGACCATCGGCGCGGGGGTGGGAAATCCCACCGTCGTAGTGGACGAGACCGCTGACCTGATGGACGCATCCGAGAAGATCGTGACGGGAGCGAGCTACAACAACGGCACATCGTGCTCGTCGGAGAGTAACGTACTCGTTCACGTATCGATTGCTGACCGATTCTCCGCCGAGCTCGTCCGCCAAGGCGCCCATATGTGCACCGTAGAAGAGACCGCTCGAATACGTGCTCTGCTCTGGCCCGATGGCGTGGCACTGAACCGGGAAGCGATAGGCCGACCGGCATCCGACCTCGTGGAGATGGCCGGAATCTCTGTCGAGCAGCCGGAAAAGACCGCGCTCCTGGTGCTCACGGCCGAGGATCCGGGAAGAGAAGATCCCGTTCTGCGGGAGAAGATCGCACCGGTGCTGACTCTCTCCGTCTTCGACGACTTCCGCCAGGCGGTGGAACTTGCACAGATCCTGTCGGATCGCTGTGGCCGTGGCCACAGCTGCGGCATCTACAGCAACCGGTCGGACCGGGTGACGGAGCTTGCGGAGGCGATGAGTACCTGCCGGGTGGTTGTGAATCAGTCGACCATGACCAACACCGGAAGCTTTGAGAGTGGAGTGCCCTTTACCACGACGCTTTCCAGCGGAAGTTGGGGTGGATCCAGCACCTCGGGCAACATCACATGGCGTCACTTCCTCAACTACACGCTGATATCTCGCCCGATTCCAGCACGAGTCCCTGATGAATTGACACTGTTCGGCAAGTATTGGAGGGAGCGGGAGCGCTGACAGCCAGCCCTTGCCACGCCCCCCGGCAAGCCCTGGCGACAGCCGGACAGCGCCGGACCCTCCCCGCGATCCACTGGGGAGGGTCCGGCGCTTACGTGTCCGCTACGCCTCACCCGCTAGGGTGCCAGTGACCAGTAAAAAGGCCCTCCGTGGGGGGCCGGACGTCGTCTGCGCGGAGCGCCACCGGCAGGACTCGAACCTGCGGCCAAGCGCTTAGAAGGCGCCTGCCGTATCCCACGTTGATCCACTCTGACCTGCGCTTTACCGACGTCATGACGGGTAGTCAGGCGTTTTGTGGGACGTATGTGGGATCTGGCCGTTCGAGTGACCCGTGGGACGCTGGCACCTTCCCGTGGTCTCGATAGTGCTTCTCCCCCCATCTTCACACCTTCGAAGCCTCTTGCGGAAACAATCCCGTACCTCGTCGGCGTTGGTGATCTCCGAGCCGAGGAGGGGAAGGTGTCGGGCCTGAAGCTGTTCCGCACGGACACGACCAATAGCGGCATGACCGAGGTCATGCCACGTCTTGCTGAGATCGAGGCAGATGTGCAGAGTCTCGTCGAGGCGCACATGGAGACGCTGCTGGGCGTCCGGTTCCTGGCGAGCGAGTACGGCACCGGGCCGGTGCATGTCGACGGTCAGGCAATTCCCCACGATCTACATGATCAGCGTCATGCAATTCCCCACCCCTGCGATCACGGCTCCCCATGGGGACGGCGGATCCGTCGGTGTGCACTCGGCAGGCCATGACCGGCCTCTACGCTGATCCGATGCGCCAGCCCGCCGCAGAGCCGTACTGGAACACCAACGTTGCCCGGCACCCGGGCATCCTCCGGTCTGTTCCCGAGGGGTGCGGCGATGCCCTGGACGTTGGCTGCGGGGACGGGCTGCTGGCACGGAAGCTTGCCGGGCGGGCGAAACACGTCACCGGGATCGACAAGTCGCCGGACATGATCGCCTGTGCACGCGAGTCCGCTGCCGGGCACCCGCAACTCACCTTCGTCGAGGGAGACTTCCTCACCGCGGAACTTCCTGCTGCGCAGTACGAATTCGTCTGCTCGGTGACCACGATCCATCACATGGACTTCGAGGCGGCCCTCGTCCGCATGCGTGAGCTGCTGCGGCCTGGTGGCACGCTGGTGGTGGTCGGTCTGGCCCGCGAGGCGAGCGTGACGGAGTGGGCGGCGTTGATCGCGGCTGCCCCGATCGTGCGGATCACGAAGGTACTGCGTCGCGCGCGTGGCCCGCAGGACATGCCGGTCGCCGACCCGCAGATGAGTTATGGGCAGGTGCGGGCCGGTGCCCGGCAGCTGCTGCCCGGAGTGCGCTATCGCCGGCATGTGCTGCGCCGGTACTCGCTGACCTGGGAGAAACCCGCCCGCTGATCCGGCAACGATGGAGATTTTCACTATCTGGGGCAGTTTGGGTGCTATGCGATCCTCAATGGCGGTTCCTCCTTATTGACCATGGGTAGCGCGGAGTCCGGGATCGAGGGACCTGGTCGTCGCGGAACTGTCCGTGTTCCTCGGCCCGTGGTTCGGCAGGCCGATGGGCAGCCCGGATGGCAAGGAGAACGTTCGTCGTGGTCGACATCACCGAGATCTACGTCCACTGGTACGCGGGGCGCTCGAAGAGCGCGCTCGCCGCGTCTTTGGGGGTGGACCGCAAGACGGTCAGGAAGTACCTGGCGCCGGCGGAGGCGGCAGGGATCATCCCGGGCGGCCCGCCGATGAGCGAGGCAGACTGGGCCGGGCTGATCGAGGGATGGTTCCCCGGCCTCGTCGACAGGAGACTGCGGCAGGTCACCTGGTCCGACATCGACGAACACCGCGACTACATCAAGGACTTGCTGGGGACGGTGACGGTCTCCACGATCCACCAGCGGCTGCGGGACGAGCACAAACTGAAGGTGTCGATCTCCTCGTTCCGCCGCTGGGTCCACGCCACACTGCCCGACGAGGTGAGCCGCTCACAGGTCACCGTCCTGCGCGACGAGATCGAGCCGGGCGAGGAGGCCCAGATCGACTACGGCTTCCTGGGCCAGTGGACCAACCCCCGCACCGGCAAACGGCACCGCGTCTGGGCGTTCGTGATGGTGCTGCCCTGCTCACGGCACATGTTCGTCCGTCCGGTCCTGAACCTGGACCAACACGCGTGGACCGAGGCACACGTCGCGGCCTTCCGCTACTTCGACGGCGTTCCGCGCCGACTGGTGCCCGACAACCTGAAAACCGGCGTCGACAAGCCCGACCTCTACGACCCGAAAATCAACAAGGCATATGCCGAACTCGCCACTCACTACGGGGCGTTGGTGGACCCGGCGAGAGCCTTGAAGCCGAAGGACAAGCCCAGGGTGGAGCGGCCCATGCCCTATGTCCGTGACTCGTTCTGGCGCGGGCGGGAGTTCACCTCGATCGAGCACATGCAGACCGAGGCCGTCACCTGGGCCCAGCAGGTCGCCGGGCGCCGTCAGTGCCGGCCGCTGGGCGGGGCGGCCCCGATGGCCGTGTTCGGCGCGGTCGAGGCCGCCGCTCTGCTGCCGTTGCCGCCCACCCCGTTCACTTTGGCCCGCTGGTCGACGGCCACCGTCGGCCCGGACATCCACATCAAGGTCGGCCGCACTCTCTACTCCGTGCCCTGGAGGCTGATCGGCCGCAAGGTCGACGTCCGCTCCACCGCCACGATGGTGCAGGTCTTCCTCGACGGCGACCTGGTCAAGACCCATGCCGCCCTTGAACAGGGGAAACGTACCGACAAGAGCGACTACCCGCCGGAGAAAATCGCCTTCCAGATGAAGACGCCGATCTGGTGCCGCACCCAGGCGTCCGAGATCGGTGGCGCCTGCCGCGACGTCGTCGACCAACTGCTGGAGGTCAACGCGCTCTACCGGCTCCGCGCCGCCCAGGGGGTCCTCGGACTGCGCAAGAAGTACGGCGACACGCGGCTGGACGCCGCCTGCGCGAGAGCGATCACGGTCGGCGATCCGTCCTACCGCACCATCAAGGGCATCCTGGTCGCCGGCACCGAGACCGATCCCGAGCCCGAGACCAGTGGAGACGCTGGAGCCGCAGCCTTCCTCCACGGCCCGCAGGGACTGTTCGGCTCCGTCGCACCCCCGGACACACCGGAGGACAGCCGCGACGACCAGGTCCAAGGCGAAGACGAGGTGGCGGCACGATGAGCGTGATGGACACCGCCCTGCGCGAGTCACTCAAGTCCCTGCGGCTGTCCGGGATGCTGGAGACCCTCGACGCCCGCCTCGCCCAGGCCCACGGCGGCGAGCTCGGCCACCTCGACTTCCTCCAGGTCCTCTGCCAGGACGAGATCACCCGCCGCGAGACCGTCGCCTTCCAACGCAGGCTCCAGCGGGCCAAGTTCGAGCAGCAGGTCACCCTGGAGGAATTCGACTTCACCGCCTCCTCGAAACTGCCCGCCGCCCAGATCCGCGACCTGGGCGCCCTGCGCTGGCTGCATGCGGGCGAGTCCGTAATTTTGTTCGGCCCGGTCGGGGTGGGCAAGACGCATATCGCCCAGGCGCTGGGGCACCTCGCCGTCCGCCAGGGCGCCCACGTCCGCTTCGCCAAGACCAGCCGGATCCTCGCCGAACTCGCCGGCGGCCACGCGGACCGCACCTGGGAGAAACGGATCCGTGAGCTGGTACGGCCCGACGTGCTCATCCTCGACGACTTCGCCATGCGCCAGCTCTCCGCGGCCCAGGCCGACGACCTCTACGAGCTGGTCAGCGAGCGGCAGGGGCGGTCCCTGATCATCACGAGCAACCGGGCGCCCAGCGACTGGTATCCCCTCTTCCCCAACCCTGTCGTCGCCGAGTCCCTCCTCGACCGGCTCATCAACACCAGCCACCAGGTCATCATGAACGGCCCCAGCTACCGTCCGAACAAGCGCCCCAAGAACCCCACCGAGAAGCCCGCCAAGCCGTCGGTCAAGTAGACGCCATCGGCGCCCGGGGCTGGGGAATTACGTGAACTCAGCCCCGGGGAAATACGTGAACGTCCACAATTCGGCCTGACTGACAGGGTGGCACGTGGCACCGTGTCAGACAATCTCGATTCTAAGGTTATTCAAGCTCAATCATCCGGGACCGGACGTCGAACGCACCGCCAGGCAGCCACAGAGCCGTATGTCTGGTCTGAGTCGTTCGGTTCGCTCCAGGAGCAGACCGACGCCGAAGCCCGCGCCCGGCGAGCGGACCGCGTCCGTCGGCGCCGCGGCCCGGGCAAGCAGTACGACAGCGGCCGGCCCTGACGACGCCGCGGTCAGCGGGCGCGGTTCCACCACTCGGCGGCATTCAGCACCAGTACCTTTTTCTCCAGAGCCTTGGCCGCCGTGCCGCTCTCGGTGACGGCCCAACTGACATGAAGATCCGCCCAAGCCAGCGCGGCCTTACCCCACTCGGTCGCCCGCCTGGGCCGCCCGCTCTCAACCTCCGCCAGCCGCTCGCGAAGCCACTGGGGGTCGGCCAGCGCCCGGTCGAAGACCGCCTCTCCGAGCCCGGAGGCCAGCGCCTTGCCGCTGGTGTAGCGCCGCAGCCGCCCGCGCAGACCTTCTCCCTGGCGTTCGCCTGCCATACCGACATAGACGAGCGGGCCAGCCGCGCCCTGCCTGGCGAGGTAGACGCCCGGCATCTGCGGCACTTCCGCGCCGGCCAAGGGAACCCACTCTGACCACGGGGCTAGGTCGAGAACTTCCTGGCTGATCCCCTCGACGTCCACGGGCTCGGGCATGAGCAGTCCTCTCGCAGACGTTCAGTGTTCGGCGCACATGCAGAACGAGCCGCCGCAGGTGTAGCAGTGCGGGCGCCCAACGCACCGGCATGACTGCCCGCAGTTCACGGGCTCGGTGTGCAACTTCACCTCGTCCGGGTTGCGGGGGTCGTACGCGGCGCGGCAGTCCCGGCAGGCAACCTGCCCCGGTGGGAGGTCCTCAGCAGCTGGTGTCCGGGGCGGCTTTGCGGCGGGCGACTGCCCGGGGTCTCGCAGCGCATCCGGGTCCTCGTCCTCGAAGAGGCGAAACACCTCGATGCGGCTCCACTCGTCGGACATGGTCACATCCTCCCAGACGGCGCGCGGCCGCCGC
>Ga0307514_10004770_pt1 | contig 12373 bp, 10 predicted proteins | sample 16_EM_MG_FD_203088 | JGI IMG/M metagenome (GOLD analysis project Ga0307514, IMG submission 203088) | Populus trichocarpa ectomycorrhiza microbial communities from riparian zone in the Pacific Northwest, United States - 16_EM | ecosystem: Host-associated > Plants > Roots > Unclassified | place...
ACCGGCAGCGACCTGATGCCCGCGTTCTACGCCATGGCCGCCGCCCTGGTCGGCACCGTCTCCGTCGCCTGCATGAAGGAGACGGCCCGCAAACCGCTGGCGGGCTCCCCGCCCGCGGTCGCGACCCCGGAGGAGGCGGCCGACCTGGTGGAGAGCCGGGCACCGGCACCGCGGTTCTGAACCCGGCGAGGACGGGCGTCAGCCGCACCCGGACGGGCAGCGGGTGACCTTCCCTGCGGCGCCGCGACGGCCCACCTCGAGCGGTTGGCCGTAGGCACGCAACGGCTCTCCCCGCGAGGCGGGTCGGCCTTCGGAGTACCGAATTGACCCGAATGGCGCTCCCGCCGGGAGAGGTGGCGCACGGCGGGGTCTCCTGGAGGGGCAGCCGTCGAAGGAGGTGTCCCATGTACGAGATGTGCGTAGGTCCGGAGAGCGGGACGGGGGCGCTGGTGTGGCACGTGCTGGAGCGGCACCGGGGCAACAGCCTGTGCGGCGTCGACCTGCCCGCCGGACCCGGCGGGCGACCGTCCGAAGGGACCGACCGTCACTGTCTGCCCTGTATGGCGCGCTTCCAGGAGTGTCTGGAAGCGGGCGGCGGGAGCTCGCGCTGAACCGGCGGGCGGCCGCCGGGCGGCCCCGCCTCGGGAGGGGCTGACGCTTCGGGCCGGTTACGGTGCCCTCACCTCTTGATGGCCACCGGGTGAGCTCCTCATGATGAAGGCATGACGACTGGCTTGCGGGCCATGACCCGACTGGCGGACTGGCCGGACCTCGTGGAGGCCCGGCCCAGTTGCGGCACAGGTCGCGCGCTGCGCTGCGTAGGCGCCGAGATCGCGCACTTCCATTCGGGCCGGATGGCCGACGTGCATCTGTCGGCCCCGGCCATCTGGCGCCTGAAGAGCGACCTGAGGGGCTCGACCGCCCTGCGGCTGGTGCCGGGCTCCGCCTGGGTGACCGTCCGCCTGGAGTGCGAGTCGGACATCGATCTGCTGCTGACGCTGGTCAGCGTCGCCCTCAAGGCCCACCTGGGGGGCCTGGCCGGTGACTCGGCCCCGTCAGCGCGCTGCAACGACCACCGTGGTGTCGCGATCGTGCGGTGAACGGCCGGTGACGACCCGTCAGCCGTGGAAGTTCACATAGCCGTTGTGGTCGGGGTCGGAGCCGCTCCTGGTGTACGCGTGCACGTCGGCCCGGCTGCCGGAGGGCTTGTAGAAGTAGATCGTGTCCTTGTCGTTGTTCCAGAGGAAGTTGCAGTTCTGGCGGTAGACGACGTTCTTCGCGTCGGAGTCGGTACCCCTGCCGCCGCGCAGCTTCACGTAGTCGCCCGGCTGCAGCGAGTGGCTGTTCGTGAAGGTGAAGCGGTTGCCGGTGGCGTCCTTGACGACATAGCCCTTGAGGTTGACGGTCGTCGAGGACGAGTAGTTCTTGATCGTCAGGTACTCGTTCTTGGTGTTGCCGGTGGTGCAGTTGTTGGAGTCCGAGCCGGGCGCGTCGTACTGAACGCCCTTCAGCTTCAGGGCCGACGAGTACTCGGCGGCCTGGGCCGGCGCGGCCGCCACGGCGGCTATCAGCCCGGCGGCGGTGGTGGTGGCCGCCAGGACATGGCGCATACGCATGGGAAATCCCCCCGGTGGTGCGAGTAGAGCGGCGTGAGCCTACCTCCTTGGTGAACGATTCATGTAACTAACGTGTGGAAAATGTGAAGTGCGCTGATCCGTGAGGTGCGGGATACCCGTGACGGAGAGAAGGGCCGACAGCGGAGAGGAGTCCGGGTGGGCACGGAGTCGAAGGCGGGCGGCCAGGGCGACGACCCGGCGGACGCGACCGGAGGAGCCGACCCCAGACGGTGGAAGGCCCTGTGGGTGACCCTGGTGGCCGGCTTCATGAGCCTGCTGGACGTGACGATCGTCGCGGTCGCCCTGCCGTCCATGCAACGGGACCTGCACGCCTCGGCACCCGCCATCCAGTGGGTCGTCTCGGGCTACGCCCTCGCGTTCGCCCTGGTCCTGGTGACCGCCGGACGGGTCGGCGACACGATCGGCAGGCGCCGCGTCTTCCTGCTGGCGCTGACGGCGTTCGTGGTGTGCAGCGCGGCAGCGGGCGCGGCCCCCACGATCGGGCTGCTGGTCGCGGCCCGGCTCGCCCAGGGTCTCGCCGCGGGCTGTCTCGCCCCGCAGAACTCCGCCCTGATCCAGCAGATGTTCCGGGGCGCCGAACGCGGCCGGGCCTTCGGCCTGTTCGGAGCCACCGTCGGCGTCTCCAGCGCCGTCGGCCCGGTGGTGGGCGGACTGATCCTCATGCTCGCCGGCGGGCCCCAGGGATGGCGCTGGATCTTCTACGTCAACGTTCCCGTCGGCGCGCTCGCACTCGTCCTGGGACTGCGGCTGCTGCCGAGGCTCGCTCCCGGCCGCCGTGAACGGCTCGACCCGCCGGGGGTCGCCCTGCTCGGCTGCGGAGTCCTGGCGCTGATGCTGCCGCTCGTGCTGGCCGAGTCCGGCGGCGTCCGACGGCTGTGGTGGCTCTTCCTCGTGGGCGCGGCGCTCCTGCTGGTCTTCGCCCGCTGGGAACGGCGCGTCGCCGCGCGCGGTGGGCAGCCGCTGCTCGATCCGGAGCTCGTCACCGCCACCCGCGGCTACGCGGCAGGCGCCGCCATCGCCACCCTCTACTTCGTCGGCTTCAGCGGCGTGTGGCTGGTGTTCGCCCTCTACTTCCAGAACGGCGAGGGGTACTCGCCGCTGCGCTCCGGGCTGGCCGTGACCCCGTTCGCCCTCGGGTCGGCGCTCGCCGCACTGGTGGCCGGCCGGCTGGTCGAGCGGCTCGGCCGCCTGCTGACCGTGTGCGGACTGGCCGCCGTGACCCTCGGGCTGGGCGGGGCCGTCCTGAGCCTGGGCCTCGCCCCCGCCGACCGCGCGCTGTGGCTCGCGGCGCCCGCCCTGTTCGTCGGCGGCCTGGGCAGCGGCTGTGTCATCTCGCCCAACGTCACCATGACCCTGCGCGATGTCCCGGTACGGATGGCGGGCGCGGCGGGAGGCGCGCTGCAGACCGGACAGAGGCTCGGTGGAGCCGTCGGTACGGCCGCCCTGCCGGGCCTGTTCTACCTGGTGCTCGGCGCCCACGCCCACGACTACCGGTCGGCGGTCGTGGTCGCCGTGGGCTGCGGCATCGCACCGGTGCTCGGCGCACTCGGGTTGGCCGTGCACGACTGGCTGCGGGACCGCGGGGAGCGCCGGGAACCGTGCCCGCCGGACGCGTCGCACAGCCCCGTGCACGCGAGCCAGGGCTGACCTCCGGCCCGCGGGGGAGCGGCGATAGGGTCCCGGCATGGCTCATGCGGACGTGGGAATCGTGCATCCCGGCTCCATGGGAGCGCAGGTGGCCGCGCAGGCCGTGGCGGTCGGAGCCAGGGTCTGGTGGTCGGCGGAGGGACGCTCGGACGCCACCCGGGAGCGGGCCGGAGCCCTGGGACTGAGGACGGCCCGGAGCATGGCCGAGCTGGCCTCCGAGTGCTCGCTGATCCTCAGCGTGTGCCCGCCGGCCGCCGCCCTGGACGTCGCCCGGCAGGTCGCCGCGACCGGCTTCGACGGCGTCTACGCGGACGCCAACGCGATCAGCCCCCGCCGCATGGAACAGATCACCCGGGTGGTGCGGGAGAACGGGGCGACCGTGGCCGACGGCGGCATCACCGGGCCGCCTCCCCGCGAGGCCGGCACCACCCGGCTGTACCTCTCCGGCGACGACCCGGCGGTGGAGAGGGTGCGGGCCCTGTTCGACGGGACCCCGCTGACCCCGGTCGTTCTGGACGGCCCGGTCGGCCGCGCGTCGGCGCTCAAGCTGGCCTTCGCCGCCTACAACAAGATCTCGTACGCGCTCGCCGCCGAGGCCAGTGCCCTCGCCGCCGACCACGGTGTCCTCGACGACCTCCGCGACCTCGCGGCGCACCTGCTGCCCGGCACCCCGCTGGCCCGGCCGGAGCGGCTGGCGAGCGCGGGGGCCAGGGCCTGGCGGTGGGAGCCGGAGATGCGGGAGATCGCCGAGGCCTGGCGCGGCAGCGGCCTGCCGGGCGCCTTCGCGGACGCGGCGGCGCACACCTTCGACCAGTGGCAGGGCCACAAGGACGACCGGACCGTGACGGGCGACCGGCTGATCCGCGACCTCATGCCCGGGCGGCCGGACGACGAGGCGTGACGGACGGCCGACAGGCGGCACTCCACAGGCGGCCCGGCGGCACGGTCAGCTCCACAGCGGATACCTCACCACGGACGCCGGCCCCGCCGGCCTGCCGTCGGGGTAGGTGAGCGTCATCCGGGTGTAGTGCCGCAGATCGGGGTGCCTGGTCCAGCGCTCGGCATGGTCGAGCCGGACGACGACCGGATACGAGCGGAACGTGCCCGCCGCGCAGTAGGGATCGCAGTCGTTGACGAGGTTGCGGCCCTTGGCCACCGCCGAGTGCGCGTTCCAGCGCGACCAGCGCAGCGAGGCGAGGCGGCTGTTGCCGTCACCGCAGGCGAGCAGGAAGTGGGCCGGGCGCACGCGCGCCTTCCGGAAGCAGTCGACCAGCACGGTCGCCGTCGCCCGCTGTGCCGTGCCACGCGCCGGCGGCGGCGCCTTCTCGGGCGCCGCGGAGGCCGTCCCCATCACCGCCGCCAACGCCAGGGCGGCAAGGAGCGTGGCCGCCTTGGTCACCCCGTGTGCGCGCATCTCCGCTCCCCGCCGCTCGGCCCCGCGTCCGCCTGCTTCGACGGTACCGACGGTACGACGGTGCCCGGAGACGCACCACTCGTACGGACCAACGACAAGAGCTCCGCCGTACCGCGGCGGGGCGGTGCGGCAGAGCTCCGGTCGCGCAGGTGCCGGGACGCCCTAGTGGTCCGCCGCCCCGTCGGTCACGTCCGTGACCGTCCAGCGCTGGTTGGCGCCGGAGTTGGGCTGCCAGGTCGTGACCGGGGCGCCCTCGTTGGTGGCCTGGCCGCCGACCTCCAGCACGCGTCCGGTGCCCGCGTTGACCAGGGTCCAGGTGTGGTCACCGGTGGTCGACATGATCCACTCGGTGGCCGCGTCCCGCTTGCCGGTGTCCGGCTCGACGACGGGCACGTTGTCGCGGACCGCTAGCCGCTTGCCCTCGGCCGGGTTGGCGAGGACATAGCGCTGACGGTTGCCGGTCTCGCCGTGGCGGGCGTCGAGCTGCCACTCCTGCGCGACCGTGCCGTTCGCCGAACCGATGACCAGGTTCGTCCCGTTCGCCGCGACCGTCACCGCCTTGCCGCTCTGCACGCCGGTCAGGGAGTAGGAGTGGCCCTTGGTGAACAGGCCCGCGTTCTTCGCGACGCCCGTCACGCCCTTGACGGCGAAGGAGGTCACGGACTGCGCGGGGACGGTGTAGGTGGCCTTGCCGTCCACGACCTTGACCGGGTCCTGCCGCTGCAGCTTTCCGTCGGCGCTGGTCACCGTCGGCGTGACGGTCGCGTTGCCCTTGATCGTGCGGAACTTGGACAGGTCGATGGTGACCGTACGGGGGGCGGTGGTGCTGTTGACGTGGACGAGCGAGGCGCCCTTGCCGTCCTTGGTCACGGCGGCGGCGCTCGAGGTGTCGTCCACCTTGATCAGCTTGTCGCCGGGCTTGATGAAGTGCGTGAAGTTGCGCGCAGTGTCGAACTTGGTGTTCGTGTAGATCGGGCAGGACTCCAGGGTGTCCTTCGAGGTGCAGCTGAACGGGAGCTGGATGCTGCCCCAGTTGCCGCCCTTGGCGGACTCGCCGCCCGGCTTCATGTTGTCGTAGTCCTCGACCGGCTGCCAGAACACCCAGGCCGTGGGCTCCAGTTCACGCAGGTCGTTGACGATCTGCTGGGCGAGGCCGAGGCCCGGCCGCATGTCGGTGAAGCTCTGGCCGTCGCCCCAGTCGCCCTCGACCTCGCTCATCCACAGCGGCTTGTCCGCCGCCTTGGCCAGGTCCCGTACGGTGGTGCGCTGCCCGGTGCCGTAGGTGTGGACGTTCATCTGGTCGACGAGGTCGCGCGACGCCTGCGAGTAGGTGTTCCAGTTCTGCGCGAAGATCGACGGGTTGGTCTCGTCCATCGCCGAGATCTCCGACGTGACCTTCGCCTTCTTCAGCGCGGGCGCCAGCGCGGCGAGGACCTTCTGCTGGAGCCCGGGGCCGATGTGGGCGCCCTCCTGACGGCCGCCGACCGGCTCGCCGTCCGCGCCCAACGTGGTGCCCCAGTAGCCGGTGTTGGGCTCGTTGAACGGGTCGACGGTGTCGACCTTGATGCCCTCCGCCTTCTCCAGCCGCTTGGTCGCGCCCGCCATGTAGGCGGCGAAGTCGTCGACCGAGTCCGCCTTCAACTGGTCGGTGCTGGCGTTGAATCCGCCGGAGACGTAGCCGCTCTCGGTCATGAACCAGGGCGGGGAGTTGCTGAACGTCTCCCAGTGGTCGATGTCCTGCTTGACGCGCTCCACCCACCAGCGCTGGGTGGCGTCGGCGTTCTTGTTCCAGTCGGCCGGATCGTCGGCGCTCCACCAGTCGGTGTCCTCGCGGGTGGTGCCCGCGGGCGCCTTCCACCAGCCCTCGACGGCGCCGCCGGCGCGCAGATAGTCCTTGACGTCGGGGGCGTTGCCGCCGCCGATGTTGTACCGGGCGATGTTCAGCGCCAGGCCGTCGTCGCCGAAGAGAAGCCTCGCGAGCTTCTCGCGTATCGCCGGCGGGTAGTCGCCGGTGGCGTTGGCGAACCAGACCAGGCTGGTGCCCCAGCCCTCGAACTTGTCCTGCTTGTACGACGGATCCGGCTGCACGGTGACGGAGGCGATGGCCTCGGTCTGTGCCTGCGCGGGGACGCTGAGCAGGGCTGCCCCGGTCGCCAGGGCCGTCAGGGCGGCGGCTGAGAGGAACCGTCTGCTGCGGGTACGGCGTGCCATCTGTGCTCCCAACTGGATTGTGGTCGCTGTGATGACCCCTCCCGCCACGGAGCGGGAGAGGACGCCCTCGAACGGGTGTCGTGCCGTTCGAGGAGTCGTGGGGTGCGGGTGCGGTGTGATTGCCGCGGGTGCGTCGTGGTCGTGGGGTCTCAGCCGGCGGGCTGTCGCAGTACGGCGACGTCCCTGGGGCCGAGCATGAGCGTGCCGTCCGGATCGGCGCCGCCGACCAGGATCTCGCCGGGCAGAGCGGGCACCGGCACGGCGTTGTCGGTGCGGTTGACCAGGAACAGGAACCGGCTGTCGGTGCCGCGGCGCACGGTCAGTTCGACCAGGCCGCGCACCTCCTCCGGCAGTTCGCTCGCCACGCCGGCCGGCCCGAGCAGGCGCGGCAGCAGGGCGGTCAGACCAGGCACACCGAGCCGTGTGGACACATAGGCGGCCGAACCGCCGCCCGTCGTACGCCGGGTGACGGCGGGGCCGCCGGCCTGCGGGCCGGTGCGGTAGCGGGCCAGGACCTCGGTGTGAGGGTCGGTGACCGTGATCCGGTCGGTCCACAGGCTGCCGGTACTCGCGTCGTCCAGCTCGACGGTGTCCCCGTCGAGCAGCGGCCCGAACTCCTCGATGCGCAGGCCGAGCAGATCGCGCAGGGCTCCCGGGTAGCCGCCGAGCCACACGTGGTCGTTCTCGTCGACGACCGCGGAGAAGTACGTGGTGATCAGGTGGCCGCCCTGCTCGGCGTACCGGGTGAGTTCCTTGGCGAGGTCGGAGGGCACCAGGTGCAGCACCGGCGCGATCAGCACCTGGTGGCGCGACAGGTCGGCGCGGGTGGTGATCAGGTCGGCGCGGATGCCGAGGGCCAGCAGCGCCGAGTACCAGTCGAGCGCCTCCTGCCGGTAGTCGAGCAGGGAGGTGGGATGGGAGTCCTGCTCGCTCGCCCACCACGACTCCCAGTCGTAGACGATCCCGACCCGGGCCGGCTCCCGCTCGGAACCGGCGACCGGGGCGAGCGCCCCGAGCGTGGCGCCGAGCCCGGCCACCGCCCGGAACAGGTCGCTGTCCGCACCGGCGTGCGGAACCATCGCCGAGTGGTACTTCTCGGCGCCGGCCGCCGACTGCCGCCACTGGAAGAAGCACACCGCGTCGGCGCCGTGCGCGACATGGAGCAGCGAGTCGCGGGCCAGGTCGCCGGGCCGCTTGGCCACGTTGACGGGCTGCCAGTTGACGGCGCTGGTGGAGTGTTCCATCAGGAACCAGGGGCGACCGCCGGCGATACCGCTGGTGAGATTGGCCGAGAAGGACAGCTCGTCGCGGTCCTGGGGGCCGGGGAGGACGTAGTGGTCGTTGGAGACGAAGTCGATCTCCGCGGCCCAGTCCGGGTAGTTCATGCCCTTGGTTCCGGGCATCACCATGAAGTTCGTGGTGACGGGCACGTCCGGTGTGATCTCGCGCAGGAGGTCCCGTTCCGCGCGCAGGTGGTCCTTCAGCGCGTCCGACGAGAACCGCTTGAAGTCCAGCTGCTGGGTCGGGTTGGGGTGCGAGGCGGCGAGCCTCGGCGGCAGGATCTGCTCCCAGTCGCTGTAGCGCTGCGACCAGAACGCCGTCCCCCAGGCGTGGTTGAGCGCTTCGAGCGTGCCGTAGCGGACGCGCAGCCAGCCGCGGAAGGCGCGGGCCGCGTCGTCGGAGTAGTCGTAGATGTTGTGGCAGCCCAGCTCGTTGGAGATGTGCCAGGCGACCAGGGCGGGGTGATTCCGGTACCGGTTCGCCATCTCCCGGACCAGGCGCAGGGCGTGCTCGCGGAAGACCGGCGAGGTGGGCCGCCAGTGCTGGCGGGCGCCCGGCCACACCGTCTCGCCGTTCGCCGTGACCGGCAGGATCTCCGGGTGGGCGGTGCTGAGCCAGGGCGGCGGGGAGGCGGTGGCGGTGGCCAGGTCGACCCCGATGCCGCCCGCGTGCAGGAGGTCCATGACCTCGTCGAGCCACCCGAAGTCCCACTCGTCCGGGCCCGGCTGGATCCGGGCCCACGAGAAGATCCCCACGGACACCACGTTGACCCCGGCCTCCCGCATCAGCCGGACGTCCTCCTCCCACACGTCCCGGGGCCACTGCTCGGGGTTGTAGTCGGCGCCGTAGCCGAGACGGGGGACGGTGTCACCGTCCGCCCCGCGCGGGCGGGACAGGAGGGTGGAGATCATGGCGGTCCTTCCGGATGTGGTGCGCGGGGGCGGCGCGGTGATCCACCGCGCCGCCCGACGCCTACTGCTTCCCGACTACTTCTCGACGGTGAAGCCCTGCTCGTTGCCGTACTTGACCGAGGCGTCCTGCCAGGTCTTCAGGCTTTCCGTCAGCTTGGTGCCGGAGACGTAGGCCTTGCCGACGGTGTCGTTGAAGATCGAGTTCGCGTACACCTGGTACGGCAGGTAGGACCAGTCGTCGGCGACGTTCGCGGCCGACTCGGCGAAGACCTTGTTCGCCTCCTGCCCGCCGAAGTACGGGAACTTGGTGTCCTGGAACGTCTTGGAGTTCAGGTCCGCGGTGGTCGCCGGGAAGGCGCCTCCCTTGATGCGGGCCTGCACGCCCTTGCCCGCGTTGGCGTACTCGACGAAGGCGTAGGCGAGCGCCTCGTTCTTGCCCGCCTCGGGCAGGGCCAGCGAGCTGCCGCCGTTCTCCGAGCTCGCCTTGTCGCCCGCGGTCCACTGGGGCATCGGCGCGGCGCGCCAGTCGCCGGAGGCGTTCTTCACGCCGGAGGCGAAGTTGGCGGGCATCCAGGCGCCGGTGGCCAGGGTCGCGATGGTGCCGTCACCCAGGCCCTTGTACCAGGCGTCGGTCCACGGCGGGGTGGGCGTGACCAGCTTGTCGTCAATCAGCTTCTGCCAGGTGCTGGTGTACTTCGTGGCCGCCGCGCCCGAGAAGTCGATCTTCACCTTGGTGCCGTCGACCTTGTACGGGCGCGAACCGGCCTGCCACAGAAGGCTGGTGGTCAGGCCCGCGTCCCCCATGTCGTTGGTGATGTAGGCCTTGGGGTCGGCCTTGTGCAGCTTGCGTGCCGCCTCGACGTACTCGTCCCAGGTGGTCGGCACCGCGATCTTGTACTTGTCGAAGACCTTCTTGTTGTAGAACAGCGCCATCGGACCCGAGTCCATCGGCAGGCCGTAGATGCCGTCACCGGACTGCACGGAGTTCCACGGGCCGGGGGAGTAGGTGTTGGCGAGCTTGTCCGCTCCGAAGCCCTTCAGATCGGTGAGCTGCTTCGTCAGCGCGTACTGGCCGAGCGCGTAGTACTCGATCTGCGCGACGTCGGGAACGCCCTTCTTCGCCGAGATGGCGTTGGACAGGGCGGTGTACGCCTCGGCGCCGGTACCCGGATTGACAAGGTTGATCTTGACCTTGGGGTTCGCCTTCTCGAAGTCGGCGACGACCTGCTTGAGCGTGGGCTCCCAGGCCCAGACGGTGACGGTGCCACCCTCCTTCAGGGCCGCGTCGATGTCCGACTGGGACACCGCCTTCTGGTCGGAGTCCCCGTCGTCGGACCCGCCGCAGGCGGTCACGCCCAGAGCGAGGGTGGACACAAGGGCGATGCCGCGCAGCAGGCGGCCGGTCTTTCCGCGCATGGAAATGCTTCCACTTCTTCGTGGGTGGGACAGGGTGAGGGTGGTGGGGGACAACGTGGGGCCGTGGGGCGACCGGAGAGCCGCGGGGGTCACAGGCGTCACAGGCGTCACTCCTTGACGCTTCCGGCGGCGAGCCCGGACTGCCAGTACTTCTGCAGCAGCAGGAACGCGGCGATCAGCGGCAGGATGGTGAGCACCGAGCCGGTGATCACGAGGTTGAAGACGGGCTGGCCGCCGGCCGTCGCGGCCTGGGCGTTCCAGGCGTTCAGGCCGAGCGTCAGGGGGTACCAGTCCGGATCCTTGAGCATGATCAGCGGCAGGAAGTAGTTGTTCCAGGTGGCGACCGTCGTGAACAGCAGAACGGTCACGATGCCCGGTGCCAGCAACGGCAGACTGATCGTGAAGAAGGTCCGCATCTCGCCGGCGCCGTCCATCCGGGCGGCTTCGAGGAGTTCGGTGGGGATGGCCTCCGTGGCGAAGACCCACATCAGGTAGAGCCCGAACGGCGAGATGAGCGAGGGGATGATCACCGCCCACGGGGTGTTCGTCAGGCCCATCTTGCTGAACATCAGGAAGGTCGGCACCGCCAGCGCGGTGCCCGGCACGGCGACCGCGCCGATGACGACCGCGAACACGGCGTTCCTGCCGGGGAACTTGAACTTCGCCAGCGCGTACCCGCCCAGGACGGCCAGGAAGGTGGCGCCGCCGGCCCCGATCACCACGTACATCAGGGTGTTGAGCAGCCAGCGGGTGAAGACGCCGTCGTCGTAGGTGAACGTCTCCTTGATGTTGTCCCACAGGGCGAAGTGGCCGCCGCCGAACCAGAGCCCGAACGAACTGGCCATGCCCTCCTGGGTCTTGGTGGCGCTGATGAGCAGCCACGCCAGGGGGATCAGGGTGTAGATCAGGACCAGACCGGTGAGCAGGGTCAGCAGCACACTGCGCCGAGGACGGCCGGGGGTGTGCTTCTTGCGTGACGTACGCAGCCGGGGCGCGGACCCCGACGCGCCGGCCGCGGTCCGCGGCGGCCGGGAGGCCGTGGAGGCAGGGCTGGTCATCGGGTCACGCTCCCTTGCGCATGCCGCGCAGCTGGACGACATAGGCGATGACCATGGTGATCAGCCCCATGATGATGGCGACCGCCGCGGAGTAGTTGTGCTGCTGACCGTTGAAGGACAGCGCGTATGTATAGAAGTTCGGCGTGTAGTCGGTGGTGATGGTGTTCTTCGCGAGGTTGCGCAGGATGCTCGGCTCGTTGAACAGCTGGAAGCTGCCGATGATCGAGAAGATCGTCGCGATGACCAGGGCACCGCGGATCGCGGGGAGCTTGATCGCCGTGATGACGCGGACCTGCCCGGCACCGTCGATCTCCGCCGCCTCGTACAGGGAACTGGGGATCACCCGCAGCGCCGAGTAGAAGATCAACATGTTGTAACCCATGAACTCCCAGGTCACGATGTTGCCGATCGAGGCCAGTACCCAGTCCGCGGAGAGCGGGTCGGGGAGCGAGGTGCCGAGCGCGTCGTTGAGGTCGCCGACCAGACCGAACTGGTTGCCGTACATGAAGCCCCACATCAGGGTGGCGACGACGGCGGGCACCGCGTACGGCAGGAAGATCGAGATACGGAAGAAGCTCTTGCCGTAGAGCCGTCCGCTGTCCAGGGCGAGGGCCACCAGCAGGGCGATGCCGAGCATGATCGGCACCTGCACGCACAGGAAGAGCGACACGCGGCCGAGCGACGCCCAGAACTGGTCGTCCTTCAGGGCCTGCGTGTAGTTGTCCAGGCCGACGAAGGTGTTTCCGCCGATCAACTGGTTGCGGTACAGGCTCAGGTAGACCGAGTAGACGATCGGGG
>Ga0307514_10004771_pt1 | contig 12370 bp, 6 predicted proteins | sample 16_EM_MG_FD_203088 | JGI IMG/M metagenome (GOLD analysis project Ga0307514, IMG submission 203088) | Populus trichocarpa ectomycorrhiza microbial communities from riparian zone in the Pacific Northwest, United States - 16_EM | ecosystem: Host-associated > Plants > Roots > Unclassified | place...
ATATGTGTGTGTGTGTGTGTGTGTGTTGTTGAATACAACTATAGATATTTGTAAATGACATATCTCTAGTTGTATTCAACAAAACACACACACACACACACACACATATAATATTTGTAAAACACAATACTTCCGTCATTATAAGTGATGCTATTGTTCATATTAGGAACAATAATACCACCATAATGACATAAAATAAACAAGTTGGAAGATATGTTTAGTAAAAGAAGAATATCAATTTCAATCAATTGCATGAAAACATGCTTAATCACATCAATTAAAACTTAAATTATCTCAATTCAAACAAAAACTTAAATTACAACAATTTATCCGAAAACTCAATGCAAATCTAATTGCTATGATTTTTGACCTAATAGTATGAAAACATAACTAATTGCATCAATTAAAACTTAAATTATCTCAATTCAAGATAAATTCTCAATTATAGCAATTTATCCCAAAACTCAACGCGAACCCTAATTGTTAGATTCTGACCTTCATAACATCAATTGCATGAAAGCATACCTAATTGCATCAATTAAAACTTAAATCATCTCAATTTAAGCAAAATCCCCAATAATAACAATTTATCCCAAAACTATATTCAAACCTCAAAATTCAACACAAACCCTAATTGCTATGATTTTGACCTTCATAATAGCAATTGCATCAATTAAAACTTAAATTATCTCAATTCAAGTAAAATCCTCGATTATAGTAATTTATCTCAAAACTCAACGCAAACCCTAATTGTTATGATTTCCACATTCATAACATCAATAGCATGAAAACATATCTAGTTGCATCAATTCAGACTTAAATTATCTGAATTCAAGCAAAATCCCTAATTATAGTAATTTATCCCAAAACTCAACGCAAACTCTAATTGCTATGATTTTAACCTTCATAATATCAATTGCATGAAAATATACATAATTGTATTAATTAAAACCTAAATTATCTTAGTTCAAACAAAGTCTCCAATTACGATAATTTATCTTGAAATTCAACGCAAACCCTAATTGTTTTAATTTGCAAACCTTAATTTATCTATTCTGACCTAATTGATATCATAAATCACATCAATTGCATAAAAACATATCTAATTACTCTAAATTATCTTAATTCCAACCAAATACCCAGTTATCAAACACCACATAAACAATAATAAATCAAAACTAAAAATCTCACAATTTAACAATGAAATTCATATAATTAAGAGAAATGTAGTGTTTTTACCTTGATGGAAACTAAAGGGGGAGATTGGGCTCGTGTTTTTTTTTTATTTAAAAAAAACACTACAAAGATGCATGGATACGAAAGGGATCTGATTTTGGTGTCTCGGTGAAGAATAAATAGTTGTTTTTGATGAATTGGGGGTGGAGAAACTCTTTTTTTTTTTTTTTATAGAGATGTAAGGCGACTATTAGAGGAAGAAGAAGAAAAGGCTAGGTTTTGTACTAATTGAACACATGATTCTGAATTGCAATTTTGTTATGTAACCGTGATTAGGGATCACTAGTTTTATTTAAACTATATTATTTTTAAAATACTTTTTCAACCAATATTATTTTGCTACATTTTTACTTTCAAAACAATTCTTTGATTTTATTTTAGTGAACCACAATGGTCTATTTTTCATGTGAAAAGGTTCAGGCTAAAACAAAGACATGGTTTAACGGGGCTCACCTGTTGGCATTCATTCGTCTTTATACCGAAGTCATCATGTGAAGGATTGAGGCTGGTGAAGAGAAAAGGTAAAACCCAAAAAGGGATCATTGCTGTGTTTACGATCTATAATTGGTATGGTAAATAAGGTTAGACCATAACAATTAACTAGCAGCGGTGATGGTGCTTTGTTCTATGGTGAAGGTGGTCACTTCGGGGGTGGTTTCAACGTTTCCTCACAACATGAACCCCTGGTGCAGTCGCATTACGAGTGTTGTCTACTAAACCAGATATTCTGGTTTTTCCTTCGTTTGCTTCAAGATTATCGCGAAGAATCACATGGAAACTTCCCAAGTGCACAACTGCTTCTCACTTGCAAGTTGCAACAATACCTGTATCAGCTGCAAGATGAAAACTACCTTTCATCTGGCCAAAGACAAAGGTTCCTGAGAAGCTTCGCCTGGCACTCAGAAGCTGATAGATTTTAAACATTTAAATGATTTAGCAGCCCAATTACCGATGGAAGAAATTTGCAGGTCTGATCATCCTGGACCATTGCAGTTAGATCAACCACGCTGCTGTGAACATTTCATGTCTAGAGGAGCTTTACTACTAAGGGAAAACCAGACCCTCAAGTTCTGATACAGAATCCACATATAGTTGCGTAAATTAAGACAAGTCAGCATATCAAATGTCTGTATCCAATTACAATATAATTCATAAGAGCTGAAAATTTATTACAGGAATTGCCGAGGAACAAATAGTTCTACAGCTTGCAGAAGAGGAAAAGGAAACCCCATCAGCCAAAATTGAATCCTTCACAGTTCTTACCCTAGTAGATTTAATTTTGTTTAGTATAAAACTCGTTCCTTTTCTTTTAAGAAACTATATTAAAAGAGAAAATTATATAAAAAACAAAAGGTAAAGCTCCTAATAAAGCCAAAATTTTCTATTTCTGACTCTACAACAATGCGATCCTAGGTCAACTGTTTAAGAACATCGAAGATCACATAAATATCAATAATAAAAAAGTAGCAGATTTCAACTAATGACACAATCTTGGTAATACGGGTGGCTCTGATTTATGTACCTTTCCCAAAGAGGCTTGTATCTGCCAATGGCCAATTTCAACCATGGTTTCATGTTCCCGTTAAAGTGAATAACTGCAGCACTGTCAATCAGCCTGTCATCAATGTTCATGTCATATCCCAATCCTAACACATGCCATCTCCGATCAAGTGTCTCGGTCAGTCCATAAAATGCTAGAAGGGCAGGGGGGAGTGTTCCCAGTTTCCACAGCATCTGATCACCATTCTGTTCCTGCCAGTAATGATACCGCGCAGTCACATTTTCCTTCCTCCATGCAATCAAATCAAAAACGTTCATTCCAAATGCCCAACCACATGCCTGCGGGTCGAATTTTGAGCTGATGACTGGGTTAGAGAAATTGATATACTTGTAATATCGATGAAATGCTTCAAGACAGGTTTCCACAGCTCCATTTACATTCCCATGCAAATCCAAAGAAAACAACCGGGTCAGATCCTTCTGGACAACAACATCATCATCAAGGAAGACAACCTTTTCCAAAAGTGGATAGACCTCAGGGATGTAAAACCGGAGGTGATTGAGCAAAGACATGTGCTTAGGGTTCCGCAGTTTTGGCTCAACCTTCATATCTTGATATGCCCCAAAGTAGTAGGCCCTTGAATCTTGATCAAGGAGCCGTTTGATAACAGGAGCATAAGAAGCATTCAACCAGGTAAACTCCTCTATATTCTGCACTTCTACAGTGGCCCCTTTGAAGTCATTAGTTAGAAACCAAACCTGCATGGATCCATAGCTAATTCCATTCGTCACTATGTGGAAGACAAGCTGTTTTGGATGGTCAGCATTGGAGATTGTGGAGTTGACCACCACAGAAGTGGCAAGCACATTGTCTGAAAATATGCAGAAATGGTTGAGATTATTGTCGATAACTCGAGGGGAATTTCTCTTCTCCTCCACATGGTTTTGGAGGGGGAGCTGCTTAAGCCAGTCATTTGTGAGCTTTACTTTCAGGCAGTGAAGATTCTTGGGCAAAGCCTCAGCCACCAACTGACCAAAGAGTGTGCTTTGAACTGTTGCTGCATTTGTTCGCTCTTCTAGAGCTTGGATATGAGATTTCATTGTCATCATGGTGGTTGAAATATCATAATGAGCGTCTTGTGCCTTGAAAATGAGATATGATAAGCTACTGATTATCGGCTCAGCTTCTTCTACTGTTATGGACTCCCCTCTCTTGGCAGCTTTAGAAAGCAAAAGTTGGCAACTCCTAATCTTATTACTCAGTTCCCAAGCAAGATGAAGATTATTGTGCTCCTTTGCTATAATGACATAAGCCTTGGCAAGTGTCATTTGTTCTGCCAACTGTCGTGAAAATGAACTGGCACTTAATATTTCCTTGGTGAAATTTAAACCCTCATGGTTTAGAGGCTCTTTTGTCGCATTTTCACCCTGGACAAGAAACATCAATATTCAGTAAGTTGATAAATGTTAAATAGAGCAATGCCTGTGATTACTGACATATGACTTGAAGTGTCAATGTATTGTGATAATGTGTGCAATTTACGTTTTGTTGCAAACTTCTGTTTATCTGTCTATAATTGATCATTTAGAAACCACTGTTTTCCATCCAAAAATAAAGGATACATTATGAACACCTTAGAAAAAACAAATTCTGGTCATAAGGTGATAAATTGATGCCCACAGATTAACCAGATGCCTAAAAGACATATTCTCAATACTACAGGATTAGCTGTTTAGGCCAAGGTCAACCTTACGCTAAGATGGAGTGAAAATGAAAATAAGGCAATTCCATGACTTGTTAAGAAACATAACATTTGTAGCCTCTTTTGATTTCAGGCAATTCATGTTTACCAAAACAGAAACTATTAAAATATATGCCCAGCATTCTCAAAAGAATTATCTGGCAGCACTGTCTATAAAACCTATGGATGTGCTGTAAGATTAAGATTTTAAAATAATCAATTGACTAATGACTCTTCTCATAACATCTGGTCCCCATGGCACGATGAAGGGAAAAAAAGGCTTTACTTAGTAAAGTGCAGGACTTCAAGATGAAAGGGCACAAAACTAAAAGTTGACGCATTTAATCATTGAAATTTAAGCCCTGGGGCATCTACTTCCAGCATTTAAAGTATCAGAAAGACATTTCCACCATTTACAGTATTCTTCAGTATGTGAGGAAAAGGAAATGAAAAGATCCAGGACTAGATTACTTGCATAGCATGATAATCATAAAGCAATTTAGGGGAAAAAAGATACCATTAGCTTCAGTTGTGCAACAAAGTGTAGTGTAAATGCTCAGATTTGAGGGCACAAAAGAAAAGGGATAAAGAACCAATGCCACATGTTGTCTTGAAACTCTCAGCATAACTCACCCAGTCATGTAATTTATTAATCAACAAGAAAAGATTAAAAAAAGGGAATTTCCATGGACTCCATCTTTAATGAGCTGGGTTTATAAGAAAATTACACATCTTGTGATTAAGCATCCACGAGCCTTTCATGTTGATCCCTATGTAATGGTTGAAGAACTTCTGTTGGAAAAAGACCCCCTATCGCTGGTTCCCAATAACAGATTTTAGCTCGTTATGTGAGATTAATATGTTATTTCCCCATAAACCACTTTGTTACAAAATGCTTAATTGTAGTGTTGTCACCACATAGCAAGAAGGTCATTTATGATATAAGCAGGTTCTCAAACAAGAGAGCATATAGAACCACTTTTAGTGAAACAATTGTTATCACAGTAGTAGATATGGCAAGATGGCATGTCTAAATTCATCAAATATATAAATGAATTTTAGTTGTTTCTTTACTCCATGACAACAACCTTGACATTATTATATGAGAAGCATCTGTAGCTGATATGAAAAATGGAAAAGAAAATTGCTTCTTCTATCAGCACATACTTCTACAGGAAAAGTGTAAAATTTTCCAAAAACTTTGCAATAGTTAATTTGAAACCTAACAGCAGGATACAGGAGCTATGACAGACGAATAAGTTTTTGGTAACGCTTGTTAGGAAAAGTAGGTAAACCAAGTAATGTAATAATCTATGTTTACTCCAATTATCTTCAATCTACCATAAGAATCTCTAAACAGCAGAATGTGATTATTAGAAACAGTAAACTACAAGGGTCCACATCCTTTTGCAAAGGAATACAAAGGTAATTGTGAACATTATTATCCAAGAAGTTTTCATGAGATCCTCACTCCTTTCTCTTTGGAAAATACCAAACACATGGCTGCTTCATGTTTTCCTAAATAAGACTGTTAAGCACCTGTTAACTACCATCAGAACACCTCAACGCAACACTCCAAAATTCTATAGAAGTAAAACCAGCTATATACTTGGCAACAGCCACCCAGATCCAGCTAAGTGTATGACAAATAGGCCTAGTGAGCAGCGGGAATGAAAATCACATATATAAGCTCATGAGCGTACTGTGTGCCACTCGTCTTGGTGTCTAACTTCTGAGTAAAGTGCAAACCACAGAAATGATGAGAACATCTATGTCTGAAAAAATAATCATCATTTTGAGTAGAAATGGCATAAAATTTCACCACCATTATGCAGCTAACGGTAGCCTACAGATGAGTTCTGAAATTAATCCATATCATTTTTTTAACAGAACTCTTGCATCAAAACACTGAAAGTTTACTAATTAATAATAACAAAAGAAAGACTCATTTTATCCCTACAAAAGTCATTTAACACAAATAATAATAATAATAATAGTTAGGGGCAGTCAATGAATCCATTTAGTAATTGTAACTCACACTGAATCACATTATTCAAAGTTCGATATGATTGAAACAACAATTTTTATCAATCAGTTACAGTTATTAAAGCTTCTGGATCCATAGGGTGTCGACAAAAACGACTGAATTTATCAAAACGAAACACAATTAAAAATCAAACTGATAGAAACATACAAGATCATATAGACATATGGAAGGGGTAAAGAAAAAGGGATTCTTATTATGGAAGTAAATCTTACCATCATTGGCTGCTTGACCTGATCTTCATGGTGATTGTGGTGAAACACAAACAATACCAATCCTGCAATCACGAACATCCCGAGAAGCGCCAAGATCCACTGCGATAACCTCCTTCTAACTGGGCGCCGGTACTCTGCCGGTCGCCTCCTCATCTTTCTTCACGATTCACCACCAAAAAGAATCAAGATTTTATAAATACACCCATCACCCACGATTGAAAATACATGCAATGAAAGGAAAAGAATGATTGTGATCTGGCTTTTACTTTTACTGTTTTGTGTGTGTGTGTGTGTAAATAGGAAAAGGATAAGAGAGAGGAGATTTTCAACTGTCTGCTCCTTTTATACTTATATTTGAAATGAAACGAGGGGCTGCCTGGCTGTGGCTGTCTGTCTATGGAGAGAGAGTTATACACCGGGAAAGAAACTAGCAGCAAGGAAATCTTTTTGGCTTTTCTTCTTCTTCTTCTTCTTCTTAAAACAATACACCAAGTGTAAAATACTTACCCCGTCTACGTTACCTGGCGTGGAGTTCCAACCTTGCGATACCATTTACCGAAATTTATCCCATGTCACTTACACATATTTTAAAATCAAATCATATCCTAAATTGAATTCAATTATTTAAGTTTAATTGATATTCTATTAAATTCTTAGGTTTAAAATTAAATATAAAATTATATAATTAAATTTAATTATACTATTTAAAATACATGTGGAAATGAATTGAATTAATAATATTAATATTGTTGCTCTTAATTTAGAAATTATTTCTATTAAAAAAACCGATTTATTTTACAAGAACTCTTATATTTATTTAAAATGAGATAAAATATAAGTATTTTAAAGAAAATATAAATAGACATATTTCATATTACTTAAAAAAAATTCTAATATTTTACTCAAATCAAACTTAAGTAAAATAAATATCAATGCAAATCTCATTACCAAATACAAAAGTTAATGATTAATATAATTTTAACAATATTAATAATTCAAAAAGATACCACAACTCTTAGTTATAATTTTAAATACTACTTTTCAATCTCTACTTATTTTTAATTCATACCAATTCACACATTAATCAACCATCATCCATGCATATTACAAAAGAAAAAAACTCATCATCCACGCATAATTGGTTGAGCTAAACAAAAGAAAAATTGAAATAAATAACTCTTGCAAAAACAAAAACAAAAACAAAATAAAAGAAAGAAAAAAGGAAAAGAAAGATTAATAACATACCTGATGAAGAACAAAAATATCTTGACAAGAATTTATGCTAAGTAGAGAAAGAAATGATAGTATGCTCTAAATGGTTTTTGGAAAAAAAGAAAGAGGCATATTAAAAAGAGCAAAAATAAAGCTTACATTAACATGTGAGTATTTTTGAAATATTGTTTTCAAAGTTAATTTAAAGAGAGATTGTAACAACCCTAATATCTAGGACACTTTAAAAACAATAAACTCAAAGAAAATTGAGGTGATTTTTTTTTTAACATGTTCCTTTTTCAAGATGAATGTTAATTCTTTAAAATTAACATGTACTCTACCGAAATTTCTTGTAACAATCCCGATTTCTGGGATAACACACAACAGGTAACTGGAAAATTTAGAAATTATTTTTTAAATCCATTGAAATTTCTACCGAAAAATCGGTGGAGTCTCCCATATATCAAGAGGTCTTAAGTTATCGACAATACCAGATTTACACTTCTTATATCATTTCACAACTCTATCCAATCATCATGGATCTCAACTAAACTCATCATCATCATCATCAACACAACACATCTTATTCAATAATATTACAAAATTCAAGTTCACAAAAGAAAACAATGCATAATTCAATTGCTACATATTATCATTACATAAACTATATCATGCATATTAATATCATATAATGAAATTCATGTGAAAGATCCAATTTCAACTATAAAATATGCATGGTTAAAATATGTACTTAGAATTACATCATTAGATCAAAGTTATACATCTGAATTTACGGGTCAATACTATATTTTAAGTTTAGGAGATAAGTGTCTTGAATTACAACATAATTACATAGCAAAAGATAGCTAAACTAAGATCACTCCTGATGTGACCTCGATGGACTTGAAAATAACAAATAACATTTACATATAAATATAAAAAGGTAATAACAATAATAATAACAATGATAGGTAATAATTTTCATGGCATTTCTTTTGACGCATAAAATTTAGACATAGATTTCTTTACAATATGCATTTTCCATCTAATATCCTAATCAATTACCGAGAATAATTTCATCTTGGAAATCACAATACGACTAAAATGATTTTGAACACCATCTCTTTATGGATCAATCCTCATTTGATACCAAGATGTTCTTCTCTCAATATCATTAGCTTATCCCGTTCTTTCAAAATAACTAATTAACACTTCTCATCCCATTCTCTAGAAATTAATTGCCGATACTAATGAATATCATTAGTATCATTAGTCTCTCATTACAGGGTTAGACTAATCAATTCCATTCAAGTACTGATATCAATACAATCGATTGATATCATTAACTATTCCTAACCCATAATAGTTAATCAATTCTTATCCACATTTGGTTTACCATCTAAGTTACGGATGTCAAGAACCCTTGATATCATTAGCTTCCTTACCCGGAGTAGCTAATTACACTAGAAATGGTTACCGATACCAATGCGACCCATTGATATCATTAATTATTTCCAATCCGGAATAGTTAATCAATTTATCTTTCTCCCTTAACTGGGAGTAACCATGCTGGTGTTAGTAATCTTTACTAACATCATTAGTCACCCAATTACCCGGGATCGACTATTCAATTAAGGAATGTCGGCACCAATGGAGCCCCATTAATACCATTAGCTATCCAAACTCGGATAAACTAATCAATGCCATCACAACATTTTATTCATATTGATCACGTAGACATAGACTATTAAATTTAAATCATATATATAAATCACAAAGTTCAAATCACTTATATACCTAGCAAATTTTGTCAGCGCACAGAGTCCTTATTGACTCAGAAATGGTCACCGAAATTGCTTTCATAGTTGACACATGGATTTGTCAACGCCCACAGCCACTGTTGACTCTGAAATAGTAAAGGAAAACTACGTCGATCCCGACTCAGAAATCGTCAACGAAACAACTTCCACAGGTGACGCATGAATTTGTAAACGTAGATAGCCCCTGTTGACGCATAAATAGACGAAGAAAATTGAGTCGCTGCCGATTAAAAAAGGGTCAATGAAACAACTTCCATAGGTGACACATGAATTCGTTAGCGCAAACAGCCCCTATTGACTCAGAAATAGTCAAGGAAAACTAAGTCGTTGCCGACTAAAAAATGGTTAATGAAACTACTTCCATAGGTGACACATGAATTCGTCAGCGCACACAGCCCCTGTTCACTCAGAAATCATCAAGGAAAACTGAGTCGCTGCCGACTCAAAAATCGTCAACGAAACAGCTTCCACAGGTGACGCCTGAATTTGTAAGCACACACAGCCCCTCTTGACGCAAAAATGGTCAATGAAACTGCTTCCATAGGTGACGCATGAATTCATTAGTGCATACATCCCTTATTGACTTAGAAATAGTGAAGGAAAACTGAGTCACTGCCGACTAAAAAATAGTCAATGAAACAGATTCCATAGGTGACGCACGAATTCATCAGCACACACAGCCCCTGTTCACTCAGAAATCATCAAAGAAAACTGAGTCATTGCTGACTCAGAAATCGTCAACGAAACTACTTCCACAGGTGACACATGAATTCGTCAGCGCACACAACCACTGTTAACTTAGGAATAATCAAGGAAAACTAAGTCATTGTCGACTCAGAAATCATCCACAAATCTGCGTCCCCAGCTAACGCATGGGTTCGTCAGCGCACACAGCCATTGTTGACTCTGAAATAGTAAAGGAAAATTGCGTCGCTGCTGACTCAGAAATCATCAACGAAACAGCTTCCACATGTGACACATGAATTTGTAAGTGCACACAGCCCCTGTTGACTCAGAAATAGTCAAGGAAACTGCATCCACAAGTGATGCATAGATTCGTCAGCGCACAAGGCCCCTGTTGACTCAGAAATAGTCAAGGAAAACTAAGTAGATGTCGATGCAGAAATCATCAACGAAACTACTTCGACAACTTACACAAGGATTCACCAGCGCACACAACCACTATTGACTCTGAAATAGTATAAGAAAACTGCGTCGCTGTCGACTCAGAAATCATCAATGGAATAGCTTCCACAGGTGACGCATGAATTTGTAAGCGCAAACATCCCCTGTTGACGCAGAAATAGACGAGGAAAACTGAGTCACTGCCGACTAAAAAATGCTCAACAAAACTGCTTCCACAGTTGACGCATGGATTCGTCAGCGCACACAGCCACTAATGACTCTGAAATAGTCAAGGATAACTAAGTTGTTGTCGACTCAACAATTATGAACGAAACAACTTCCATAAGTGATGCATGGATTCGTCAGTGCACACAACCATTGTTGACTTAGAAATTGTCAAGGTAATCTATGTCGTTGGCCACTCAGAAATCGTCACCAAAACTGCTTCCACAGCTGACTCATGGATTCGTCAGCGCACACAGCCTCTGTTGACTCAGAAATAGACAAGGAAAATTGAGTCTATGCCGACGCAAAAATTGTCAACCAAACTACTTCTATGGCTGATGCCTGGATTTGTCTGCCCACACATCGGTTGACACAGAAAGAGTCAAGGAAAACTGAGTCGTTGCTGACTCAAAAATCGTCACCGAAACTGCTTCCAGAGATGATGCATGAATTCGTTAGCGCACACAGCCCCTGTTGGCTCAGAAACAGTCTAGGAAAACTGCGTCATTGCCGACTCAGAAATCGATACCGAAACTGGTTCCAGAGCTGACGCATGGATTCGTCATCGCACACAGCCCATGTTGACTCACAAATAGTCAAGGAAAAAAAAGTTGCTGCCGACTCAGAAATAGTCACCGAAATTGCTTCCACAGGTGACACATTGATTCATCAGCGCACATAGCCCCTGGTGATTCAAAAATAGTCAAGGAAAACTGAGTCGTTGCCGACTCAGAAATTGTCAAGGAAACTGCATCCACAGGTGATGCATGGATTTGTCAGTGCACACAGCCCCTGTTGAGTCAGAAATAGTCGAGAAAAACTAAGTCGTTGCTGACTTAAAAATCATCACCGAAATTGCTTCCAGAGCTGACACATGGATTCGTCAGCGCACACAGCCCCTGTTGGCTCAGAAATAGTCAAGGAAAACTGAGTCACTACCGACTCAAAATCATCACCGAAACTGCTTCCACATGTGACGCATGGATTCGTTAGCGCACTTAGCCCCTGTTGAGTCAGAAATAGTCAAGGAAAACTGAGTCACTGCCGACTTAGTATTCATCACCGAAACTGTTTTCAGAGCTGACGCATGGATTCGTCAGTACACACAGCCCCTATTGACTTTGAAATAGTCAACAAAAACTGAATAGTTGTCGACTCAGAAAAAGTCATCGAAACTGGTTCCAGAGCTGATGCATGGATTCATCAGCGCTCATAACCCCTGTTGACTCAGAAACAGTTAAGGAAAACCGA
>Ga0307514_10004772_pt1 | contig 12368 bp, 18 predicted proteins | sample 16_EM_MG_FD_203088 | JGI IMG/M metagenome (GOLD analysis project Ga0307514, IMG submission 203088) | Populus trichocarpa ectomycorrhiza microbial communities from riparian zone in the Pacific Northwest, United States - 16_EM | ecosystem: Host-associated > Plants > Roots > Unclassified | place...
AACTCCTACTGCCAATGCCCAGACGGCCGTACGGAGTGAAACGGCGATCTAAATGAAGGGGGAGTAAGTATACGATGGGGAGCATTGATGTATAGATTATATACGCACCAATAACCAAACGACATGGGCGCTATACAAATGGTCGATGCGGTGTTCGTCGCGTAGCCTGTTGATATCGAGCTTTCAAGTTGTCCCGTCAGAGCAGTAGGAGTAAAACTCCTACTGCTGACACTCAGACAGCCGTACGGAGTAAAACTCCGTATATGGCTGCCTGAATAGGCGGTCGATTGAAGACGAAGTAAGTTATAAGGTGGTAAGATAAGATAAGATAGACCTGTGACTGGTCGCCAAAAAGAGATGACTCTCGTTTGGGAAACTGGTCACGAGGCTAAAGATAAGATTTGGATTGTGTTTCGACTTACAAACAAACAACCCAACTTCGATCTCCTACCACATCGACTCGCCCAGCATGCGGTGTTTTACACCGTCTGCCAGGGGTTCAGCTCAGCTGATGACAGGAGTTTTACTCCTGTCACGGATGTAGCTCTCCGCGCACCGTGCCAGCAACCCTATCGAAAAATATACTGGATGTTAGAAGATCGCGTCGCGTTACACAATCAACGGAACGACTGATAGATCGCGTCGACGGCGTCGTGCTACGCGATTAACAGAACTAACAATAGAAGGTCGAGATTTGGCGAATTGCGCGGCGTTTAATGGTACGTCTTTTTTTTTTGCTTCTTCGAGGTTATGCTACGTCTGTAAACCCCTCCACGGCACGGCATGATATCGAAATCCCTGCCACATTGCGGTATACCTGCGCCATCGGGAATACGCTTTGTTGCAGCTTTCGTATCAGCCTCCAGACGTAGCCCAACCTGAACACCCCCATTCTTTCGCCATTTGAAACCCTCACTGACTCCCTCCGCATCTAGATAATATTACAAAATGTCGACCTTTGAAACGGTGGGTGCTTTTGAACGCAAAGTCGAATGCCTAATACATACTCTCCATTTGAAGGAGTATTTGTTGCACGGGAGGAAGGCAGTTCGAGTGTATTCGTGAAGAAGTCGCGGTGTGATTGAAGGCTATCAGGAGGACTAACGGGGGCAAGCAGGGGTGGGGGATAGCCCTTTATTTCAAGTTGGGAGAAGCATAGTGGGTGCGGCCCACGACGCCTTAGTCGTTAAGCGATTTGTACTCGGTGTTGACGACCCACGGACTGATTATGACAATAGTAAAAGAAACAAGATTGATTTACGCAATAAGGCACATTTTTTATCAACTGAGCGCCACGCAACGTGCCTACCATAAATCAGCCCGCAGGACTAAACCGATCACCCCGCTTCTAATACTTCGTTCAACTGTATCTGACGTTAAACCGTGGAGGAATGTTTCAGTGAGCAAAGAAACGTACCCAAACAGGTTTCTCCTTTACCCCGTTGAGGAGGATCTTAGGCGCTGCTTTAGACTTTGGGTACTCGCTCGATTTAGAAAATGAAGGCGTCGGTTTGGTCTCCCAAATGCGATCCGAGCAAGCCGCCGGCATCCAGTAGAGGGACTTGAAGATATTCCAAAGCTGCTTATGGGCTGCTGAAAGTGCTTCGTCCGTCATCCTGTGCATAAGCTTCTGCCACATGGCATAGTAGGCAACGGTGTTGTAATTCTGGACCCTGCCGGCCAATTTTTTTTCCTTGTCTGGGAAGAGGCGTTTGAAATTGGTACGCCATTCCGCTGTTGAAACGGCCTTCCATTGCACGTCGTTAAAATTGTTTGACAGAATTACATCCTGATATGTCGACGTGTTCACCTTCTTCCGCTCATCCTCGCTTAGCTTGCAGTAGGAGGCCTGCCCGACGCCCTTTCGATTGGGACACACGGAAATTATGTCCAGGCAGAACTGGCTCCACAACCGAAAGAGCTCAGCGTCCATATCTTCGATGATTTCGTCGTTCTCGTCATCGGAGTCGACCTCCATGTCGGAACCGTCGTCATGAGGGGGTGGGAGGAGGGAGTGGCCCTGTTCCATGAGACCAAACGGGTTTCGACCAGCAGTTTCAGGGGCGGCGGCAATCGGCTTTTGTTTCGTACGATTGGCAATGCGACTTGGGTTTCGAGGAAGGGCTATGCGGGAGCGAATGATTTCGGTTTGGATCGAATACCTGTCGGCTTTGAAAAGGTACAAAAAGGCTCGGTCGGATAAATAGAAGTGCTCATTATACATCCGGGGTACAGGGTAGCTGCTTCCAACGCGGATGTCCCTTAGGAAAATTAATCCAAAGGGATTATGAGGAACGGTGTCATCTTCTTCCCCCTCCCCGTCCCTGCCGTCTGCTTCATTTATGGGCCTGGCCCTGCGTCTGCGAATACGAATGGACCTGCTACTAGCCATTCCACCCCCGTCCTCTTCTTCCTCTTCATCGTCATCGTCATCGTCATCGTCGTCTCCGCGAAGTGACATCTTGTAGGGCTGTTGGTCTTGAACGGCGTCACGGCGTCGGATATGGGGGAGAATGGCGTTCATCAGTTCACGAGATGCTGGCTTAGTGTCTGGGGTGGAATGGAGCCCATTAGCAAGCCAGGGTATGGCTGCCGTCAATAGCAGAGCAGATTCATTGGTGCGAACGGCTGGCTCTCCAGATAGCTGCCATTCTGCGACGTATTTAAGCGCAGCGGCACGGAGGGCCCTGAGCGACCTAATAACCGTCAAGCTGTGGGTTGAAAGGATGTGCAAAGGAATGTACGAACCACCACTCTTCACGAGAGAAACTAACTAAAGATTGCTGTAGAACAGCCGTATTGATATAGACCATGGGCTCAACGGCATGCACGAGGGGGACGCGGATTTCCATTCGGGCACACGAATAATTTTCCTTGGCAGCCGCCATGTAGTGCTCGTAGAGATCGTCCAGGTATTTGACTGCATGGTCACTGAAGGTGTCAGAAACCTCGATGAACTTACCGTAATGCCCTCTGTCTGGGCGGTAGGTGATTCCCTTGTCGGTAAGATAAACGTTTATGTACTGCGTTTTATACCTTCCCTGAGCCAGAACGCCAGGTGTTGAACGAAACCCAGAGACGCCGACCAGATGGGACGCCGGGTCCCTATAGTACCCCTTATTGTTGAACTCGGTGATGCGATTTGCATGATGAGGTTCAATTTTTGCGAGCTCTTGAACGATCTTCGAATGTGAGTCCGTGCGCCAAGCTAAACATCGCTTTCTTGTTGAGCTAATTTCCAGACCAACATCAATATACCAGAGGTGGGGGTCAAGATCGCGCAGGCGGAGGAAGTTCTGATCTAGGAGCTCCTCAAGGGCCACCTCGGCACTGTCGCTCTCGGTACAGTGATAGCTTGAATTTTTAACCCCTCGAATCTCGTGAAGAAAGAAGAGGTTTGTCCCCCACCTGACGCCGTTTGAAACCAGGTGGTGGCGCAGCCGCTCCCCGAATAACGGAGCCGTCCAGTCCGGAAGGACTTTAGTGCCAAAAGCAAACTGGCCACTGCGCCCACGGGCACGGAAGCGCTCAGCGGCATACGTCGCAGGCCAATCCGATGCACGGTCTTCAAGAAGCTCAACGACGGTCGGGTATAGGCCTTTCTCATAAAATTCTGTTTGTTCCGCCACTGAAACGTGGTGAGTCTTGTGGTCCCTGCTGTACAAATCGACGAATAGAATTCTAATACAATTGTGCAGCTTCCATTTTGCGATGCAAAAGTTCGGTATCTGGTGGAGCGGTGCTATATGACGGCCCTACGGGAAATCAGGATTAGGATAAATGCGTTAAAGAAATCAAGTACGTTGATATTCTCGAACTCGAATTCGAGATGAACATTCTTACTCAACGAATCTTCATATTTCGGCAGGGGATAGACTGTAAATTCGCTCGAGTGTACGCAGATTCTCTTAGAAATGCCCAGAACTGAGTCGAAATCCCTTCGCAGTTGGAGATCGAAGGTTTCTGAGGATCGAACACGGTTGAGAACAGGGTCAACCACTGCCTGATGGCCGTTATACATTCCAGTTAGAGCAAAGCGTACGAAGGCAGCGCCGTCATCGGGGTCGGGAGACTCCAGCAGCTCGCGAGCTGTCTGGCAGAATTGCCCAAGAGAAAACGCTTCGGTTGGCAAAGCAAGTGGCATAATGAAGTCGAATGGAATGGCTATGGTAAAGTCGGTGGCCTATAAAATATGGACTGGATCGACCCAATTAGTCGGACCACCGGGACCCATCCTATCTATCCTGAGACGGCGATCCATGGCCCTGCTGCAACATGAGTAAAACTCGTGTTGATAACGCGCTAAAAATCTTGCGTACAGAGTAAAACGCTGTGCGGTTTACAGGCGTGTTGATGCATATGGCCGGACACCGGGCATTTCGGCAATCTAGCATACCACATGCATCGACCCCTTCCGACCCCTTCCGACTATCCACCAGCATTCAGTGATAGGAGTTTTACTCCTACCCTGCCTTAATGACCGCTGCACTGTGCTTTGTATTTTCCTTTTTTGCTTCCGGTGGATATCCTGCGATAGGGTGAAGAAGCGAGTCGAGTATTTATTCATGGAAAATGTTAGAAGTTTGTTGTCTTCAATTTTGAAGTTAGTTTGACCCTTGTACTAATTCTCGTTTGCATTGTATCCTTGGTGAAGCCTGACGATCTACAGTTCTCTCCCAAGATCTGCGATTAGGACTGCGGTAGGTACCTCTTGAACTATTGTCAATGACCCTTAACCAACTGTGTCTTTTCATTTTTATCCAGGCATTTCAAATTGTCACTAGTGAACATGCGCCGTCGAAGCAAGTCGCCTTTTCTCCTGCTGATCGAAGGTGCATGCAGCATCACCTCAATGATAGGGCCCTCAGAGCACCTTTCAGCCCTCTACTCGGAGCTAGCACTTCCCGAACTTCCGATTATCTTTCGTCCTATTTTCCCCAGCCCTGTATTCTTATTCGGCGTTCAACTCGTATTTATTGTGGCTGAAAACCACCACTGGGACATTGCCACCCCACGACAAACGCTATGCCTACACACACCCTTTCTAGTGCTCTAATCAAACTTTACTATGCCGTTCCTGGTGCGCCTTGGGCATATCCCGCTTGGCAGGATATTACCGGCATTCGACATGGACTTTTTCCTGAAGAGGACAATAGGCTTCCCTATGGCTGGACGCGGCAAATGGCAGGTGCCATTGAAAGCTACTTTGACCAGTACAACCAGAGAAAGACGGAAGACGAAAAGATCAAGTTCGCTGCTGCAAGAAAAAGGGCAGGAAAAGATGAAGTTGCTGGGCGTCCGCTTTTCCGAGATTGGGTCACCGCCTGCTATGGGATCTGGAACGTCCACTCGATCATTACACAGGCATTTTCTAGCGCCCATGTCCACCCCATTCAAATCATGGTGTCAAATAACGACCTCACCGTTCTTCCTTCCAGCAATACTTACCTTCCACTAGCTATTGATCAGATCGCCCTCGTGCTTTTCGGATGTGACGCGTTGGACAGGTCGGGACATCTTTTGCTACCCCTTCGCGATCCTTTTCTCGTTCTCCTTCAACGGACCTGGCAAAATTGTTCCAGACAATCGGTTCGAAGCAAGAATCGCTTGGTTATGGCCGAGAAAGCAGCCATCGACGCCTTTGAAGGTAGCGTATCAATCTTCTGTAAAATCCGACCGATCATATACTGACATGCGTCTAGCCTTGGACAGAGATACGATCACAAAGAAAAAGGTTACTGCGGTAATACGTGCTGTAGGCCGTTGGAGGCGCCTCGCCGAGTTATTTTGTACGGAAAGCAACCTCGAGAAAATCGAGGACATGAACGAAGAACTTCAGCAATTATTGGCCGGCATAGGTGGAACGACGAAGCTAGCGAATCAAGGGGGTTCAAAGAAAAAGAAGACCTGTATGTAAAACGTGCCGTTACCCACTATCATCCATCTAAAATCCTGCATATAGCCTTCTTCAAGGCCTCTAGCGAATCACTTACTGCCTTGGCGACAGAAGCAGATGTCAGTGATATCTTCTCACTGTATAACGAGTATTTCAGCCCAGATTCGTTGGACTCTATGCCTTTGGAAATGAACGAGAACATAGGGATCGCTTTCGGAGAACCCATCGAAGGAGCAGATCCCGGCGTCGAAATTGAATTCGGTATGGCGTACGATCAGCTTTCGAAAAATCTTGATTTTCGAAAAGGACTCCCCTTTGTTTTCAACGCAAAGCGACATACGTCTGGATACACTGCGTGGGACCCCAAATTTGCCTCCCTTTTCGACCCCAAGCTCAGGGCTGAGTCGATGGAAGATTTGAGGCTACACTGGCACCAGCTTGCGGGCGTGCATGCCATCGTTCGTATGATTTTCACCCCAGAACCTGAACCTAGCCACTGCACTGGGGTGCTTCTTGCAGATGAAGTTGGCTTAGGGAAAACGTTCCAGGCCTGTACGACTATTGGTTTTCTTGGAGAACTGGCAGTTCGCCAGCTCAAGAAGCTCACTCTACCACCAATCATCGGTAAATAGGCCCGCCCGTACCTATTCCTTTCAATCTAATTATCATTTTCTAGTTATGCAGCCGTACCTTGCAGGCTACAAGGAGCTGCCACTTTTGCCGCACCTTATTCTTGTTCCAGGTACACTACTTTCACAATGGGAGCATGAACTCAAGGTTGCTTTCAAACCAAAGACGTTCGACATCATTCTATATGGTCTCGGTGAAAAACAACATGAACATTTCTGGGCAGAGGACGGGCCTTACCACTCCTCGAAACACAAGGAATTCAACCGGATTATTCTTGCATCACAATCGGTATAGTTATGTCCATATTTTTTATAGAAATGATATCTAATGGTTCAATCAAGTCTCTTCAGCAGGACTTCGGTCTCGTATATCAATCTTCTCGAAGCTGCGGTGGTCTGCCATGGGATCACCCTGAACCCATACCTGGGGCCAACGGGAATCTTCAACGAACACTATACAATCAGCGCTACCTATCAGTAACTTTTGATGAAGCCCAAGGCGTTCGAAACTGTGGTCCAAAGCATTCAGCGGCCCTTCTCATTCTCGAACAAAGCATCGTTCGTCTCGTACTTACTGCAACGCCACTGCAAACGTCTACCAAAGTAAATTCATCATCTTTATAGCCAATCAATTTTAACGCCAGTTCGTCTTTTTATAGGACATTTCTGCTATGGGCCGTCTTGTTGGGATTCCGTATTTTTTCAGCCAAAATGCACTGGCTGACCAGCAGGCCGATGCGGCTGAACTCCGTAGGGCGAAAGTCGAGAAGCAGGAACAAGGGATCGATGAGCAAGAGGACCCATACCGGTTATGTCAGGTGAAGACATCGCATCGAATGCAAAAACAATTCATGGGGCGCGTCATTCGACGGACGGTAACAAGCCATGATACGGATGGCAAACCGCTCATCAATTTGCCGCCTCTTGCCATTGTATATGGCGTTGTCAATTTGACCAACAGAGAGATGGCGATCGTTGACGCACAGACAGAGGCAAACTTAGACACGTATAGCAGCTTCCTGAATTTGTGAATGGATAACACTAATGTCTTCATAGGGCCTCTGCTGCTAATGGGAAGCTTCATACCTCAAGTACGTTTTACCTAGAGCACCGGAAAGCGGTCACATTTGCACGCGAAGACCCGGACGAAAAGGTTCCCATTTTCAAGAGCATTCAAGAATGGGAGCTTGTCAAGTCTACGAAAATTGATGTTTGCGCTCGGATGTCCCGACACATTCTTACTCGTGACGATGCACCTCAAATAACATTCGAGGATGGTGTGGCAATATTCCCGCCCATGCCTGCTCTTCAACCCGGTCAGGTTGTGGCAAAGAACACCAAGGTCCTGATCTATCAGGAATTTCCTTCATTCAGTGGTCTTCTTCGGAATGTAAGCCGGCCTCCACCTTATCTGCCTCCATACTTATTTTATTTTCTCAGATTCTTCGTCTTTATGGCATAAATTCTTTGTGCATTGATGGTCGGACTTCATATGACAAACGCGCAGACATAGTGCAGAGGTTTAAAACAGATCCTGAGCAGCGCGTACTCATTTTTTCGAAAGTTGGCTCGGTTGGTCTCAATCTATCAAGGGCTAGCGTTCTGATTTGTTTGGTAAGTTCCATTTCTGTAATTCTCAATTCGCAATTTGAAGGCCTTCTATAGGATCAGGCTTGGAGTGCTCAGGATGAGCGACAGATTCGTGGTCGACTTCATCGACAGCCTCAAGACAAGGAGGTTACTTGCTTCCATCTCCTTGCCAACAACACGGCAGATATCACGCTCTCTAGCATGGCACAGGGGAAGAAGGACATGTTAGAGGCATTTCTATCAAGTGAAACAGCACTGAGTACATTTTTCTTTCCCTTGATTTCAAAACGTCAGCTTAGCATTGCATCAGAATTGAAAAGCTTGCTCTCTGGTTCAGTTCTTTCCGAACCTGGTGATGATGACAAAGATCGCATAGAGGGCGAGGAACAACTGAATAAATCAAAGTCGAAGAGCAAAAGAAAGTCCAAAGCAATACCGAAGCCTAAGCCGCAGCTGAATTCATCACAGCAAGAAGATGTAGACGATGCGACTTCAACACATGGTACGGACTATTCATCGCGTCCATCTTCGAAGCCCAATACCGGTGCGTATCTACTAACATAATTTTATTCGGTAGCTTACTATAATTTCAACAGACGATGAACAGGATTCAATGCAGGTTGATTCTTCGGCAACATGTTCTTCACAACGTTAATTCTTATTAATTCATCATTCATGTTTCTGACATTCTTCAATCATTATAGCAATCCCTTCAAATGATCCCTCTGTTAACAAAGGACTGGAAGATTTCTATGATGACATGTTTGACAATCACCCAGGAGAAGATCAGCGAGCTATTGGCGATGTGATCGAAGCTCAAGCAGAAGCTCAAGCAAGTAAGTCAATATGCTATCACTACTAGGGCCCCGTTTGATGATTTTCTTAATAGATCGAAAGAGACCGAGGCCAGATTCTCCAAAGGAGATGAAGAAGACTACATCCAGCTGTGAGTATTTCAATTTTTGACCCACTATGATTGGACTAAACAACTCTAAGTTTCTGTCAAGCATCCGTCACAGCTGGCACGTTCTTTAAGTAATTCATTTATTCATACCATTTATTTTTCACATCTAACTCTACAAATCAGGGGAGATACGGCTAGCTTCTGTAAACCAGGGGCCTACGCCCCAAGCGCCGCCTATGAAGAAACTGAAGAGTACCGGTGGTACGGATCCCTCTGCACTGGTCAGAGAGGCCCCACCGCCTCAATCTTCCAGCCGTGCACCAGGGCCCGACGGAAATCTGAAGGCATCGTCATCATCCACAGCGTCAGCAGGACCTTCGAATTCCGCAGCCGTAGGTTCGCAAAAGATAGGTTAGTGATGCTGTGCCTTTTCCAATTACAGATGCCCATAGAATTGCAGACATCCCTGTCAACCGAAAGCCAACCGCATTTGCTAGCACTTCTTTGACCGCCCTTCCGCCCTCAAAGCCGCCTAAGCGTTCGAATCCATTCTTGTCAAGGAAGGCTGGAAAATAGAGTACCAATGCCATTTGATCCAATACTAAGTAGCCGTCGTCCCAATTCATTCGTTTTTATTCAAAACTGGTGCCCATTCTGAGCCATGGCAAAGTGACATAAAGGAAGACTTCGAAACTTGAATGAACTTAGTTGCCAATGCCCCTTGTTTGACGACAAACGATATTCTTGCAGAATCCAATTCCATTTTCATTTCTAGATCACACAAAGGTTTATCGTATACTTACTCCATCCATGCAGGAGTTTTACTCCTGCTCTGACGTGGCGTTCATCGAACGCCATTTGTGGTGAACTTCACAAAATTTCTTGGATTGTTATCTATATCCGACTGATACAGTGGCGTTCGACGAACGCCGTTCTTGCAACATCCATTTGCAACATCCATTTGCATTTCTAGATCACACGAAGACGGCGTTCGTAGAATGCCATTATCATATACTTTCTGCATCTATGTAGATGCTTTACCCCCTGCTCTGACATGGCATTCGTCGAGCGCCATTGGTGGTGAGCTTCACAATTTCTTGGATTTCGTTACCTATATATTTTGATACAACGGCGTTCGTCGAACACTGTTCTTGCAGCTTCCATTTGCATTTCTAGATCAAATATACTTGCTGCGTCTATCATTGAAAAGATGGAAAGTAATTCAATTCTACCACATGCTATATGTAGGCCGTTTTTGATAGATCAATTCCATACGTTTACTTGATGAAACTGGTGCCCGTTCATGGCAAACTGACAAAGGGAACTTTACGAAATAACCCCAGTCCGAATTCCCAACGTCCCTCATTCGCCCTAGCCATTGCCTCCTGCTCCTCTGCACTGCTTGTGGATAGAAAATTACCTACCGTTTTGAACCCATTGTCGACCCATTGGAACAATCCACCGGCACAGTATTGTGCAAAGGAATATCTCCTTTCTCCTACTCCAACCCTGGTGTTCGAATGGTGTATGACACCCGATGGTATGAGGACGGTCGACCCGGGCGGAAACTCTATGACTAGCTTACTCTCCCAAAGTACTATATGCCCCCCCTTCACTGGGTCAAAGGACCCAAGCGCCGTTATTGCACACCATCCAAACGGTAGGTTTCCGAAGTCAATGTGTGGGATGCTCACCGTTTGAGGCCCAAGATTGTAGCTTGCAGCAGTGAAGATGCTGTCAAATGGACGGACCAAATCGGGATCATTCTTGAATAGCTTCCTAAGCTGAGCGCGGTAGTATCCAAACAGGTCCGGTGCCCAGGTTTCAAAAACAGCTAAGAAAAAATTCAGATGATTTTAACACTTGAAAAGCATACGCGTACCTGATGCAAAGCGGGCGATCCTTTTAAAACAATCTTGCCCATTTATTTCTTCCAGAATTTTTTGATTCCTGGGGCCGTTGCAAAGGTTTTGAGGCTTGGTCTGCCCTCCACCATAGGAAACGCCGCATCGGAGGGTGGGGAATGCTCCTCGACGATGCTTAAAGCCATAGGAAGAGACGTTGCATTGAAGGCGGGCCTCCTCCAAGCAGTCCGCCCCCTGTTGTTGGACTTCAGGCCAATTCTCGTCCACGGGCTGGCCTGCCAATACGGCGAATATTCGACCTTCGGCATCAACAAGCGGTATCGAAACTCTGCATTGCCTTGTTAAACTGCCATTATAGAAGAAAGGGGTTAAACTTACTTGCCGTCCCATGTCTTTAAGGCGAATTTGAACTTAGAACCCTCACCCACTAAGTCATTTAAGTCGTACTCCACCTTGGAACCAACGCGATTGGCGACGTTCACCGAAGCATATGCCGATTTTGTGACGCGGGAGGCTGCGGTGTCTACCTTTGTGAAGAGAAGATCGGCCTCCTGAAGGTACTTCGACTTGGCCTTTTCACGCACGGCTGGGCCGTCCCGGAATTGATTCTCCTCCATTTCTTTCACCTTAGCAAGAAATCTCTTCTGTTTTTTGTTTTTCTTGCTGCGCGCCTTCATCTTCCGCTTCTTCTTTTCAAGAGAGGTTAGGGCCTCCGCAACTTTTTCAACGGGAAGGGGCTCCATGGCAGGTGCGGTCTCAACAGCCGGCAGGTCGACTGCAATAGCTTTCGGCGTGGGTGAGGGTGTGGAATCGGGCGACGTTAACGGCGAAAGGGAAAAGAGTTCTTCATCGAAAAGGTCGTCGGCAGGTAGTAAACTGGTCGCCGTCCCCCAGACATGACGGAGGCGCTGGCCAAAGTCAAAGAAGGGCAAGGTAATGCGGTCTTTGGCAACCTTATATACCTTTCATAGGGAGAACGTATATTAGGCATTGGACTTGGCCTTTAAAAAACACCCACCATTTCAAACGAATCAATCGGCATATTGAAATATTACCTAGATACGGAGGGAGTCAGTGAGGGTTTCAAAAGCTAAAGAAATGGGGGTATTCGAGCTGGGCACCGTCTGGAGCTTGATACTAACCCTGCAACGGAGCGTATTCCCGATGACACAGGTATACCGCAATGTGGCAGGGGTTTCGATATCCTGCCGTGCCGTCCAACAGAGCTTTGCCACAAAATGCATTCCCGGTGGCGCAGGTATTCATAATGTGGGCAGAGCCCTGTGGTTCGGACTTACCGACCTCAACAGACGTAGCTTGGCCTCGAAGCAGCAAAAAAAGACGTACCGTTTTGAGATGGGTGCTCCCTTCAACAGCCTTGCAATATAAACGCCGCGCGATTTGCCAAATCCCGACTTTCTATTGTTAGTTCTGTTAATCGCGTAGCACGACGCCGTCGACGCGATTTTCTGACATCACGTGGT
>Ga0307514_10004773_pt1 | contig 12365 bp, 12 predicted proteins | sample 16_EM_MG_FD_203088 | JGI IMG/M metagenome (GOLD analysis project Ga0307514, IMG submission 203088) | Populus trichocarpa ectomycorrhiza microbial communities from riparian zone in the Pacific Northwest, United States - 16_EM | ecosystem: Host-associated > Plants > Roots > Unclassified | place...
GACGGCCGGGGACGGCAGTGCCGTCCGAGATCTTGCCAGGACGGACGGGACGGCGCCAAGACCGTCCGTCCCGTCCTAGCATATGAATGACGGCTGGACGGCCGTTGTCTGCCGATGACGGCGTTTTTGCCGTCCCCGGCCGACATCCACCGTCCCCGACCGTCATTGGGCGGTTACAGAATACTCATGTCGCCGAGTGCTAAGCTCGGCGACATGAGTATATTTAGATAATTTACAAACATGGTTGATAATCGAGTCCTAATTGCACAGGACAAGGGTTACAAATAGATATTTTGATGAGATTATGTTTTATGTACACTGAGAAATCAACATCCATGGATGTCGGTAGTTGACGGCCGGGGACGGTGAAAACTCCGTCATCGGCCGTCCTAACCGTCCGTCACCGTCCTCCTCCAAAAAGACGGCGCCGTTTCCGTCCTGCCCTAGGACGGACGGCGTTTTGCCGTCCCGTCCCCATCCTAGGTGAGGACGGACGGACGGGACGGTTGAGAACACTGCTCCCAAGTAAGCTCCCAAGACGGTCTCAAACACACTCCCGAGCACGCTCTCAAATACACTCACAATTTCACTCGATTGTACACTCCCAGCCTACTTGGCTCGATGCTCTCAAGCAGGGATCCCGACCGTCCGTCCGGACTACAGTCTTTCGGGGCCCGACATCGTCGTCCCGTCTAGCGCTTGAGTACGGAAGGACTAGTCTGTCCCGGGCAGAAATCTCCAGGAACAGGGCCCGGTACAGATGACTGTAGTCTTAACCAGGGTCAGATATACTACATCCTGCTCGGGAATGAGAGTTCCGGGACACCGTATCTCGGAACAAATCTTCAGCCGAGGTGAACTTGTACCGAATCGGGGATTCTAAGCTTCATTAAATCGGATATCAATTTCTGAGTGGGGGCCAATCAATGGACTGTAGGGTCCCGCAGTCCTGTAGTCTTGTTATGAAGCGCCCTGGTCCGTCCAGTCCTGAAATCTTGAGCCCGGAAAAGTTTAGTCCGGTCTCGGGCAAGGTTTTGGACGGACGGGACGGACTATTGGGATGCCTGCTCTCAAGTACACTCTCCAGAGGGAAGACACTCCCAATCTCACTTAACTATATGCTCCCAGTATGCTCCTGCATGTTAGATCCAGAGACTTGCTGAGTTGCACACGCAAGGCACCGGGTGGCGTGAGGCTGGTGGCGTAATGCGGGCAGTGTTTGGCGGGCGGCAGGCGGCGTGTCGCAGGTGGCAGGCGGCGTATGTTGGCCGAAATCATGACGTCGGTCGAGATGGTAGTCTGAACCTTATCTTTAGCGCGGCCACAATGACAAGATCTCACGATGCCTCAAGGTCATAGTGCTGACAATTGCAGCCTCTGATTCTGCAGGAAAGGTAGACAATTGGATCTCAGTGAGAGCAGATCTCCCACTCAGTTTTCTCTGCGGAATCTGCAGCCAGTTTCCCGTCGATATTGGGCGTATGTGTGCGCATTCGGTCTGGGGCTGATGGTCATGATGGTGATGGTGATGGTGATGGTGATGGTGATGGTGATGGTGATGGTGATGGTACCGAAAGCACTTTGTCAAGTAGGTTGGCTACGTCAACGCCAATGTCAAAGCTGTAACCGACTGAAAGCCTTCTCTTGGCCAAAGCTTCCACAATCTCAGAGTTTTCATATGGCGAAAAGCTTCCTGTGGTAAATCGGCCTGCTACTAAGTTAGTGCCAGCAGCTGTTTGAGACTAGCTAGATTGATTTGTGTGCAGTACTATTTTCAATCTGTTGAAACCAGCAGTCTAGTTAGTTCTTGTGTCAACAAGCAAAGAATCTGACTTTAGCTTAATCATAGCCAGCTCAAACTTCTTCCAGAAACCTCCGACGGGACCTACGATTTCCGCAGACTCAATTGATATGCGTCATCCGCACCAAGACCTATCGACGCGACGCCACCTACAGCAAAATCCCGAGACGAGAATCGGGCCGATAGACCCACGAGATGAGACAAGAATTGACGCGATAGCGAGGTCACCGGTCCGACGGCAGAGGCAGCCTAGCAGGAGGCAATAGAACTCCGCAAGCCCCTAGCACCATCGGAGGTGGCAGCACGAACTCCGCGAACCCCTAGCACCATCGGAGGTGGCAGCACGAACTCCGCGAACCCCTAGCACCATCGGAGGTGGCAGTGCGAATAGCGAGAGCGGTCAACGCGTGGAGTCAATGCAGAGCAAGAAACACGGCCCGCACCTTCGCGATAGACACCCCGTAACTACCGGTGTTCAAAGGCGAGCCGGGCACTCAGGTCGTTGACGACCTACACCGACTGTCCGAAGCCAGCTACTGTGAGATCGGATGACTCGAACCGCCGACTGCAGTAGGTAGCGATGCCACGACTCCAATGACCGGACGATAGCGCGGTCGCCGTGCAAATCCCACAGACAGACAGCTGGATCCGGTACGCCCTGCTCTAGCTCAAGGAGTCGGGTCGATGGTCAGTATCGACGTATCCGATTATATCCGACATAGACGACTGTTGTACGAGACTCAAGGAGTTTACGGCCCTGGACGCGCTCCGCAACTTCAAGGACGAGTGGTGACTCCTCACTATCTCGTCTAAATAGAAGCCACGTGGCCACGTTCAACGAGGAACCCCGGCTACTACGGCTATAACTTGACCCTCACTCACCGATTACCTCACCGCAACTTTTGGAAGGTATCTATCTGCTCGTGCCGGCACCTTGGGGTCTGGGCCCAGGTGAGATCTGAATACTCTGCTAGGTACTTAATTTAGTGAGTTGATATATTGTCGCAGTTGATACTCTGACTTTCAGCAAGGTATTTTTGATGGCTGTGTTCTCTGACCAGGCAATGTCTACTCCCGTAAGTGCTCCCCAGCTGAACAGAACTACGACACGTACGATAGGGAGCTCCTGGCTTTAGGATGCAACCAGAACCTACTGCTGCGTGGTGGACACGCGAAGAACTTTAGAATGTGCGATACTGATTCCCGGTTGAAAACATGACCAACACTAAATAACGGTGTCCATATAGCCTCACAACCTGCCCATTCCTATGCCATAATTGAAGAAATACGCTCTGCTACCACAGCCCCCGAGTCCTACGCTAACAACTCAAAAATGAAACTCAAATAATCCACAATCTTCCGACGCCTGCTGTAGGGTGTACGTTCGTAGCTAGTCACGTGTGCTGCTCTACTCTGCATACCGAGATCGCGACACCGTGAGAAGGGAAACTTCGTTTCTAGCACACCACACCCGCTCCATATCAAAACCTAGATATTAGTAAGTTACGGACAAATCTACAGGGAAGAAACGGATTGCAACCTAAAGCCTCTTAATTCACGTCGTTGGGCTCGATCCACCACTGTCTCGTTTCCCTGTGAAGCTATTATCTCAGAGGCTTCATCCACCACCGTCTCATTTCCCTGTAAGGTTATCAGCTCCGGGACATTATCTCCCACCGTCTCGTTTCCCTGTAAGGTTATCAGCTCAGGGGCTTCATCCACCACTGCCTCTTTTTCTCGTAAGGCTATAATCACAGTTAGGTATCAACTTAAGGAAAGATATATCGGAGCGTGCGTGAAGACTCGATAAATAACTGACCAGCTTTTTGTTGAATCAAATCCATGTTAGCATTCACCAATACGGAAATATCGACAGCGAGTTACCTTCGAGAATTTCTCTAGAATTTGAGAAATCAGGCTCTAGTCAGCGAGGTGTGATTCCGCTAAGAGTGATCTGTCCGAAACCCACATACTATAAAACCAAGTTAGCACTCCAAGCCAAATAATGCCCACAAAGTGGGAGCTTACATTCTAGGAATCATAATGAAGACGGACAACAAATTAGCATGGACTACATCATAGGAATGGATTTAACGAACGCTCTACGAAGTTGAGGTGTGAAACAACGTTAGCCCCCGTAACTAGGTGAATCATTCAAAGCGAACTCACTTGCTACAAGATATAGCAACCGCTTTGCATTAGCAACGAATGGCAACGATAGTGAATAAAAACAACCTGGGGGAAACTCACATGCTGTGAAATGATGCGATCGAGATCACATTAGCAAGCAACGATGATGAATGCTACCAGGGGTGCAGAACTCACTCCCTTTCAGAGAAAGTCATCGGATCCTATTAGTGACTGACAATTCAAACGAGGTAAATGTAGACACTGACTTGCTATGGAGTCGAAGTAGCAACTGGAGTTAGTGACCAGCTACAACGGCAGAAGTTGGATACAGAGTGAAACACACGGGCTGTAGTATCAACCAAAGAAATAAAAAATATGTTGTTTAGCAGCCATCCAAAACAAGGAGACATCAGGGACGGACTCACTAACTGTTGGATCAAGCAATGCGGTGCTCATTAGCAACGAGTTGTGGCGGGAAAGAAAGCTATGATAAGACTTACTCTTCATGGGTGCTATCCGCCAGGTATATATTAAGGACAGGTCAAAATTGAGAAGAATAATGAACGAAACTCACAAACTAATGAGTCAAATAGGCCTGTGTTTAGCATATGGCCATTCAGAAGTAGGGATGCCAGGATGAATCATACCGTCTGACCAATTAAAAGGCAGGAAATTATTTAACAACCAGTCTCCTCACCGCACGGATATCACAAAGAGACTCACTCGCTATCAGAGCAGGCCATCGGGCACTCGTTAGCAACAAGCGACAGCGTTGTGGATCGAGAGACTCACAAGCTATCAGAGCAGGCCATCGGGTACTCGTTAGCAACAGGCGACACCGATGCGGATCGAGAGACTGACTGCCTATCAGAGCAGGCCATCGGGCACGTTAGCAACCGGCAACACCGATGTAGATCGAGAGACTAACTCGCTATCAGAGCAGGCCATCGGGCACTCGTTAGCGACAAGCGACACCGATGTAGATCGAGAGACTAACTCGCTATCAGAGCAGGCCATCGGGCACGCGTTAGCAACAAGCGACACCGATGTGGATCGAGAGACCCACAAGCTATCAGAGCAGGCAATCGGGCACTCGTTAGCGACAAGCGACACCGATGTGGATCGAGAGACTAACTTCCTATCAGAGCAGGCCATCGGGCACATGTTAGTGACAAGCGACACCGATGTAGATCGAGAGACTCACGCTCTATCAGAGCAGGCCATCAGTCACTGGTTAGCGACAAGCGACACCGATGTGGATCCAGAGACTCACTTCCTATCAGAGCAGGCCATCGGGCACTCGTTAGCGACAAGCGAGACCGATGTGGATCGAGACTCACTCGCTGTCAGAGCAGGCCATCGGGCACTCGTTAGCAACAAGCGATGCCGATGTGGATCGAGAGACTCACAAGCTATCAAAGTAAGCCATCAAACACTCGTTAGTGACAAGCGACACCGATGTAGATCGAGAGACTCACTCCCTATCAGAGCAGGCCATCGGGCACTCGTTAGCGACAGGCGACGCCGATGTGGATCGAGAGACTCACTCCCTATCAGAGCAGGCCATCGGGCACTCGTCAGCGACAAGCGACACCAATGGGGATCGAGAGACTCACTCCCTATCAGAACAGGTCATCGGGCATTCGTTAGCAACAGGCGACACCGATGTGGATCGAGAGACTCACAAGCTATCAGAGCAGGCCATCAGGCACTCGTTAGCGACAAGCGACACCGATGTGGATCGAGAGACTCACGCCCTATCAGAGCAGGCCATCGGGCACTCGTTAGCAACAAGCGACACCGATGTGGATCGAGAGACTCACAAGCTACCAGAGCAGGCCATCGGGCATTCGTTAGCGGCAAGCGACACCGATGTGGATCGAGAGACTCACGCCCTATCAGAGCAGGCCATCGGGCACTCGTTAGCGACAGGCGACACCGATGTGGATCGAGAGACTCACCGGCTATCAGAGCAGGCCATCGGGCACTCGTTAGCAACAAGCGACGCCGATGTAGATCGAGAGACTCACGCCCTATCAGAGCAGGCCATCAGGCACTCGTTAGCAACAAGCGACACAGATGTGGATCGAGAGACTCACTCCCTATCAGAGCAGGCAATCGGGCACGCGTTAGCAACAAGCGACACCGATGTGGATCGAGAGACTCACAAGCTATCAGAGCAGGCCATCGGGCACTGGTTAGCGACAAGCGACACCGATGTGGATCGAGAGACTCACTTCCTATCAGAGCAGGCCATCGTGCACTCGTTAGTGACAAGCGACACCGATGTAGATCGAGAGACTCACTTCCTATCAGCGCAGGCCGTCGGGCACTCGTTAGCGACAAGCGACACCGATGTGGATCGAGAGACTCACAAGCTATCAGAGCAGGCCATCGGGCACTCGTTAGCAACAAGCGACACCGATGTAGATCGAGAGACTCACTCTCTATCAGATCAGGTCATCGGGCACTCGTTAGCAACTGGCGACACCGATGTGGATCGAGAGACTCACTTCCTATCAGAGCAGGCCATCAGGCACTCGTTAGCGACAGGCGACACCGATGTGGATCGAGAGACTCACCGGCTATCAGAGTAGGCCATTGGGCACTCGTTAGCAAATACCTATCGTGACGTAGCATTCAATGGAATCTGCGAAACCTACAGCTCTCGCGCGAATTTGATTGTGGTTTTAATATCCCTTTTGTCAACCCCACCAACCCATAACTTTACCATGTGCGTACGCCCAAACCAGATGGCAAGATAAAACGGTGTCAACCTTTGCAGGTTTTTTTTTTCGTTGTACATATTTGAGAGCAGTACGGCTGCGTTTTCATGTCCGAACATGATTGCAAGATCCAGCGGTGTGCGTTTGTTGTTGTCGGTGGTATTGATCGCGGCGGTATGATTTTTGTCGCCTTCGCCGTTCGTCGTCTCCTTGTCGACACTGAAAGTCTCAATTAGTATCCGGAGTGAGGTGTCATGGCCATTCGATGCGGCATGGTGCAATGCTGTCTGTCCATTGCTGTCCTTCGCCTCCTTGTCGACACTCAAGGTCTCGATTAACATCTGGAGCGTGGTGTTGTGGCCATTCGATGCTGCATGGTGTAGTGCCGTCCGTCCTTCGCCGTCCTTGGCCTCCTTGTCGACACTCAAGGTCTTAATTAGCATCTGGAGAGTGGTGTTGTGGCCATTCGATGCCGCATGGTGTAGTGCCGTCCGTCCTTCGCCGTCCTTCGCCTCCTTGTCAGCCCCTCGGTAGAACAGCAGTTCAATCATTTGGTTGTGTGCCTTCGCAGCTGCAAAATGCAATGCTGTCTGTTTGTTTTTGTCTTTCGCCCCAATGCGAGCCTCCTGATCCAGTAACACCCGGGCAGTGGTTTCGTCTCCATTCTCAGCAGAAATCATTAACGGCGTTTTGTTATGCAAGGAAGCCTCTTTGTCGGCACCAGTTGTTAATACAGCTTCAACTACATGTGAATACTTCATTCTTGTTGCCGCATGTAGTAATTCGATTCTGAAATCCTTGGCAAACACTTTGTCCGATGTAGCGATCTTTTGGTGCAGATGAGTCTCAACCCAGCTCTCCAAAAGCAGGGAAGCTGGGTTATTTGACAGCTGTTCACAAAGCAGAGAAACTAGTTGTTCGACATTGGCACGCTGACGACAACTTTCTATGTGCTGTGTGAAATGGCTCAACGCATAGTTGATAAACGGCCGTTTGTTCAGATATTCGGCGTAAACTTCGAAGTGCTTCGATGTCCAAGAGTCGACGCTCGGAAGTTCCTTTTCCAAGCTGGTATTAGCGGCACAGAGCATCAAATAGCGGAAGCAAGTTATGGATATTCTAATATGAGAATCTCCATCGCTCATCCTGAACCTAGTCTCAAACTCTAACTCCGTTGCAGGTTTGTTGTATCGTAGAAAGCATTCGCGAACAGTATGATGCATAAATTGAACACTTCTATCTTCTGTATATATATTAGCGAATTGTTGCAATAAGATTCTTTAAGAGACAGTACCATCAAGACCCTTAATCTCTAAAAGATTACCCCCACAGTAAACAACCCGCTTGTCGATGCCATGAATCAAATCTCCTTCGAATGACTCATCCGAAGTTAAAAATGTAGCGTCAGGATCATCTGGGATAGCAAGAGCGTGGTTGAGTTCTGCAAGTCTAAGAGGGCGGTACGTGAATAGAACAAATCGAAACATTCTGAGTCCATCCTTGAAACCTAGTTCTTCTCTTTCCTCCAATTCACGGAGAATGTCTCCGTAAAACGCATCCAGCTCCGTTGGGAGGCTTCTTAAGAAATTAAATATTTGATTCGTAGTGCAGCCCCTCTCAGCATATTTGAGTAACGTCTGTTGAACCAAATACACCCACACAAACATTCCCTGGGCGTTTTCAACAATGTATTTCGTGGCCTTGTTAAGAATGTTGCTAGGAAGGCCGAGCTTTGGACCCAAGAAAGATCTTGCAAATTCAGAAATATCCTTCTCATTCTCGTCCTGTAATCTTATGACATGGTGACCTTTTTTAACCTCGTGCGTAAACTGCGAAATAGGGCGGCTTGCAAGGAATATCTTTACAATGCACGATTGACTCTTTGCACAAAGCTGACATAGCAATTCTATTATTTTCCTTCTGTCATTCTCCTCGGACTCATCCATTGCGTCAAGAATCAGGTAAAGTCGTTTCGTGAAGGGGTGAGATGCCAAAGACGACAGAACATGTTGGAGAGATTCGTAAGGCCATTTTGAAACATTCTGTGATCCAAACTTCCGGAATTTAGATTGGAAAAGAGGGAAAAACGTCTCGTCATTTTTGAGGATACCATAGAGAATTGACCGTAGTATGTTCTCGTGTGTAAGTTTAAGTTCAGTTCCCCTAAGAGTATAGAAGTAATTGACTATGACGCTTGAGCTAGTAATTTGAAGGTTTTCCCTGAAATATTTCGCGAGAGTGCTTTTCCCACTACCCGGCTTTCCTTCGATGTATAAGAGGCTAGATCTTTCGGACGATGACCATTTTTGGTACTTTTCATGAGTCAAGAGCCACTCCAGCGAACCCTTATGCTCTTTTGAAATCTTATCATAGCGGGTATTGTCATGGAGAAGAGAATTAAGGCACTCTGCCACGGCTAGTTAGTTAGACTCACAACCAGAGGATAGGACGTGCCCCAACCTTGTCGCTCCTTGTCGTACTCAATGCACAGCACCCCATCAACTATCTCCTTGATATGGGGGTCCGTCCGACATGTAAGCAGTGCTTTGAACTTTGGGCTAACGATTGCATGCGAGCAAAATTTTTCAAGGAACTGAGCCCCCTCTTTCCCAAGTTTATCGATTCCGTCGATGATCATTGGCGTATCTGGGATTGTTTCCATTTTGACAACAGTCTCTGTCAAAGCTCTCAAAAGCTCGCGTCCTGAAGAAGTCTCGAGAATCTTCTTTACGGTTATGACTGAAGAATGTTCCTCCCGGAAATGACACCGGTCCCGTTCAAGGATCTTGTGTAAAAGTGTGCTAAGAAATGTAGTAACAATCGATTTTGCCTGGTTGTCGCCTAAACCATTGAGAATATGATGGAGCACAGAAGTGGTGAAGGTGGTAGCAACCGAGGTCTCCGTTTCTAACATCGAGCAGAAAAAGTAGAACACATCACCTGAGGCATTTCCCTTGTTTAGTCCGACAGTGTGCGAAGCAACTTCAGTAATTCCGTGATCGGGTGGTCCAAATATCCAGAGCACCTGTGAACCATCGGATTCCCAATCCTTAAAGTCGATGTCTTGGAAGATCCAGTACAATTTCGGGTCATCAGGATTAACTGGTGAGATATGCTCGTCCTGGTTGGTCATAGGCGGCAGCAGGCCTAAGAACACACTCTTCTCCGTTTGTGGGCCAACTAGTGCGAGCGGGTAGTCAGTTAGTGGGAATCATTCGTTAAGCCATTAAAGCTAACTTCTTGCCCATCCAAAGTAGTCACTTACTTGTTTCCAATATCTTGTCATGACGCAATTGTCGGGCATGTCTAGCCTGACTGTCATCTCTAGTGATAGGGGCCAGGTTAGCAAACCTTCTTCACTTGTGCAGGTTCCGAAGAGACTCACCGGCCAACATTGTAAATAATGTGCTTGGAATTCTGGTAGGTATGACTGTTGTCTGTAGCGTTGTTGCTGCTGGTGGTTGTTGTGTTTCCGGTGTTGGTCGTGCTGTGGCTACTAGTGATGTGGCTGCTGGATGTGGTTGACATGGTCGCTGCGTGTGTCAGTCAGGCTGAAAGAGCTGTGTCAGTCAGGCTGGAAGAGAGAAAGCTCCGGACATACCTTGGTAGAATTGTGTTGTTGATACTGTAGAGGTGGGTAATTTTTAGGATCGATTAAATTCTTGGAGAGTATCTACCCCTCTTACCTTGAATTTTGAGGCTCAACTGCGACGGATGTATGTACTCTACAAAACGGGTAGTCCGCATGATGCAACGCGCCTAACCACAAGACCACTCCAGCGCATGCATAGTGCGATTGGAAATCCGCTCAACCCCGCGCCCGAGTCCGCCTGATGATGGAGCGGCCAATGTGGCCTTGTCATTCTGTATATCGAGAGACCTCTAGAGTAGAGAGAACGATATCGCTTTTGGACTTTCTCACAGCGCCCGCGATCATTTCCAACAGGTTATGAGCCCGGACAGCGCAGCGCTTGAGTTAGTCTAAGACTTTCACCCCCATTCTTTTCTACGGTAGACCTTCCATTCTGAGCTTCCCACCAGGCCGGGAACGCTACATATAAGTCACTCATCCGAGTGCACTTCGGGTTTATTTTCTAAGGTCCACCCCAGACCTTCTATTCTGAGAATTTTCAATCTCCTTCGCTCCGACACCTACAGGATCGGAGGTCTCGAAGTTCTTGCGGCATTTCTTCTCTCTTCTCTGAACTTCTATTTTAGTCGTTAGCGGTGCTGCTAGCAGTGCAACCGCTGGCGATAGTGGTGCCGCCACTTGGATCATCCCTGGTCACCTACCGCGCTACGGTGACTTCCGGCACCGAAATACCTCACGATGAAAAATAATTCTCTAGCTCCCCACACAGGTCTTCCGATTAACTGGCACTCGGCACGCCGTTCGAACACATTCGGATCTGTCTTTTGACCAAAGGATTTCGTACATAAGGTGTTGAGATCAATCGAGTACGAATAGAGATATTGAATTGACTATCGTACAAAAGTGATTGTCTAAAGAGCAAAGAGAGAGAAAGACAGGCAAATATATATGGGAAAGGAGGGCATACTCGGTGAAGCCGAGTATCACATCCGGAGACCAATGCCGAGCATCACTGCCGGGGCTAGCCCTACTCTTCGGCATGGGGGCTGGTAACGGCCGATGGGGGCCGTAAGCCACCGGCCTCATGCCCGCAGCCTTAGGCCGTCGGAGGCTGTAAGCCCCCGAACGCCACACATGCCATCGGGCCAAATCCCGTGCCAATATAGGGAACTCCTTCCGCCTCCTCCTTCCTTCACATCCAATTTATCGAATCCAACTCATCCAACTCATTACGCTTATCCAGATCATCGAGCATCTTCATTCTCTCATCTGCCTCTTGCAGCCTTTGGGGCTTCCAGCCCTCTTTCCTTCGTTCCTTCTTCTTTTGTCTATCACGTCGTCCTCCGAATCCAGACCGATCTGTTAGCTCGAGCATCCACAAGCCCCTCAGCCCCCATTCAGATTTCGAGCTTGGCTTCTGGCTGCCATCAATATCTTTTCTGAGTAGGATCAGTTTGCTGTGATCGAAGGGGCCTCGACTAGCTGCCGCTAAGGATGATTGCTACGATCGAAGGCCACGAACCTCGATCAGCTGCCTTTAAGGACGACACTGAATCAGAACCTGCACTTGATTCTTTCAACTCTTCTGCCACTGTTGATTCCAAACTGGAGGTGAGCCAGCAAGCTTTGTGATACGAAGGCCACTAATGGCCGTAGCCTTCTTGGACGAATGCTGTATGGAAACTATCGGGAGATACATGCCAATGAGAGGAACCCAGCCACAGTATGAAGGATGCTGACGGAATGGTGCTAAGAGGAGGATAATCGGCGAAACTGGTACCATCGGAGTGAGCTTTGGAAGGATCACATGGTTGGGGAGAATATGTCTGAGTTTATATTGGAACTGCAGACTCATAGAACTAACTGCTCAGCACCAGTGTTGTCAACCGTCCCGTCCGTCGGACATCACGGAGAACGGGACGGGACGGTTGCTTGCCGTCCGTCCTGAGCGGGGACGGAACGGCGCCGTCTTTTTGAGGCCGGACGGGAACGGACGGAAGGACGGCCGTCGACGGAGAAGTCTTAGCGCAAATAACAAAAATTATACGAAAATCATTTCAATTACTATTCTGACCGTGATGCAAGATCTGTGAGCATCTGTTCCGTCCATACTATT
>Ga0307514_10004774_pt1 | contig 12365 bp, 9 predicted proteins | sample 16_EM_MG_FD_203088 | JGI IMG/M metagenome (GOLD analysis project Ga0307514, IMG submission 203088) | Populus trichocarpa ectomycorrhiza microbial communities from riparian zone in the Pacific Northwest, United States - 16_EM | ecosystem: Host-associated > Plants > Roots > Unclassified | place...
ATCACTGGTAGATGAAACATATGATGCATATGCATCTTTTGAAGAAGTTCAACATTTTAGTAATGCAATTGAAAGGTTTGTTTCTTGTTACCTCATAGTCTGTCTTTCTCTTCTAAATCTTTCATGTAAACATAGAAGTCAATACAAAGATGTTCTGGAAAAGACATGTAATTTTCTGTCTCAATTTCAGATGCAGCATGAATGCTATTGATCAACTACCTGCCGATTACATGAAAGTGCTGTATAGAGCTCTTCTGAATCTTTTCAACGAAACTGAGAACGATATGGGAAAGCAAGGAAGATCCTATGCCTCATATTATGTGAAGGAGGAAGTATGAATATTTTTCCAGTCTAATGCATTCTTTTACTATTTCTAGAATAATATATTGTTATTGTATATATATTAATTGAAATATTGCATAGGTTTTACCACACCATCTTTGTTTTATTTGTATGCTATTAGTTTAAAGAATTGGTGAGAGGCTACCATACGGAGGCGGGGTGGGCAGATAAATGCCATGTCCCAACATTCGATGAGTATGTGCGCAATGGATTAGCCACAAGTGGTTATGGTGCAATTATGGCAACATCCTTCCTTGGAATGGAAGAAGTTGCAGGAGGGGAGGAGTATGAATGGCTAAAAAGTAATCCAAAAATTGTTTCTGCTGGAAAGATGATCGGTCGCTTGATGAATGACATAATGGGCTACGAGGTACGATGTCTGAATTCTTAAGAATAAATTTTTTTTTTTTTGCATCAGCAAAATTGAACCAGGGCTCTACTGGTGACTATTCTTGTCTTTTTTTTGTGTTTTGAATTTGTCATGTTAAGTTTTTGTTTTAACCATTATATAACATCGTTTATATATTTGAAGGATGAGCAGAAGAGGGGAGACTGTGCATCCGGTGTTGAATGCTTCATGAAACAATATGATGTCTCGGAAAAGAAAGCAATCGAAGAGATACAAGAGATGGTCGCAAATGGATGGAAGGACATCAATGAAGATTGCATGAGGCCAACTAATGCTCCAATGCCTCTCCTTCAACATATTGTTAACCTTGTTCGAGTTACCGATGTTATGTATGAGAATGATGACGCCTACACAATTCCATCAAGTTTAAAAGATGATGTCGCTTTATTATATATTGAGCAAGTGCCGTGTGTATGAATAATGGTGTAGAATTCGTACTTTGAGCTCATAGTGGAACTCTCTATGAATGTATTGTAATTAATAAAACGAGTAGTGACTCGTGGATATTATATGTGTATTTTGGTATCTATTGAATTTGATAGTTGAGTTTGAATTTTATTTAAAAGATTTAAATTTTGCAGTGGTGATCTATTCTTAATTTATAGAGGATTGGTGATTCTAACATTGTGATTCCAACATTGTTTCTCACTTGTAACGTAATTTTTAAGGTTTATCTAATGGATTAGGCTTTAAGATATTCACTAGATTGTAAATCGTTAGCAGGTCCCTTGTTATATTAAATTTGATAACTAAGTTTTGATTTCATAAGAAAAAAGTTAATTTTCAAGTAATATTTGTTAAAAACTTAAATGACCATAGATTGTCTAATAAGATACTTTGAACTCTTGAAAAATAAATTTTATTTACAATTTTTACTAGATTTATATGTTGTAAAAAACTCTGCACTAACCTGATATGCCACACATCACAAGACTCAAACAAGTAAGAATAAAATGTATTATTATTATTATTATTATTATTATTATTATTATTGATCATCTTCTCCTTAGTTGTAATGGTCATTATATTCATTTTGAAAATACCATAAAAAAGATATCTCTTTTCTACAAATATCTCACTCTTTATAAGTATAAATTTGTCACTCCTAAAAAACATTATTAAAGCGTCTTTACTCAGTAATGAGCTGGACATTAAGTTATTTCTAATGTAGCAGTGAGAAGAGGATGTCAGAACACCCAGAAAATGGTCAAAAATTGGTTGAAGAGGTTATAAAATACAAAGTTTGAAATTTAATGATATATTTTTTACTTATAAGAGCTCTGTTGACAAAGATAATTCAATTTAAAAAAGAAAAATCCAAACTCAAATGTTTATGGGCTCAATTAAATTTTATTAAAGGTTTAATTGAATTTATGGAAGGTTTGATAATAAGAAAAATTGATTTTAAGTCAATTTTTACATAGTTGATATGTATTTGTTGGCTTGAAGATCATTTTCTAAACTTGAAAGTTCTATTGAATGCTCTTTAAAATCTTTTCCATCCAATTTGAAATTGAACAACCTAGTTATTATTATCCATGATGTAATTTATATTTTCAAGTTACAACTTTTGATAAATATTTTTTCAATTTTTTTTTCACTTCTTCTAAGTGTTCTACAAAAGATGAAAATCCTTGATCTTAGTTAGAAATAAATTGGTTTTCTAGGAAGATAGTATTTGAGTTGGTTCTTCGTCGTTTAATGTTATGATTTAATATAATTGATGATAACTACCGATACACAGGAAAGTTCTAAAAGCATCCTTAATTGGTCTAATAAGTAAAGTTTTGTTAATTTTGGCTATAAGATCTCACTATGTATTATTTCATGGTTTTTATTACTTTTTGGTCTTTTTTTTTTGTGTGAACAACTTTTGTTTTTCTTACCCAATTTGTCATTAGCTTTATGGCACTAGCATCAATTAATAATAAATCTTAGACTATTATTAAATAAACAAAAAACATAAACATTGTTAAAAGACCAAACTTGCATGGTTCAAACATAGAGAAACCCTATGACAATAATCTAATTTAGAAAGTAACTAATTTGTCCTTGTAGGCTTAGAAAATAGTATTTAATATGTTTTTATATTCATCTATTATTTAATCTTTTACATCCATTTCATCTTCTTATTATTTTTATCCTAAAAAAAACTTAAAAGAAAAACATATTATGAATATCTTGATAAATCTATTTATGATCTTAAACAACTTAAAAAGGCTCAAAAACCTAAAATCAACTCAAACTTGAATATCTTCCTGTTGAGAGGTCTATTTCATTAAGCAAGGAAAAGGAAAGAAATAAAAACACCTAGGTGAAACTTCCTTAATCAAATGGAATCCAATGACACAAGATTAACTATTTGGATGGCCAAGAATAGAAGTCAACGGAAATATTTTTTCTTTATACTAAAATCCAGCAAACCTCTTTCTCCTCTCACAAAAAAAAAATGAAGAAAATAAAATTTAGTACCAAAATCAAATATCTGACAACTAAAGAAACCAATCACCTTTAAGTAAAAAACATTAGGGACCAAACTAAGATTTTTATATGAAATTTGAAGTTGCCACCTATTTTCTCCATGTTATTCACTTTGATCCTCTATATTTTAATTCAACCATTTCTTCATAAAAAGAAGCAACTTGGTATTAATGTGGATTCAAAAGAGTGCAATAATGCAAAAACAAATTGAGGACCAAATTGAAATTTTTTAAAAAAATTAATTGTTTTAATTTACAAAGATTTGTGATAGAGTGTACATTGTAGAGTGAAGAGAAAAAACTCCACTCGGCTTTGAAACACCTTTGATTTGTTGATTGAAATTGGCAAGTGAGTTTACTCACACGTTGTTATATTGGTTTTGAGACCAAATAAAGAGATTTATTATTTAAGTTGTTTTTCATGAATGCAACCCTTCATGTATTCAATAGCATGCCATCAAAGAGAATTTTGTTCAATCCCAATCCAACATTGTCTGTAGAAGTATTTACTTTTGACTGTACACTTTGTTATTTTCCAATCCCTCCCCAGTTTTGCAACCATTTCTCTACTTTCTATGCTCTTGGCTTGCTAAAAATTAAAGAAAACACATCGCTCTAGTTGCCTGCCTTCACTCTTCAGATTTATACAGGCTCAACCAAATCCCTTGAGATCTTCTCCATAGTTAACACATAACATAATGGACCCACTTGTTATGGAAAGTTTGCAAAGGATATGGCGGAAGAAAAAAGAAATCTGGTTGTTGCACAACACACCTAGTTCCGCAAATAGTTTTTGCGTGTATTATACAATTGTGTTAATTTAAGGATTATTTATTTAGCTGTATTAGTTTAGAAAAAAAAAATTCCACTATGCTATTAGTATATGTTGTTTTTTAGTTGTATTATCTCGTATCTATATAATGAATATTTTCTACTAGCTGATATTTGAACTCACCCTTTTTTTTATTCATTTTTTTTCAGTTTTAAAGTTCTGTTAACAAGTTGCTTGTGTTGAACCGCCCAAAACTCTTTTTTTTTTTTAATTAATATTTTTCCATTATATCTAGTTAGCGCTTCATAAATTACCGAAATCACATTAAGATAATCAATTAATATTAACAAATTAATTATGTTATCATTGTTCTATTTTGATCATATAAAAAAAAAGTTTGTATATTTAGATTTAGGTTTGGAATCCTGGAGGGGGGTTTTGTCTATATGCCGGTCATATATCTAGGAATTGGGTTGTGACATGAACATAGCCCAAGTGTCAACAATCCGTCATATTGTTAAGAAATATATATTTATCTTATTCTATTTATTAAGGGTAGAATAATATTTTCAGTTTAGACTATATATAATCTCTTGTATTTATGTTAAATCAACACTTCAGAATATTGTGGTTAATGAAAACCCTAGCCTCTTTTCTCTCTTATGTTCGCATTTGTTTTATGTTAATCTGAATTAATTTAACATGGTATCAGATGTTGCACCCTCGCAGCGGAGCGCGGCGACCCTCGATTGATTTCGGGTTTTTTTTGTTTTGTTTTGTGAATAAGGAAGTCACCACCTAGTATTATGGTCACTACGAAACCTAATTGGTCTTTCACTGATTCTAAGGCAAGGAACTGGTTGCGTAAAGGGAAGGTATTAGCACCCATAGTACGCCCTACGTAAGGTAAGTTGCTTGGTGTTTGGTTTGCCTTGCTATGGTGTTGGTGTTCTCTAATCAGTTTTTCTAGGATAGTTTTACTATATAAAAACTTGGGTTCAAATCTAAAAGCAAGAATCCTTGGCCAATATAGATCATACCCTTAGATATGTCTACAGAGTGCCAAGAAGAAACGATGCAGATCTCTTGAAATTTATGTTTGATCTGAACTAAATTTATAACCTATGAATTAAAAGACAGCTAAGACAGAAATCTAAGGAGATTCAATGTGCTTAGGAGCTCATTTTTCTCTTAGTATTTCAAGTGTTCGCTACTCGTAAATCGCAAGGAAAAGGAACAAAAATTTAGAAATCTAAGGAAATTCAGAGCGATTTAAAAGCCTCTTTTTGCCTTAGTGTTTCATACTTTCACGGCTCGTAAACCATGAAGTCAAAAATTAAAATGTCCTAAATTATAATCGAGGTTTCTTTCAAGGATGTGTGATAACTAGTTATTATTTCTAGAAAATATTTTGGATATTTACCATTTAGGGTTTCTTTATCCAAATATTAATAGTGAATGATAGCGAAATATTCCCAATAAAAGTTTTGGATATTAATTCCTTTGAGATTTCTTTATCCAAATATTAATGGTAAATAAAGTTGAATTTACCCAAAAATAAGATTTTGTATTTTTTGGAATATTGGCCAACACCCTTTGGAGTTTTACAAACATGTTGTAAGATCCACAATGCAAGAAAATAAATTTTGTGTTTAAGAAATCCATGCTAAAACATATTTTCTTTTAAACTTTGAATATTTTTTTTTAAAAAGAGAAAATTCAAAATATGTTAGGGTATTAACCGTATACAACACACAAAAACATTTTTTATATTTTCTATCAAAAACACAAACATCACAGTTAATCGCAATTAAAGTCAACAAACACATAGCAGTCAAATTCTTAGGGCTTTAATAAATCAATTATTAAATCTCAAAAATACATAGAAACATGTTCTTATATTTTTACGGGAAATACAACATGATTTTATTTATCCCTAAAATACTTGATCATATCGAAATTAAAACATTAAATTTTTTTCTTTTCTATTTTATAATTCAATAACATAAATAAAAAAAAAATACAAACACACACACATCCCCCTTTTTATTATGTTTTTTTCATACATAATTTTTACGTGACAAAACAACAGAAATTAAAATTACCCAAACAAGACCTTAACAATTCAAAAATTACATAACCCCCCCCAAAAAAAAAATACAGGAACTGCAGGGAAGCCTTCTGGGATAATAGGAATAGTGGGCGCCACTGCCACTAGCGGTTCACGCAAACAGGGATAATAGGAATAGTGGGATAATAGGAATATGGGTTCACGCGCCGCCGCAAGAATTCACGCAGACAGGGGGTTTGTAATGGCTTCCTCCCCTTTTCCTTTTCTCGCTAGTGGTGACCTGCAGAAACAACAAAAACGCAACAAACCAGTTGATTTTAGTTTTTTCTTCTTTGTTTTCAGATCTGCTTCTCTTTACAGATCTGTTTTTTTTCCCTTCTCTGTTTCAGGTGGCGGGCTGTATGACCAAGAAGCTGTCGGTGACTATGCTTCTGTCGTGTCTGGTCGGCGGAGATGAAGGAGAAAGGAGTGTTGTCTAGTCGTCGGTTTCGGTTGGCTTTGCTGCTGTCACCTGCAGCCGCTAGAGCTGCTACGGAGATGGGAGTCGGCACCTGTGAGAGGGAGAAGGGAGGATCGTGTCTGGGAGAGTGACACTGTGGGTAGAGTGGAGAAGGTCTATGTGGGTGCTGAAAGTTGTTTTGTGTGGCTTGGGTTCTGGAGAGAGAGGGAAGATCTGTGGTCGGGGCTGGGAGAAGGAAGATGGGGGAGTTGTGAGGGGAAAGGAAAATAATGAGGAGCCCTCTGGTTTGTCGGGGAAGTGCTGAAATGGCAGAGTGGGCAGAGGGACGATTGGAGAGGCTGAGCTACAGAGAGGGCAGGTCTGGTGATGGCGGGCTACGGGTAAGAGGAGGAGCCTGTGTTGTGGAGGCAGTGAGAGGGAAAGGAGCGGGGAAGGCTATGGAAGAAGAAGAAGATGGCTGGTGAGGAAAGACCAAAAACCAAAACCAACAAGGGGGCGGCGACTGCTTGTCTTTTGGTTCTCTGGCTTTTGGCCAAAAGAGAGGGGGTTGGCGGCTTGGGAGGAGAAGGAAAGGTTTAGGGTTTTCTTATGGTTTTCCTAAATTTCTCTCTTTAAAAATTATATTCGTGAATTTTGTCCACTCCCCTCTTGCATATAACCGGAGGTTCATTTATATAGAAAATTTCTACACGTGCTATTTAGAAAATATTGCAATAATTATTGCAGAAATTGTCTTCGATAACCAGCACCAATAAATCCTATATATATGGTATTTTATATTGCAGTAATTATATATGATTCAGTAATTATCTCCTTGACATATTGCTTCCTTAATAGTAGCCCTGATGCTCTATGTTATCGCCACATGTAAACCCTTATTTATTTATTTATTTATTTTTAAAAATTTATCAAAACATGGGTCAAAAATTGGATAGCAACATCAGAGATGGTGTCATGAGAAGAACGAGGCTTAATCGCAAACATAACTTTTGCGGATCTAACTGGTATTTCGTCTTTCCTTCAGCTTCTACAATTTGATATTTATATTCAGTTTCTGCAATCTATGTTGTGTTTTGGAGTAATCATATAATTTCAAGAAGATATTTGTTTAGTTTCTGCGATATCTATTCAGTTTCTGCAATATGATACCTTGTCTTTTGCTGCTTTTGCAATCTAGTTCTTTTTGTTTGTTAATTATGTCTACCGAAAGAGATGATTCATTTCAGTTTGTGAGTGTGAGGTTGGATGGAAAAAATTATTTGTACTGGAGTTATGTAATGAGAAATTTTTCTTTAGGGCAAGAAGATGTGGGGATATGTTAGTGGAACTTATGTGATACCCAAGAATACTGAGGAGGGGGATGTTGTTCTAATAGATACATGGAAAGCAAACAATGTAAAGATTATTACTTGGATCAACAATTCTGTTGAGTATTTCATAGGTATACAGTTGGCAAACTATGAGATAACAAATGAGGTTTGAGATCATCTACAAAGATTATTTATGCAATCCAATTTTGCAAAGCAGTATCAGTTAGAGAATGATATACGAGCTCTTCATCATAATATAAGTATTCAGGAGTTTTATTCTGCTATGACATATCTTTGAGATCAATTGGCTCTTACCGAATCAATAGAATTAAAGGCATGTGGTGCCTATATTGATCGTAAATAGCAACAACTATTGGTACAGTTTTTAACAGCACTTCTCAATGATTTTAGAGGACTTAGAGGTTCAATTCTGCATCATTCTCCACTATCTTCTATTGACTCTGTTGTCAGTGAATTATTGGCTGGAGAAATACATCTTTAGTCTTATTCTGAAAAGAAAATTTTTTCTGCTTCAAATCTTTCTATACTAGCAGTACCCTCTAGGACATTCTCTAATCATCATAATAAGCCTTACACAAAGGTTGACTTCAACAAGTGCAGTTTTTATGAGCACAAAGGTCATTGCAAGACTCAGTATCCCAAGTTAAGACAACAGAATCAAGCTTGGAAGCATGACAGTCAGTCACAGTCTAATGCTCATAGACCACCTCAGGGTTATAAACCACCACACCACAATGCTGCAGCAGTAACTTCATCAGGCTCCATCACCAATCCTAGTACTCTAGCCGAGCAATTTAAGAAGTTTCTCTCCTTACAGTCACAAGCAATGTTCACTTTTACTTTCATAGGTCAGTTGCCTCATAGTTTCTCAAGTATGTCACATTCTAAATAGGTCTTAGATTTTGGTGCTTCACATCATATATCTCCAGATTCTTCATCTTTTACCTCTATGTCCCCTTCGCCCTCCATTCATGTTATGACAGTTGATGGCACTTCCATGCCCTTAGTAGGTGTTGGTTTTGTTATCACACCTCACTTATCTCTCCCTAATGTTTATCTTATTCCAAAACTCAAATTGAATCTAGCTTTCGTTAGTCAATTATGAGATTCTGGTGATTATTTAGTCATTTTTTCTTCTTCTTTTTATTGTGTATAGGATCTGCAGTCTTAAAAGTTGATTGGGACAGGCAGTAGGGAGAATGGACTATATATTTTGGATGAGTTAAAAATGTCAGTTGCCGCTTTGTTGATTTGTCCTCTTTTCGTTTGAGTCCTTCATCTTCTAGTTTTTATTTATGGCATTCTCGTCTAGGTCATATTTCATCTTCTCGTTTGATATTTTTGGCATCCACTGGAGCTTTAGGAAATTTGAAAACTTGTGACATTTCTGATAGTAGTGGATGTAAATTAGCGAAATTTTCCGCTTTAACTTTTAATCGAAGTATTTCTATTTCTTCTTCTCCATTTGACTTGATTCATTTTGATGTATGGGGACCTTCTCCTATTGGCATTAAAGGAAGGTCTCGATATTATGTTTCTTTTATTGATGATTATATTCGTTATTGTTGGGTTTATTTAATGAAACATCGCTCTGAACTCTTTGCGATATATATATACAGCCTTTCGAGCTCTTGTCAAAACTCAACATTCTGCTGTTATCAAATGTTTTGGGTGTGATTTGGGTGGGGAATACACCTCTAATAAATTCAGTGAATTGCTTGCCTTAGATGAAACCATTCGCCAAACTTTGTATACAGATACTCCTGAGCAAAATGGTGTTGCTGAAAGAAAGCATAGGCACATTGTCGAAACTGCTCGTTCTCTCTTGTTGTTTACTTTTTTTCTTAGTGAGTTTTGGAGAGAAGTTGTCCTTACTGTTATAAGTTTGATCAATACAATCTCATCTTCTCATAGTTCAAGTTTTTCTCCTTTTGAAAAGTTATATGGGTATGTTCCTGATTATTCCTCCTTTAGAGTTTTTTGTTGTACTTGTTTCATTTTTTGTCCTCATGCAGAACGCAATAAGTTGTCCTCTCGATCTGTTATTGGTGTCTTTTTAGGTTATGGTGAAGGTAAAAAGGGGTATCATTGTTTTGATGCAATAACTAAGAAACTTTATGTATCTCGTCATGTTATCTTTCTTGAACATATGCCTTTCTTTTCTATTCCATCCATTAATCATAACTTGACTAGACCTGATATTATTTTTATAGATCTATTTTCTGAGGATTCTGATAGTTTATTATTTTAGGTTCCTAGTACCTCAAATATCCCTTCTCATATTCGAACACTTTGTACTCATTCTGGTAAAACAAAACCCTGTATTTTAAAATACTATTGCGAAAATGTTCCTTTATATATGGATCAAGACAATAGTATCATTCAAATGTTAGTAATAGAATAACTATTACATATTTTTCAAGTTCCGTAGAATAGTAGTGGAATAATATTTAAAAATTAAAAAATTTTGTGTAACTGTTTTGTTAAATTATAAAGTTAAGGACTCTTTTGTACTTAGTAAAAAACCTCACACTAAAGTTAATAAAATAATAACACAAGAAAGGACCAAAGTTAACTACAATACGAGGAAGTTTCTCAACTTTTCAATGAAACATTACTTCTCCTGTACATGAATATAAATAATTTCGTTGACCGATTCATATTTCATTAATTATTTGATTATTTGGAAGAAGAAAGCGTATCCCTTCTCACTTTTAGAGCGTATTTGGGGTACTTGATAACGCATTATAAATCGCGTTACTTTAAATTTTGATTTTTTTAAAAAAATTATATATATATTTTTATATTTTTAGATTATTTCATATGATGATATTAAAAATATTTTTAAAAATAAAAAATATTATTTTGATGCATTTCTAAGCGAAAAATACTTTGAATCGCAATCGCTACCACAATTCCAAACAGTCCTTCAAAAGCGTTTGGAAACGCAGGCCAACCAGCGTTTCCAAAAAAATCAAAAATTTTTTTACTAAAAATTAATTTTTTATATATTTTGGATCGTTTTGATGCGCTGATCTAAAAAATAATTTTTTAAAAATAAAAAATATTTTTTTGATGCATTTTGAAATAAAAAACACTTTAAAAAGCAACCATAACCACACTCTCAAATAAACTTAGTGCAATTTCATAGCTTCCCCAGCTTGTGGGATCCAACGGTCCAACCAATTTCATAACTCATAATTCATCCCAAGGCTACAAGTGTAAAGAGTGTGCCGAATTAAGCAAAAAACATGTCGCATCCATATATAGTCTTACAGCTAGTACTTGCACTTAAGCTAATAATATTTTTTTCTAAATTAAATATCAATATTTTTTGTATGAATTGCAAATCCAGGGACAGTTTTGGGTTTTCTAATCAGAACCTTAGACTAAAATTCATAACAAATTACATACAGACCAAATATAACAGTATGTAAATCTAGGAACCAAAAATAATACAGCTGCATTGATCTGATTTCACTCGAATTTTGACTAGAAATTAAAATTCTATCAAATTCTCTACTTTATTAGTGTTCATTTTCTTTTTCTTTTTTCACCATATCTTTTCCAACTGTTTAGAAAACTTTTATGGACAAAATTAGAAAATAAGAAAGAGATATAGAATCTCTTTGTATGATTTCTAAAAACTTAATTACAATTATATTATAATTTCTTCCCTAAAATTATTCAAAATATAGTATTACAATTACATAATGCAGGGACTATTTTGGTTTTAATAAATAATTAAAGAGTCTCTCCTGAACCAAATAATAAAAATATTGTATAACTTTTTTGTATGAATTGTAAATCGAGGACTGTTTTGGTCCCTGACTTCGTTGATTTGATTTGAATATATTATTTTATTAGTCCAATTATAAGTTGACTCTACTAGTGCTGCCTTGTATTGACTGGAAATTTCACTCGAAATTTACATAGGTCTGTTTTCCTGGTGCTTTCTACGTAATATGAATTGAAAAACTGTCATTGATTGACTTACTTGCAAAGTATTTGCAAGAAAGCTAAAGAATCAGAGTGTTTCAATTTCTAAAATAAATAGTACTTTTGTTCTTCTCTAACATAACAAGTTTTTTTTTTTTTTAAATACATACTTATAAAAATTACATTAAAATCAATTAAATCTCAAGATAATAAGATAAATTTCTATACCATAATAAGTCAATATATAATTAAGCAGACTGTAATGTTACAAATTAAATATTAGTATTTGTTTCCAATGTGATATCTCTTATTAAATCAGAGATCGATTCTCTCTATAATAATTAAATAATTTATAAAATAAATGAATTTTTATTGTAGAATAAGTAAATACTAACACCTATAACTAGAAGTAACTATATTTAAAATATTTTTTTTAAAAAATCGAATTGGTCTCATTTGGAACTCACAGCATGGTATACTCATTTAACGGTCCAGCGTATTATGGGAATCTCATCGGGTCAAGCTATGAACAATTAGGAGGCATGACCATCTCCCACATGT
>Ga0307514_10004775_pt1 | contig 12365 bp, 5 predicted proteins | sample 16_EM_MG_FD_203088 | JGI IMG/M metagenome (GOLD analysis project Ga0307514, IMG submission 203088) | Populus trichocarpa ectomycorrhiza microbial communities from riparian zone in the Pacific Northwest, United States - 16_EM | ecosystem: Host-associated > Plants > Roots > Unclassified | place...
TTTTTTAAAAAAAAATGGTGAAAAACTTGTAAAAAACACTACAAAAAACCTCTAAAATGTGTTTCTGTACAGATTTTTACGAGGAAATATTAATGTCCATGTTTGGCCAATGAACCAGTCAGTATTTGTACAATTTAACCAACCAGTCCAAATTAACTTTGACCAGCAGCAGCAGCACCACCACCACCACCATGAGCACATCTCGTATGCGGCCAAGGCAAGTAGGGTACAAACAATCTTATCTTTAGATTTAGAGAGGCGAGACATCCCCATCAGAACCTAAATTGAAGTGCAGGGCACAAGACACCAAACAGTAGAAAAGACAAGCATGGAAAAAGTGGAGTCCATTTATTCCCTAAGAAATTCATAGTTCATCCCCATGTATAGACACAAGTGAAATTTGAAGAGGATGTAGACGAGAAGGATGATCTAGCAACTAAACACTACCTCCTAAAAGTTACAATGGCTAAGAGACTAATCCCTAAACTACCTATCCTCCTCTCAAATGAGTCCCAAGCCTTTTCCAGGATTCCAATCTGATGTTAATCTGTAACTCACCAGCTCTGTTGTGTTACAGATCTTCGAGTTGAACATCTTCCATGGCTTCCATTCACTTAGCATGAGCTTGCAAGGGAGATAGATGATGAGATTATATAAAGCAAGAAGATGCAAGTCACTTCTTTCAGAATCCTTTGCGTGAAAATGACAAACAAGATGGAGGAACAGAAGCACAGATGATGAGGATACCACTCAAGGGATTACTCGGACCCATTCGTAGCGCCCAGATAGCGGCAGATCATTCACGATATCAAAGTTGTACCTGCAAAATTCAATGATATAGTTGCCTCAGCTAATTGTACAATCTAGATGAAACAATCTGCACTTCGAACTTTTTTCTTTTTTCTTTTCTTGTTCACGTCAAACATGCATAACTGTGAGCATACTCTTGAATAGAAGAGTTAAAGCCAGCATACTTCTCAATAAATAGTCTCTGCTGTTGCTGTTCTACACCAGCAAAAAACTCATCCATTTCACATGTTGTCGGGATATTTCTCTGCGTGTTCAAAAGTCTCTGGCTGCCCGCAGTTGAGCTTCTCTGTCTTGTGGTTGAACCCGGGGTTGCTATGGTTTCTGAGTCCCTTATCAAGCTACATGGTGTGCTTTCCCTGGTGCACCTGCTTAAATAAAAATCAAGGCATTAGAAGTGTTTCATTCAGAGGGGTGATTTTCATCACTCAAGCTACTTATCCAAGTCCCAGAAATAGTTCCACAAAATTCCTTCTAAACAATAGTCAAAACATTTTTAAGACAGAAAACTGAAGTGTACTAAAACTCAAATGTAGTACCAGAAACCCTATTATTGGTCGTGTAAAAAATTATACAAACATAGCAGCAATACAGGAAAACTTTGAAACTTTTTGTCACCTACTGATAGCCCTAACTAAGAGTACCCCGCATAAATGCATCGGCTCGTAACTAGGCCCCACAAATAGGATACATCACCATCCCCTTGCATGCTAACACAAATGAGTTAGAGGAGTTATTGTTACCAATATTGCAAAAAATAAATTTATTATCATTATGGTTTCAGATGCCAAAATTTCTGAGAAAGCTATTTGGCAAGGCAGCTAAAAATACAAAAGACAGTAAATTTGTTTGCTTCAAGAACCATGCATTGGAAAACCAGATCTCTACTAAGTCACGTTGTCATGGATCTGTACGCTTGATGAGCCCAAAAAATGGCAATTGTCCAAGAAAGGTAGAGATTCGTGAACTTGATTTAGTTCACTAGGCTATTAATTAAAAGATCATTCACAGGTACTGATATTTAAGGGAAATTGAGATGATAAACCATAAATATCCCTCTTCATCTTTTAATGGAAACCATGGAAATCAATGGAGAGCAGGAAACAAATTTCCTAAAGACAAAGAAAGGCAACTTCCAGCAATAATAACTCCGGTGATGGGTACCCATCTCGCAGAAAGGAAACCTGTTTTTTACATTAAAAAGAAGACCTCTCTCACAAGTCGCAAACACCACTATTCTTTTTGTGAAAACAGTATCACACACTAGCAATAATGTTAATGCATCACATGAAGGTGAAAACACACGGAAACAAATTAAAAAAGCAAACCCCCACTAAAGAAATAATTTACATTTACATTTCCACTTCAAAAAACAATAAGTAGACACCCATATCAGAAAATACACTAACAACCAATGTTTCAGAGTTCACTACAGTTTATTATTGCATGTTGCAGCAGCAATCAAGTTCCTTGTGAAAGGAAAGTGAAGTAGACTGGTCCATTACATATTGAAATAAATTTAGAGAGGGGACTGGGGAAAAAAATGAAAGCTTTCAAAATAGAAAATCCTTCCACGGAGTTAGGCATGCATGTTTGTCATACAGAAGTGTCAGTTTTGAATAAAAACAAGGAAAAAGAACGTTTAAAAGACCTTTCTTATGCAAGCTAGAGAAATAGTACTGCTAGTAAAAGAGTCTTTTGGCACATGAAATTTTTTTAGCACTTCCTAACTCCCCCTTTGAGCAAAATACTAAACAAAAACACTGAAAAACAGGGGGGGGGGGATAAGGACTCAATTTGGGGATGAAAAAGAAAAATCACAAATGAACCTAAAAATTTAGTTCAAAAAATCCTTTTAGAGGGAAACCAAGAAGGGATGCAAGAAAATATCAAAATACCGATCAAGATTTCTCTTTTTTTTTTCATTTTTAAGCAAAGAAACATAGCTATAAACAAGAAGCGTAAACCTAGAAGATGAACCAAGTGGTCCTGAATTTTTACAAGAACAAACACACACTAACATATCAGGCAGAGTTTTGTTTCTTTGAAAACCAAAGAGAGCACCATTCAACAGAGCTACACTGAAACAACATACCAAGCAAGAGAACAGCATTGATAGGAGTACCTTTCGAAATAGAAACAGTTGTCTCCAGAAGAAGCCTCTTTTAAACTTCCAGAATCCTCTGTTTCACATTTGAAACCCGACTTTCCAGTGCCCTTTTCATCGCAATCACCAGTAGTGCTGGAAGAATTCACTCTCAGCCTAGAAGCCCCTTTACAGCTGAAACTGTCCTTCTCCTTGGCGGGGTTCCTTTTGGTTTCAGCATTGAAGAGTGGCGGTGGTTTTTCCAGGCGGCGGCTCCTTAGCTGGAGGTAACAGGTGGAAGTAGCATCTGGGTTAGAAGAAACAGGAGACTGGAGTAGCTGTAAAGCATGGGTTTTGGCTCTTGTACGGACACCAGAGGTTACTTCCATGACAGCAACAACATCGCTTGTGATTTTGGATTTCTTCATGTACTTGCCCATTGTTCTGAGTTTGAATTAGTTATGACTCTGTTTCCTTAACAAAGTTTAGAGGACATGGGACAGACTGTCCCGTGCTGTGCTGAGCTGAGAGACAGGCAAGCAGAGAGGGAGAGGGGAGAGGAGAGGAGAGGAGATCAGTTTCTTTTTTGTAATGTAAAAGGGGGGAAGGGGTAGGGTTGGGGAAAGTATCGGCTTGCTTTATTTCCTTCTCCCTCCCGTGATATTTGTTTTTGATTATCTTTTGTCCTTTCCAGCATCATCTCATTTATTTTTTTCATGTACTATCACAATTCACATCCTTCCGTGTTTCGCCGCTTTTTCTTAGAAAAAAAAAACTTTTACATGAAAATTTAAAGTTTAAATTAAAAAAGTCATGGAAATCGATGATTATTTATATAAATAAATAAATAAATTATTATTAATAACAATTAAAAATATTAAAAAATAGAAGTAGATTAAGATATTTGATCTTGTAATATGAAATATTTATCAAATTTATTTACTAAATTTATTTATTAAAACAAATCTTTTATTAAATCAAATGACAATAAAAATAAATATACATGAAAATGATTAAATAAAATAAAAGAGATGAAAAATATATTGTGCAAAGTTGCGGAAATATTATCAAAAAATAAATATTTTATATTTTTTAAAATAAATTTTATCTATATAAAACAAAAAAAATCATAGATAAATCAGAATAGTATATTCAAAAATTAAATACACAGAAAAAAAATTATATATAAAAAAAATTATTCAAAAAAACTATTTGCAACACTCGTGGTCTAAGTTATAAAACTATGATAAACCAACAAAAAAAAATCAAAGATGACCACAAATTAATTTTTTTAAAACAAAAACATGTCAACCAATGAAATCAGAAAAAAAAAATGAGCAAAAAAAAATGCCAAACAGTATTAAGTTTTCAAACTTTTAACCCGAGTTATTATATTGGAAGTATCATACATTAAAAAACCATGAATCCCAATCCCAAATAAATCAAATATTGAAAGATAAAACTAGAAAAAAAAAATTATGCAAAAAGATATAAAACAAGAAATGTAATAAAAAAATGAGGCTGAAAACTAACATTAAAAGGTAAATTAGAGGGCAACAACAGAAAAATCAATTAAAGGGACAAGTTGGAAAGAAAAAATACTTTAAAAGGAAAAACAAATAAAAAGAGTGAGGGTCAAATTGAAAAAAAAAATACACCATAAAATTTGATTAAATAATAAAATTAAAAATCAATAAAACTTTAATAACAGGGTCAAGAGGAAAAATTATAAATAAAAATAATAATGACAGAATTGAAAAAAAATATGTGACAAACTTTCATTAAAAAAACTAAATTGAAACAAAATTTTATAAAAACACCAAGAAAATAAGGATCGAAACTAAAATACAAAAAATAAAAAGGGACAAGGTGTATATGACATATTGTAATTGAAAAACTAAATTGAAATTAAACAAAATTTTATAAAAAGACCATGAAAAAATTCATAAATAAAAATAAATAAAATCCGAAATCAAAACTAAAAAAAAAGGCCAAGATGTACCTTTCAGGGTGGAAGAGAAAAAAAAAGAAGGGGGGGAACATGTGCAATATATAACTCATCAGACACAATCATGCGTTGTATATAGAGAAAGAAGATGAGACGACACTTTAAAAAACACAACAAAGCAACAAATTTGGTCATTGAGAAACGTTGTCTAGAAAGCACGAGCGCTTCCCCTGTGCTGACACGTGAGGCCCACGTTCATGTAGTTTTTCAATTTAAAAATTAATTATTAAACGCAAGAAATCCACGATACCCTTTGTGATTGTGAAATTGACAAAAAAAAAATCATGTGAGAAGACAAGGTCGGAACTCAACACTTGACTTGATTTTTTCCGAGTCCAGGGGCAAAAATATCATTTTAATGTTATGTTAAAAACTAAGATAAAAATATCTTTGATTAACAGTTATATTATTTTTAAATCTCGACATAAATCAATAATTTAATTGTGCTTAAAAAGTGAGAAATACAAAAAATAACCCGTTATAATTTTTTGACAACCAATTAATCATTTGAAAAAGATTAAATTACCCTTTTTGAAACCAAAATACTCCAAAATTTCCTTGAATGATAAAATCATAATTTAACTGTCATGATTAATAGGTTTTTTTGTGTCAATGTTCTCTATTGTCTTTAGCCTACGCCATTTATTATTTATGTTGATAATTGTTGAATCAACCCGGTTTAGAATCTTGGTTATTAAGTTGTTAGATCAATTTACATGTTAATTAGTGGTCAACCCGTATTCAGTGTTTGGTCCGAAATAATGTTGTTCTATGGTAAAAAAATAAATAAATTCAAGTTTATTTAATTTATTTTTATTAGGTTTGATTAAATTAATTAAACCCCCAATTGAGAATTATGGGGGTAATCCAAGTTTAGTAACCATGTTAATGAGTTTTACTAAATGAAAAAAAAATTATTTTCAAATTTTATAGATATATAGGTGTTTATTTTATAAAAAAATAAATGCTAATATATGCCAATAAATCACGCAAATTAAAAAGTGACATGTGAATTTTAGAAATATTAGATGGTTTTTTGGGTATGAAAATGTAATTTATTTTATTTTTATCTAATTTTGGTTAGTCAAAGCTTTTATTGGACCTAACTTTGGCCAGATTATGATCACTTTATTTAGCATTTTAGGTAAAACAATTAATGGATGATGGGTAAAAAAACTTAGAACATACAAATCACTCGATTAGATTGGGTAAAAATGTTCACCCGATTATACTTTGTTTATCCAGTAATATTTATTTAGTCAAAAAGGTAGAAAATTTTAAATTTTCTTTCTAGAAAAAAAACTTAACCTTATTTATTCATATATAAATAATATTTTATATCTTGCTTGTGATCCTTTCCGAGTTATATATATTGGTGAAAAAATTTCCTTATTTATTTATTTATTTATTTAATAAGCTTACATGCCTTGCCCTAAGAGATGAACTTAAAAAGGGAAATAGAAACGTCAACAACCAAATATTTCCACCAGCATATATATATATATATATATATATATATATATTAATTTTTAAGTGGTTGGATTCACACTTATTAGACTTTACTAGGTTAAGTGGGTTGATTTAATCTAACTGTATGTTAAAGAAAAATCAATTCGAAACTAATATGATTTGATCTAATTGATTAACAACTGATTAAAATATAATTTAATTTGTTAAAAAAATATTAAAAAATATTATTTTAATAAAATTAAACCTTTTAATCTATAATTCAAGAATCAACATTAATTACCTGGAGCCTCCAGCTTAAACCAAGCAAATGAATACATAATTTTTTTATTATTATGAACATGGGTATTCGGATCAGCTTGCGCATATCTCGACTAATTTTATTAGTTTAAGATTTGTAAAACTTGAATTAGTTATTTTTAAAAAATAAATCTAAAAACATAATTAGTTGAATTATACCCCCTCTTGTTATTTAATACCGAAACTTACCACTGAAGCAAGTGGCTGGGATGTCAAATAATCTGAAGAGGATTTTTGTCTTGCTGTGTGGTATTAAAAAAGGTGACAAAGGCCTTGGAAAAAAAGAGTAAGACATGCCATGAACATCCATTCAATTTCTAATCAAAATATTGAAATTAATTGTTTGTTTTATCTTTTTAAAAATAAATAGGCTTCCACCTCAAAAATCATCCACCCCCATGTTTTTTAATGTTAATTCTGATATATATCACAAGGAACTTGTCTTATAAATATAATCATTAATTCTAAAAATAAGCAGAAATTACCTACAAAATACTTATTTGAAAACTTAGCTATTTTATCTCAAAAATAAATAAATAAAAGCTATAAAAAATAAGGGATTAAACATGTTAAAACTAGTTTTTAACCAAAACATTAGCCATGATCAATCAATTAATTTTTTATGTAGTTTTTATTTGTCGTTTTTAGATAATATAAAGAAGGATTATTTTAAAATTAATTACTTTTGAGATTATAATAAAATACAAGGAACACGTTAAAATAATAAAGGGTATTTTAGTCTGCGAAGTAAATAATAAATAATAAATAATAAATAACAATGAATAATGAATAATGAATAAGGAGTGATCTTCATCTTAGTTTATCGGAATGCTCAAAAAGTCTTTGAAGAAGAAACAACGTCACGGTTGGAGCTTCCTATGCTCCCCCAGCCCCTTTTTTCCCCGATTTTAAGGCTTTTTAGTACAGATTTTTAATAATAATTATTATAATAATTATAATAATAATAATTTGATGCACGGTTGTCGATGCCAATTGCATCATCATCACAACCTCAATTAATTCCAAGAACAGCAGTCGTACTGCCACATTTCTATGGGAATCTTTTCTTCCCGCCAAAACTCTTTTTCGCGCTTCTTCTCCGCGCCGCTAGTTACCGCAGAGGCGTTCACCGTCCGATGAGTTCCACTGCCATGCTTATAATTCCTAACCCGGAAATTGATCTCCTTTAAGTGTGTGTTTGATATTATACTAGCTTTTGTAATTATAATTTTAAAAGATAGGTTTTAAAAAATATTTTAATTAGAGTTTTGAAAAATATAAGCTTGATTTAAACTGTTGAGACATAAATTTTTACAGGTAAAATAAATGAAAAGCAAGTCATCGTGAATGAAAAAATTAATTATTTTAATTTTTATAAAATCAATGTTTGCTACGTTTATAGCTCGGCTAAAAAAACATGAACTATTTGATTAATCAAATGGTTTTTTCTTTGAACAGTTTGTCTCTGCAGATCAATTGTGTTTTTTCATTTATTTTGATTTTTTTTTGCTTTGAATTAAATTTTTAGTGTTTTTAAAATGATAGTGTCAAGAATAAATTTTTAAAAATAAAATGAATATTATTTTGATTTATTTTCAATTAAAAAATATTTTGAAAAGAAACAGTTACAATAATATTAGACACTACTTTTATAGCTAAGCAAAAAGTAGAAATTACCACGACACCAAACGGTTTCTAAAATCTAAGTTGTGAGTTGGGTGAATTGACTTGCCCAAACCATTATTAAGAGATCTAATTCAAGAGTTGACCAAATCTAAGGTCTATATCATAGATTGAATGAGTTAATCAATGGATTGGCAAGTAAACTCGATTTATGTTTTTTTTAATAGAACCCACAAATAAGATTGTATCCGTAAAAAAAGATCTTGTTTAAAGTAAAATCTAACTTTGACTTGGCTTCGAATTACCATGTATCACTATATCAAGTATAAAGCTAAAACATGTGGGGTTTTTATTATAATCATTTTCATTGTGCATCCTCTTACAAATTATTGAGAATTAAAATAGTTAATTTTTACAAATTTTTTAATTTGATTTTCAAACTTTTTTTTTATATCATTGAGCCTTTTTAAACCTAAATTTGCATCCAGTTGCATATATTTTTTTTTGAAGGGTTGGATTGAAAGTTAAATGACCAAAAATAAAAATGGATGACAACATAGACAGTGACTTTGAAATTTCATATAAAAAGTTTACTTTACCCCTCCGTATTTTTTTCTAGTTTTATAAGTGACCATTCCCTTCAGTTTTTCAAAATTCAATTATGGTATCAAAGTTTATCTCTCTTTTTTTTCATTCATTTTCTACCAGGGAAGGGAAGAGAGAAACTCGTTATATTTCAGCTTGAAAAGAAAAGGTCATTGTTTCAACCATAAAAATGGTTGAAACTAGTGTCAATAAGTTATATTCGGTGAGGGGGATCTTATAGAGATTGTTTTAAACCTTGATTTTGCTTAAAAACATATTTAAGTTGAGAAAAATAAAATTTATTTGATTTGATTTTGTGATTTGAGCTATTTCTAGGTTTGTTAGATTGCTAGATTGATTTTTACATGTTTTATGACTTTTTTTTTGGTGTTTTTGGCCTTTTTTTTTAGACATGATAAAAAAACCTGGTTAATTTCATGACCGAGTTACAAGTTTGATAAATTAAACCATGATATCTGGTCTATTTTTTTAACACACTTTTAGTACCTCAATTTAAAAAAATACAACCCCGCCTTTTATTATTGATGAACTGGTTTATAATCAACTTGAAATTAAAAAAAATAATATGGTTTCACTATTTCTTATCAACAGTTTGCTTTTGTTATCATAGTCTCACATGTCAGTTATGTTTATTTTCTTAAAAAAAATATTTCATTGGAAAATATCACATTCGCTTTATTGTCATTTTAATCTATTAAATGAAAAATAATCCATGGAATAAAAAATTTATTAAATACGATGATGTGGATGACTTGCATCAAGAGTTTGGCTGGTTGACTCAAGTTCACTTATTTTTTTTAATGGTTTTTTTGTCAATTTTATCATTCAACATTAAATTAATTCGAGATTTAGGTTCCCATATTGTTTTTTCTTAAGACTATATCCGCAACCTTTACATGTAAACCTAAAATGACCTATATTGATTTAATGTGTTTTATTCTTAACGTTAGATAAAAATATCATCTAATATCTAATTGATTTTAAATTTATGAATAAGATATTTTTATATTTTTAAAAGATATATTATAAATACTAGATTTTTTTTCACTTAGTCATTTTTTTCCGCGTAGCACGGGCCAATGCAATAGCCTGGGTGTCATTTTGGTGTCAATAAGTTCCATTTCATAAAAAGTTGTTTGACCTAGTTGTTTTTTTTCTCCTTATCTAACCGTGGGAATCATTATGGCTTTGGATTGATTTTGATTTTTTGAGATGTTTATTGGGTTTTTGGTGGTTATGGATAGGTTTATTGCGGTGTTTTCTAGATATTTTAAGATAAAAATAAGTTTTAAATTAAAAAAAAATTGAACCCCCGATTGTCTAGTAAATTGTGGAAAATAAGTGATGCATTGTTTGTTGTTTTTTTTTTCATAAAAAAGGGTCCACCCATTTAAGAAATTAGAAAAAAATAAGATAAACCATAGTGCGTTGGCCGTGTTGTTTATATATATAATGCCCAAGCCGACACGGCGAGGCCCAATTCCCCCTATTTTATACTTGGTTTAAAAAGAATTGATAAAATAAATCACTGAACCCAATTGAATCTATTATTCGGATTGCAGTTTAACAGGTTGATCTACGACATTCATAATATTATTTATTTGTTTTTGTTTAATGCCTTTTTTCTCTCTCAATTTAAAGAAAAAATAAAATTTCACATTTTATTATCAATTATCTATTTTTTTTTAATTTGACTCGAACCTAAAAGAATACAATTACTCTTGTTGTTATCAATGACGCACCTTTGCTATCCTGACCACATGTGTCTGTCAAGGTTTTTTAACTTGTAAAATAATGTATCGTTTCACACACAAAAAATCATGCATTTTATAGTCGTGTAATTAAATGAAAAATAATATTTGAGATAAAAAAAATTATTGAATCTAGTGACGTGCATAACTTTCATCACATGTTTGCTTGATTAACTCAAGTTCACTTTATTATTTAATTAAATATTATTTTTCATTGATTTTATCTTTCAATGTTGTTATAATTTCATATTAAGCCTTTTCTTTTTTTTAAAAAAAAAAATTTATCCCTTCAAATATCACAAGTCAAATCAAATTAACCAAGATAAATTAAATATTTTTACATCTCTATATTAGATTGAAATATCACTGAATTCATAGATAAAACCATTTTTTTTTAGAAAAAAACACTTCATCAATATCTAAATATTTTCTTTTTACTCAAAAGAAATTTCAATACAACTCCACGAATCGATGGGCTAGCTAGCCCACTAGATCAGGTAGGATAAACTATGTTCTTTTTAATTTTTTTTAATCATCGTAGTACCACAGTTTGTTGAGCAACTTTTGACTATTTGGAGTGGGAAAATAATTAAAACATTTCTCTTTCTTCTTCTTCTTCTTCTTCTTTTTTTTTCAAAAAAAAAAAAATGTATCCAGAAGGAATCTTTTCTTCCCGCCAAAACTCTCCTTTTCGTATTTTAATTTCCACGCGGCAGAGGTGTAGCCAGACACATGTTCACCGTCCGATGAGCTCTACTGTGATATTAATGATTTTTTTTAGAAAAAACAATGATGTTTTGATTTTTTTAAAAAAATTTAGATTAATTCAAATTAATTTTTTACTCTAGTTAACCCAGGTTTGAATTTTATAATCATGCTTCCCATTTTAAAATTTAATACATAATCCATAATTTTTCATTAAACCTCCCACAAATCCATAATTTAATACATTATTCAATAATTTATGTGTGTTTTTAGAGTTTTATCTAACATATTTTCATAATATTTAACATTGCTTGGATTTGGATTATTATAAAAAAATTATTATGAATAACTAAAAATTAACATGTTATTTAATTGTTTACTAACTTATAGATGAAACTAATCCATGTTAACTGTGCCCATTTATCTTAGCTTTCCAACCTATATTTTAATTAAAAAAACAAGTTTAAAAGCATAAAAAATAGATTAAAAAAGCTAAGACAAAGAGGATTAGGTTTTAATTTATCTATCTAAATATTATTTGAGAGTGTGGTTGTAGTTGTTTTTTAAAGTGTTTTTCATTCAGAAATACATAAAAATAATATATTTTTTAAAAATAATTTTTAATATCAACACATTAAAACAATAAAAAAATCAACTGTAATCACCCTCTCGATGAAGAATACAAGGAGGCCCTGAGTTTGCTTTTCAGTTTGAATAACACAAATCTTAAAGCTACTACATATTCACTTGGTTATTAATTTCAATATTTTAGAAGATTAATAAAAATATATGTAAACTAATCCGGATATTCACGGCCCGCAGGCAGGGAAAGAAGATGGGAAAATCCTACGACCGGGCTGAAAGCTCCGCTGAAGACGAAATGCAAGTGGTGCACAGAGCACAGCACCCCATGAAGCTGTAGGCAATTAGCATTGGATTCCCATCGCTGTCATTTTTCCAAACTTTTCAAACTCTCAAGGGAATCTCAAGAAAACCCTAACCCTAGGGCAAG
>Ga0307514_10004778_pt1 | contig 12359 bp, 9 predicted proteins | sample 16_EM_MG_FD_203088 | JGI IMG/M metagenome (GOLD analysis project Ga0307514, IMG submission 203088) | Populus trichocarpa ectomycorrhiza microbial communities from riparian zone in the Pacific Northwest, United States - 16_EM | ecosystem: Host-associated > Plants > Roots > Unclassified | place...
AACTTGAAAGGGACTTGAATCGGAGGTGAAAATAGCAAAAAAGGCAGACTGCTATAAGAGTGGTGCTAAAAGGGGGGGGTCATACATACCTCAACAAGAGAAATTCGAGCTAGGTGAACCACCCAAAGCTGCTGAAGTTTCTGATGCCTTACACAAAAAAAGGCCGCCCTTTTTTCTGAGCAGGATTTGCCTCGCAATAAGTAGTAACTTCTCGCTATGTCCTACATATAACCGTACCTTGACCATTCTGCCAGTACAGCCCCAAACTTAGCATCTGATAAATTAAAAAAAGAATAAATTGTATGCCTCTCCATTTCCACTAGGTTTCCTGTGTGGCATAGTCTAGATAGGCTAAATGCGATTAATGATTCCTTAAAAAATACAGTGTGGCAGTTAGCTCCCTATTGCTTTGGAAAGGAGTGTGTCATAGCTTCTCTAATTCTATAATCCATGTTCATATATCACAAACTCTCCCCCAGCTGGAGCCTTGAGCTAGAAAGAGATAACTACTGCATCCCACGAGGAATGGAAGCAGAGCTGCGATTTTCATGTATGGAGTTGGGTAAACCTAGCCCAGGCATGGCATTATACCCAGTACAGCAATAAACTACATATCATTGACCAGTCTGTGATACCTAGGAGGTAGTTTAGTTTGAAAATGAGCTGCAATAATTTATAGCTGTACCAAGTAAATTCAGCAGAAATTCGCCCGTCAGTTCACTTGCTCTCGTGTGCGAATAGTGAAGGCAGGAATGAAGTATGATATTCGATGATAAAAAAGAGAGAAACCACGGGGAAATCGACTCGCTATATAAACCCATCCATTCTACACAGAGCTTCCAATCTCATCCCACGGTATCCAACGTAGTATCCCACATTACCCCACATATCCCACATTGTCCCATGTTATCCCACGTACCCCATGTTGTATCCCATGTTACCCCACATATCCCACGTTATCCCACGTTATCCCAAGTTACCATACCCCACATTATCCTATGTCTTAGGATTACTCATTCTGACAAATTCAAGTAGTCTGACCTGAAGAATCAATATTCTTCCCCTGGCACCAATCAAACCAGGGGATCGATCCTTTGCCGTGTTTCCACTCGGAGGATGCGGTCCATCGCCATAGTCTACATAGGCTGAATGCGATTAATGAATTGTTAAAATAAAATAAAAACAGGGGATCGGAAAGACCATGCAGCTACAACCCAAATGTAAGGGTAGTCACCTGAGAGTCATTACATTAAATGCTCTAGTTTAATAATGTCTATTTCATACTGTAGTTGCGTTAAACGTGATATCCACTTCACATCGTGTTTTTATGTTCTTGTATCAAATATCATTGTAATTCTCTATCTCGGCTTATTGTTCGGGTCGCTACGTACCCCCAAAAAGTTTATTTGCATAAGGCCAGGCAGCTCATATTGTTATCCTATATCGGCAGGACAGCTCCTCCAATTCTAGCGCATCTAGATATATCTATGCATACACATGTGTCACAGGCCGTGGCGCTGAATTATAAGCTGAGCATCTAAGTCACCTATAGTGCGTCCGCGCATACTGGCTCCGCTTGCGTGGGCCCCGGCTCAGGTTTTTTGCCCTACACGAACATGGCACTGGTGTTAGCAATGAGAAGAAATCGGGAGTCCGATCGAGACCTTTTGCAGGCACAGACCTGGGTATAACATGCCTTTTTCTTCTTTGGCCATTTTGGGGCATTGCCCGGGGGAATTGGGGCCCCGCCTGATTCCCTCAGGCCCGCGTCAGGTGCTTTTCCAGGATTCCCCGAAGCCGTACTGCATGGAGATGCAGGTCTCCCGGTTGTAGAGCCCTTTGGGTGGGCTTGCTGAACAGGCTTGTACTTGCCCTCCTCATGTTCCTCGGGTGTGAAACCACAATTTCCGTTACAAACACCAGTCACCTGGCAACGATGGCCATAGTAACAAGTTGGGTTCTTGCACTTATGTCCTTGCTGGCATCTGAACCCCTGCGCTATGAACCTTAGGGCAGTCATCTCATCGGCACTGAGCACTCGGACATGTGAATGACCACACCGGTCGGGAAAGGGGCACCCGAGTCCTAGGTAGTGATTCCAACAGGGCGAATCTCTATGAACTCGGTGGAGAAGTGGTAGAGGAGGCCGCGGAATTGGTGGTGGATGAGTCTTTCCTCGTTTCCTCTCGGAGGTGGGAATGTTTTCGTATGGAGGGGGAGGTGGAAGATTCGGGCCATGGGCCGACTCCGGTGTGGGATGAAATTCGAACTGTGAGCCTGTTGCATCTCTGCCCCCGGCCCTGGCTTTATCCCTGTCTGCCCTCTGCCATTGGTGCTGTTTCTGTTGCCGCAGGACAAAATCAGGAATCCAAGCGTCCACTTTCTTTGACAGAAATAGATCACTCCATATGATCCTTGAAAAAGGTAGACTGTTAAATTCTCTCCCAAAAGGTACTCCTTCCACGAGGGAGATTCGGCTGTGATCTTCTCCGTCTGCAAGAATCGAACTCAAAATCCTAGCATATCCATTATCGTGGCTGACTCCAAGGATCACTTGCTTGCAGCTATGGTTAGAGAGATGGAAACGGATCTCTCCTACACCAATTTTGAAATTTAGCCAAATAAAGTTGTGGTAAACTCAAGCCGTTAAAATGATTGTGATCCCATACCGGCAATTTTAGCATCAGCCATTTCTTTTCCCCGCCCAACATCAATGAAATCTACCAAGGCCCTTGGTTGTGAAAAGCCTATCGCAAACTGCCTAAAGTCTGTTGGTATTCCCCGGGATCGGAGGGCCTCGGCGACACCGCCAACGTTTGCAAATGCTCGAACTACTATTTCGAAGGGTTCCGTAGCGCCAAATAGTCCTGACGTCCGAAGAGTATTGCGTGTTACCTGGAGAAGTTCTGTTGCAGCATTTTGACCCCCATGGCTATGGAGAAGGTAGGGTTCTGTAAACTATCGGGATTGCCTAGGTTAGTTTTGGTTCTAAGCTCATTCCGAGAACCATGTCCTGGAATTTTATGCAAACAGGCAAAGTGCACTAACTATCATTCCATCTCCATCAATCAAAACCGCTACATAAGGATTTTGGGTCTAAGATCCGCAAGGTTGCATGGTCAGCATTGATTTACATTCACTTGTGTGTGGTATTTTAAGGGATTTGGAAGAAATTGGGATGGGCAGGAGGGGGGGAACTGTAATCTCAGATAGGTGAAAGCTTTAAAGTCCCCTTTGAGAAGTTGCGCACCGCTCTTTCTGTCTCCTTTGCGATCTCTAAATATCGTCCCCTCCATTTTTCCTTTGTTTCCCTCTCATCCTCTAATTGAAGCTCGAGTTTGCTGATTTTCTGGCTCTGGTGCAAACAATCTTCGAGTAGATCCTATGCAATGGCATTCATCGAGGCCTGGTATTAGAACACAAGCACATTCAGCTCAGGTGAGAAGAAAAAAAAATACTTTTATCAGCGCGATTTTCGAGTCATCGGCTTGCAAGAGTGACGATAAGCGACTAGAATAATCCTGATATCCACCAGACACATTGCCCGACTCCTCCAACACCATTCTCGCTAGACCTTAACTAGCTTCTGGTTGACCGTTTGCGAATGCTGAAGGCAAAACGGCTTCCGTCGCTTACAGCAGAGCGCAGTACGTTGACCCCGATGAACTATGTTTACCAAAATAGGTTGCGAATCGAATTTTTCTGTAGTGTGTATTGTGATCAGCTGGCGTTGGGGGGGAATATCTTGATGTGTTTCTGTGGCGAAATATTGCTACATATATACGCGTGGATAGAAAGTACAACACATTAGTCACAGCCGCATACCTACAGTAACATATTTTTAGATGTGGCTAAGTATAATTCTGCGTGATGGACATATGTCGATCGTACCATACCTCGGTATGACAACCCTACGCGACACGTGACCACATCCCTCAGAGTAAGAAAACCGTTTCTATCTGTACGAAAAACTAGAAACATACCCATAGCGATCTCGGTGTAAATATGTATATAGGCACCCCAGAAATGCTTAGGCATGCATCCGGCGCGTCGCCAATCCTAGCTCGTGGACAATCCCAGTCGTACCGTTCATGTTTATACTTGCTTTTTAGCCTATCTAGAGTATGGCGATGGACTGCAGCTCCCAGGTGACCTCTCTCCTACTCTCGGGCCAGTCCCTGCCCTGCCCCCCACTTACTAATTTACATGATAAACTCCACCACGTTCTCACACCACCCCTCATCACGCCACATCTGTTCTGAAACAAGTGCGGCTTCAATCCCTACATACATACATATACATTGGCACACAGCCATGATCTATTGCATAATTTAAAGCAAATTTAAAGATCGGATATAGCTTTTTGTGACGATTATTACATTCTCCTGGAACATACGGAGTAGTCCTGCTGCAATTATGCCCTGATAAGGTTACGGTCTAAATCGATTATCAGCACTGCTACAAGGTACGTGTACATAAAAAACTATAGTCGTAGGTGATGATCTCGTATCCGTGACTCTAGCCTGATCTTGGCATCGGCCGCGATTTAAATGATTGGCACAAGCTGCTTGTGCCATCCAGACTATCGGAGGCGCAGCAATCATCTTACCTTTTTCATGGCCTCAACCATTCTCTTAATCAATCTAGTCTTGTACGGAGTACCAAGCCCCTCTGTAATGACTGAACGCAGTGAATCTTTCTGTGTGTTGAATGCTGCGATGTCTTAGAATTGTGGCTGAATCAGCTTTGCGTTTGGCAATTCACCCACCTTCCAACCAAACTGTTGAGGCCTCCCCGACGGATGGCACAAATCAGAAGCTCAATTGCACATGTCGCAGCGTCGGGGAGTCGGCAGAGTAAACTATATGACCCTAACTCTTGAAAAAAAAGACAAAAGTGGAAATTTACTACGGAGGCAGAATAACTTTCGTAAGATATACTAGGTACGCGGAGCAAGTTGCAGCGGATAATACAATATATTCGCTACTTTCTCCAACGGCCTTCCTTACTCTTCAAGGAAATCTGGACATAATCTTTGTCAATGAATGGATGTGGCCCTCACGAAACCTAATCTCCGGGCACTGGGACTGAGATTATTATGTAGATGTCAGCATCTGCTCCTCGGTATAGATTCTAAATCAGTGCATGGAGTCTACCTAGAATGGGCAGAATTCGATGAGGGCTTGAGATTGCGATGTATGTGATGGAGGAGGAACACGACGAAATCAAAAGGGATGTTCATCGCATGGGGTGACAATGTAAAGTTGAACATTGATTGGTGGTTGTGCTTTCTCTGGCGTGGTATCTTGTAGGTCAGGAGTGGAGTAAGAAAATCTGCTTGTGATACCCTCGCATTTTGTTCCATAGACTGGATGGCATAAGGCTAGGACGCATGCACATATTATGGCCATGCAACTCATGCATAAGATAGTAGGTTACGGATATGGCAAGAGCATCTCATATATTTGCCCACCACAGTCTGTATGTAGTTGTTCTGGTTTCCTTGGTTCGGCGTGTTCTTCCGTACGCAAACTCAAACCCTTCTAAGGGGAGAGAACGGGGCCGTCTCATTCCATAGGCGTATAGACTCCAAAAAAAAACTCATATTTAACTGACAAGAAGTAACAATATAAACTCATACCGAATTTTGGCGGGTAAAAATCGCCTGGAGTATGTACAGTATATATACAAAATCTCTGGTGACAGCTACAGACCTTTTTACGGTAACATTTAGAGTTCAATACCATGAGAATTGGTTGATCATTTGGATGCTCACTTACATACCCTCCTCAAGCTCCTTTTCCATAGCGGCTTTCCATTTGTCGCATTTCAGATGAATCGTTGCTGCCTTGTAACCCTTAGGAATGTTGCTGGACTGAGGATGTATAGCCGGCATGTACTTCGATTTTGTATTGGTGGTATATCCTTCTTGCTGATGCTTCAAGATTTCTTTCGATGTTTCTTTAGCTTCCATCTTGCTAATGTTGCTTTATACATGTTTCACTAATTTTCATTGCTGCAAATGCACATATGCAGAGGTACAGTACCTACGATGTCGCCCCATAGCCTAAGGCTGGAAGGCGAATAGATTAAAAAAAAAAAAAAAAAAGTACCTACGATGGTACTTCAACTGTTTCCTGTCCTAAGGACAGATGTGGTACACAGCTAAATCATTTCCGAGAGGCTTATCAAATACTACGACGTCGGTCTACTCCGTACTGCCGGAAAAAAAAAAAAGCTCTCTGGCGGGGAATTGAACCCCGGTCGCCCGCGTGTAGTCATGATGACAAGCGGGAATACTTACCACTATACTACCAGAGATGTATATTGTCAAAGCCTATTTTGATGGTATATGGTAGGAAGCGCCCGCAGTCCGGGCATACTGTACCACCTTACCTATTATAGTATCGCAGCGGTAGGGCAAGCAGATTTCACAACAGGAGTCAGGAATAATAGGATTTGAACCTGAAAACCGCAGCATTTATTCTTCAACAAGTGTATAGCACATATCCCCTCACAAGCACCATCTACTATACTAGATAACTCCCATATTACGAATCCAAAATACTGGTAGCTACGGCGCCAATACTTTTCACTACGGTTTGAACTGATTAAACCACTTATTTCTGATGAGGTATGGCCAGATGTCCACTCTGTTTATTCAAGGCTTCAGCAAGAGTTACTCCAAAACAATAGTACAGTTCGAGCCCAGAAGTACGAGTGTCGGTACCGGAAATCATCAAAATCAAGTACTGCGAAAGGCAAGATCATTAAACGGCGGAATAGATTTTAAATTTTTGGCTGCTTCAGCTTCAACATACTCTAGCAATATGCTTGGTTTTTTTGATATGGAAGCTTTCCTCGATATCATGGGTATGGATATGCTCATCGAGGCGCTCAATTGTAACTGCTGTGCCATCGACATGTCGAGACTTTGATTCTAACATGACATAGATGCTTATCACGGAGCTTGGTGGGTCGGCTTTTCAAAGGTACGACTTCTCAAAATTCCAAATAAAATCTGCTTGCATACTTCATGGGAGTTGTAGACTCCAGAGAAAACTGCGGTACGAAACGCACACTATTTATTTTCTTTTAAAACACACTTTCTAGCATAAGATCTCTGCCTCCTGGGCAAGATACAACATCAGATATGGACGAAATCATGTCATCTCCTACCACATTGTCTGTTCCCCAGCGCCAGGCCTGGTCAGAACTAATGCGGCAAGCTATCAGAACAATGAGCCAGAAGCAGGTATTCCGCTGGCAAACCACCACCAGTAACACCGTATGAAGCTCTCGCACATATTAAAGGGTTACTTCTCCTCTCACTTCAAGTTGAACCCACAGCCAATATCAATGAGCTACAAGAGGTCCTGAAGAGTGAGCAAAAGCGCATTGAGACTCTGGAAATTCGCCGCCGGCAGCAGCACATCCAGCACACGATCACTGACTTCCTGATGCCTCCCGGAGCCACTGTCACCTCACCTTCCCTCTCTCTTTGAGACTCTAGTACCCCCATCTACTCTCATTTGTCTATTGACGCTCCTATTGTATTTATCTACTTATTCCGCAGCCTGTTCTACTGTTGGCGAGCTTGATTCCAACCGCCTACTCCAGTGCCCACGAGTGGGAGATGGAGAAGGGAGGGCGTTAAAGAAAACAAACCAAAACCCGGAGTGGTGCTGGGAGTTGGTGAGGTTCCTACGGCGTTCAGTTTATCTTGTATTTAGCCAGGGGAGCAGGGGGAAGGGACCAACCCCGGGGTCGGACAACCTATTAGTCGGTGCAGTCCCCCGTCATAGTCAAGATAGGCTGAATACGAGTAATGACGCCTGAGAGCTGGGGTTAGGCAGCTGCGGAGTGAGAGAGTGGAGAGCTATTGGCCCCTATCCTACATCGGTGACGTGAATGGAGTCAGGGTGGGCGGCGAGGTTGGGATGGGCAAGGCCCTGGGAGAGGCAGCCCAGGAAGCCGGGATACGATAGAGCAAAACGAAGAATTGGAAGGGGCAACAGGGTAGGCACCTCGGTGTGACCATGGAAGACCAGCGAAGGCACCAAAATTACCAGGCGCAGAAGGTAAAGGCGGCGTGGGAGATAGTGCAGCGACTTGGCAGGCTACCCGCAAAAGAGAAACGGAAAATCGTAGTGCAATAGATCCTCCCGTACGACTGGGCACGAGGCGTGCCGACTCGAGCCCAGGGGTGCTTGTAACTGCGAAGTATCGAAGGTAGCCACACCCCGCGCAATTCTTCAAAATGTGGGCAATCCCCACATTTTCTGACGAGTTTGATTCCAGAAATGTCATCCACCCAACCATGAAAAGCTCGAGCCGCCAAGAAACGCTCGAGCCGGCTTGAGCCTGCCCAGCCAGAGTACGAGCCGAGCAGCACGGCCAAGGTGGCGGCATAGCCGACCTCCGAGAAGTGATGGGGGAAAGCCGATCAGGTGGGCGGCATCGGTGTATGGGAGGCACCTGCCGGAGTTGAGAGGCAAGGCAGAGGAGATCCTACGGCCGTAGTCTGGTTGCACAACCCCTCGTAGAGGGCTACGGTCGGTGCTAGAGGAGGATATGCAGCTGGTATGGATGAGCGGGGAGCGAGGAGTAGGCGCGGAGACACGAGTAGAAGAGCTAGACGCAGACAGCGTGGAGGAATGGGCAGACGGCAGCAGGATGGAAGGGCGAGCGGCCGGGGCGACACGGCGGCGAGGGCTATATCTAGGGTCGATGGCGAAAGTCGTACAGACGTCGAGGAGGTGGGGGTGACGCTGGCGTGGGCAGACTGCGACATGATCACTCTCAATAGCCAAGGGGTGATACGACGGATTTAGAGCCTGGTGCACCTGCCCCCTAGGTCGTGGATAGAGGAGAAACTGATGGCGCAAATGGCGGAGCGACCAAGGCGGCTGATGTGGGTGCGTGGCCACCAAGGCGAGTTAGACAACAGGGAGACACACAAGTCTGATCCTGTGTCACGGCCCTAACCCTGACTGCAGGGCCGGGCCAGATGCAAAGGGACTGTTCATGCGAAGGGACTGGTTATAGGTCAAGGGCTAGGGTATGAGTCAAGGGTTCGGGATACCTATGAGTCAACGGTCTTGTCATTGGTTGGGTATGAATCAGGGAAAGGGTTGGGTGAGGAAGGCTGGATTGATGGCGATGGAAGTGCTGGGGGCCGATGGCTATAAAAGCCCGGCCATATCTCTCTGTATTATATCTCTCTTCCTCACGCAACGTCTTGGATCTTAATTGAATACGAGCTTGTCTACTAGTCTTTCGCCCACTAGACCTTTGACCCTTCGTCTATTCGCCTTGCGCTCCTTGGAAGAGCTCCCAGCCCCAGTACCCGTAACATCCTGATGGAGACGATACTATATAAAGAGTAGTATTAAACTTTGTAGCAGATTGGGTAAAAGATACATATTCAGAGGGGAATACGGATCAAGTAAGCTTTGTATCAGGGTTATATGTAAAAACATGGCAAATACATACTAGACATCACCTACAACCAACTCGCGCTCCACAAGCCTGCATTCCCATGATGTCAATTTTTTACTTGAATTCCTACTTCCCCCCCACCTTGCCACCCTATATATCTCCACTTGCACTTGCGCACTGGGAGGTTACTCCTATATATTCACTATAATCCCAGCTTTAATTTGAGCCTCTTTGCATGACCATAGGATTTTTAAACAATTGAATACTGCATTCTGGAAGTGCGCCTGATGTGCTGGATCAACCGTCAGATATGTTATCCTATTGTTCTCATTCCCCTCCCTCCTCCCTCCAGCCTGGCATATCCACTTGTTGGCTCCCCTGATCAACTCATTGCGGGCCTGCTGGTGTTGTAAGCATTCGAGGATTAGATGGCGTCTGGGGCTTATGTTGTAGTGACCTAGCTGAATTGCACTGTTCTAGTTGGTCCTGTGTTGGCTATAGCCACGTACCTATAGGTAGGCGACGGGCTCTATGTAAGGAAGTGACATATACAACTCGTTGGATATGTACTTCCTTACACAAGCCAGTACATTTAGCATTAAGTTGTCGGAAGGCCCAAGAGACGTCGGCACATGATTTCAGGTACTGGCTTCAGTCATATATTTATTCCATTAGCAATTTAGCTTGATGTCAGACTGCCCTGAAGTATGCTTGTAACTGTCGGGTGTTATAAGTGATACTTCCAGTCTGGGACAAGTCACCAGTTTACACTCTATCTGATGGCGAGTAGGTATATGTCTGAGGTAATGGAGTAGGCAATCGATCAGTCAACAGAAGAGCAAAAGGTGATTGGAGAGGGCGTGATCATTACAAAATGAAAACGATGGCCAGCGAACTAACTACAACCCCTCCAATCTCTCACACCCAGAACCTGCCCGGCTTTATGTTTGTCAACACCACTTCACCTATTTAACGGTATTCATATCCAGAAGGAGGCATATATGCTGGTGCCGCATCTCCGTACTCTGAACCCACCCCTGAATCCGCCGAGGGCCATACTGGCACTTCATCACTCCGCTCAATTCGCGGCCTTTTGGAGGACACAAGATCCTCCCAGAACCCAAGCCACCCTGATGCGCCATGTAGCTTGATCACCGCCAATATCTTCTTTGCCAAGGACGCACATTGCACTGACCCCACGATATAAGATTTGCTTGTTCTGTTTCCAACCGGTATATCTGCGACACAACTCTTGTGGGTTAGGGAACCAGTACTGATGTCTACCAGCACCCAGTTCTGCTCCGTAGGGTAGTAACCAAGTGATACCAGTTCATTCAACATATGCTGCCCCGGATTGGCACTGGTAGCAGTGGTAAGGGCCCACTTGAAGCAATATGTGATATATGGCGTCGGGTCCTGTTGATGCAGTACACCGCAATTAGACACAGTACCAGAAGTGTAGCTAGAGCTATGAGTGAACATCGGTGCTTTAGTAGGGCTCGCGTGGCTTACTGAATCTTTCGGGAGTAGCACCTCCCAAGGCAGCATGGTTCCTGGAATCCAGATGGCAAGGTGGTACGTAGAATCAATACTCCAAGCCGGAAAGGGATTACCAACCCCATTGTTGTGAAACAACTGCTGTGCAAAGTGAGTACATGGGCCATTTCTCCGGAGTGAGCTACAGGTAGCTGGGCATGAGTTGTGCTTCACTATCAGTGCCTCCTCATAGGTGGTAAAGGGAACCTGCAAAGGGAGAAGTCCCCGCATGCGGGCTTCTTAGTGTCAGCTACGACAATCATTCATAAGCAGAGGAGGTGGGTCGAGAGGGTAAATATCACTGGGAAACAACCGAGGAAATCTGACTTGAACGCCAAGATGTCTGGTACAACGACATACACCCCAAATCCCACTTGTCCGGATAGTGCCAGAAAAGCCTGAAGAGAACGCTTGCTGAGGAAAGTCATTCTGCTAGGGCAGAACAAAATCCATTTGAAGTCCTCAGGGAAGCAATGTGCATTAGGTAAATCTCTCTGATCCTTCCAAATATCCTGCAATTCTTTTACAAGCTTATTAAGCTTAGTTGCCGCGTGAGACTGGGGGGGCAGCGTCTGCTGGGCCTGACCGTCCGTTGTGGGATTGGTGACAATAAAGTCAAACGGACTTTCAAGGGCAAACGGGGCGATGTAGAGAGAAATCTTCGACATGATGGGGCGTTGGAAATTTAGCCGTAGACCTCTCAAAAAATCGTGATCTCGGTACGATGAAGATGTTTACCGGGGAAAACAGTCTACTATACAAGAGGAGATAGCATAGAGAAGTACCCCGCACGTTCAGGCAGCCACCAAATCCCTGCTGCCTGTTCCGAATGTCCACATGCTCCCCAAAGGGCTTTCGACCACGTGTCCGTGCAAATTCACTCAACTTGACTCCAATGACCGATATCGAGATTGTAGCCAGATTTATTGGAACCCCCTACTGACCCAACCTACAGGTAAAACCCACCAAGGAGTTTGTAAGAATGTGACTCCTTGATGGCTTGCAGCAAGCTCCTAGTCTGGTTAGGATATGCAGTTATGTCTCAGATACTAGTAGCATAGCATCCCCACCGATAGGGCTGTATAAGAGAAGATAGGTAGGTAGTATCTGCAGTAATCGATCGACTGTACGCACCTCTCGCAATTGGTAACCACATTTGATTTCAGCATGAAAGGTCCTGCAAAGCCGTACCTGATGTGATCTAGTTGCGTCCAGTGCCAACCAGACTACCGTACCGTGGAAATTGAATAGTAACACCCTCCCTATGAAAGTACCACCCCTCCCAGAATATGGAATGGTGCGATGTGATCTACTGCACATGAATCGCTGGTATGGGAGAATATGTTCTAGATACCAAGCTCACACCATGTAACGCTATGGCT
>Ga0307514_10004779_pt1 | contig 12354 bp, 16 predicted proteins | sample 16_EM_MG_FD_203088 | JGI IMG/M metagenome (GOLD analysis project Ga0307514, IMG submission 203088) | Populus trichocarpa ectomycorrhiza microbial communities from riparian zone in the Pacific Northwest, United States - 16_EM | ecosystem: Host-associated > Plants > Roots > Unclassified | place...
CTCCATTTCTATGACCATTATTGCTCCCGACCCGTTCATGTCTGCCTCCATTTCGGCTGCCCCCGTTATTCTGCAAGTCACCTGGCTCGCCTGGTGTAGGGGGTGAAATGTCCAGCATAAACCAATCTTGCTGCGCGATCAGAAACTCTAGCACCCGCTGACTGAGCTTATATTCCTGCGGCGACATCTCGTGCTGCGGATGAGAAATGAGACCAGGTCGGAAAATCACAGCCAGGTCTAACGACAGACAGACATTTGAGTGAGAAGCGAATAGATGAACCGAAAAAAGGTAGGGCTCGCACTGGTTGCCGTCATGAGATTCTTGTCGCTTTTTCTTGCGAATACTGAGAGGAGGTCAAGGACATAGAGGAGAAGGTATTGATTTGGCTTGGGCATTTTTCGGATGAGGGACTTGTACGTCGCAATAACCTCTTCTTCATTGAACGGCTGTTTGGCTAAATGATTCCGGAGCAAGTCAGACTAGATAATAAGATAGGTTCCAGAAAAGCGAACAAACCGAGCGCATCCCGGAACTAACAATCGTGACAATCAGTCGATGAAGGACGTAAAACAGTTAGGGGACGCACAAGGTGGTACATGTCATAGGGTATCACAGGTTCCTAGGACATCGAATAATGAGCATGGACAACACAAGGAGGCAGCAGGGCTGCTTACGGGCATCTGAGTGAGGTATCGACGAAAAACGCTCGCTACGTCGTGGGTGGTGTAGTGCTCTTTACGCCAATCAAGGTTCTTGCCGTACTGCTTTAGACGTTAAAGGATATAATAAAGAATGGGCAAGAACATACGCGAGGAGGCGTTTCAAAGGCGGCTTGAAGTTCGCGCATGCGCCTGTTAGATCCGTTTACGCGGAAAGTACCCGGCACTTCTGTCGCTGGAGGACGAGAATGAGCAGGGGCAGAGACAGGGAAATGATTGAAAGTACCGTTTTCTTTAAGGTATAAACCACTAATCAATAATGTCAGCAAGGTAAGAAAGAAGAAAAGGAGAGGAGAATATGCTGACCACTTGGCAACAACAACAGGGATATATCCCCAGACATAGAGATTGCCATTGACGTCTGCGGTGGATATCTGCACGCTTACGTACGATAAAGACTCATTTAAAGACTTTCCAAAGACTGGATGATCTGTCAAGTCGTGTGCTAAGAAATAAAAAGGGTTCAGACGCAAATCAAGAACAAAAGAAAGACAAACGTCTGTAAGGAATAACTCTCTTGCGCTTTGTTGGGAAATTTAAATGGTTCCACCAGGCTCTTCTGTTTTCTTTGACGGGATGGTGGGAAAGCATGGTAGGGTCAGGTAAAACAGAAGCGTGAGAGGGAGCGGGGGAAGACTCCTGATGATGAGAGGCCGAGCGTCTGTTTCGCCTAAACCTGACAATGGCAGCGACTTTTGCTCCGAAGTTGTTGGCCAGTTTTTCGTGCCCCCTCGCTGTGCTGGTCGATGTCCGTGAATGACGTGCGTGACTGCGTTGCCTCGCCTCACCACAGCCACAATCGAGAATGCTATGAGAAAAAAAAACTTTAAAATGCATTGACCGGGAGTCGAACCCGGAGCTAGGCCATGGGAAGACCCAATGTTACCGCTACACCATCAATGCTCCTGTATTCCTTGGATAGAATAATTTTACAACGTTCATGCAGAGTATAAATATAAATGTAAAAAAAGGGCCCAACCGGGAATTGAACCCGGGACCACGCACATGCAAGCTTTCTTTTGAAAGCGGGATAAACCCGAAGCGCGTATCATACTACTAGACCATTAGGCCGACATTGACACAGAGCATATTGAGATTTATATACTTAGTCGTCGCTTTTGTACCTAATTTCAGCCGACTTGTGTCCAAACTTCTGTGAATGGCGATCAACAAAAAATCCTCAACAACGCGATTGCCACAAAGCCTGCTAGAACAAATCAAGGAATCTGGGTGTACGTTTTATTTTTGCCCTTTCGTCTTATCCTTAAAGTCAGTCAAGCCAGCGATCAGCAACATTCCTCGCACAGGACTCATTCTCGTTTTCATAAGCCGACTTTGAGGAAAGCGACCCGGAAGCAGGAACGCGCACTACGAAAGCAGAAAAAAGCACAACACTTTTTACATCCACGAAATACAAGCTCCCATGCAAATCTGAAACGGAACGCATCAGGAGGAGAGCATGACGATTCTCCAAAGAGTAAGAAAATCAAAGTTGATGGCGATGGAGTCAGTAGGACAAATGAGACGTCTTTGAAACAACCTTTGAAGGGGAAGACAAAGTCCGACTCGAAAGGAAAGTTCAGCGCACACATCCCGCCAGAAGTTCGATCAAAGGTGGAGGATGACGAAGATGCCTACATCGCATACCTCGAGTCTAAGCTCGGGCTCAAGAAGACGCAGCGAGCATCAGAGGACGATGGAATGGACGGTATGTTCCTTGCCCATTTTTATACTATAACTTATTCAGCCGTTCGCAACAGATCTGCTAAACCTGGCGGACTCGATTGTTGCACCGTCACAGGTCCATAAACTCGGTGTTTTGTTAGTTTCAATCTGTTGAACCCATTTTCTAGGATCCTCCTGTTAAGGATGAGGATGACGTCCAAGAGTCCCCCGATGGCGCATCAGACTCGGACAGCGAATATTCTGTTTCCACAGCTGGATGGGAAGGCATCACTCAAGATATCGACAGTATCACCGACAATGAGACTCATTGCACCCAAAAGAGCCTTACGGAAAATGAAGTGATGAAACAGACGGGTTTGTTCCCTCTCCAAGCTGTGAACGTCATGGCTTCTCATTCCAAATATCCATAGGCAGATACATCCCCCCTCATTTGAGAAACCAAGACGACACTGTTGCTTCTGAAGCTATACAAAAATTGTCAAGACATCTCAAGGGGCTGTTAAATCGGTAGGTTAACTTTACACGCAAGGCTTCTGTTTAAAACAACGCTCCCCAGCATGAGCGAACAAAATATCGCTACTATTGTCAACGGTGTTGAAGATCTCTACAGAGATCATCGTAGAAACGGTAAGCCTTCCGCAAAACGCACACAAAATCTTCACCATTTTTTCAATCGCAGATGTCACCTCAACACTCACATCCCTTATCATCACCAGCATCTCTGACCACTCCTCTCTCCTCGACTCTTTTGTCGTCGTCTATGCTGCCTTTATCTCCAGCCTGCACAAAATCATGGGTGTTGAATTCGCCGCTCATTTCGTGCGAAGCGCTGTATCGTCTTATGAACAATACTACAATGCAATGCAAAAAAGTTCACTTTTGGTCCAGAGTGCCCACTCTGTGCCGCCATCTGCACTTGCTGCCCAACCACCAGTTCAAAACGAACAGCAGAACGACGGAAAAGAATGCTCAAACCTCCTCGTCCTCATCTCTGAGCTTTACAATTTCCAGGTCATTTCGTCTATACTAGTGTTTGATGTCATTCGAGCGCTATTAGAGGGCGATTTGACGGAATTTAAAGTTGAGCTGCTTTTAAAACTCTTGCGAAGTCAGTGTTTTGCTTTCATTCTACCGGCCAATGGTAATCTAAATGTCTCATTGCAGACTCGGGACAACAACTTCGACAAAACGACCCATCTGCTTTAAAGGATATCGTAAGCATCGTGCAAGGCAAAGTATCTGCACGAAAGGGCGCAGTCAAGTAAGTAGACATGTTCTCCGCATTGTGTTCGATTTTTCACCTTATAACCAAGCTCGCGGACATCGTTCATGATCGAAACTCTGACGAATCTGAAAAACAACAAGGTCAAGAGGAACGTGACCCAGAATCAGGGTGGGGCCGCCGTGGAGAGAATGAAAAAGTTCCTTGCAAGCCTCAGCAAATCGCGGCACGGTACGCTATAGCCTGTTCAGAAAATAACCTTTCACTGATTCGTCATCCCATTAGTTCTGGCTCATGAGCCTTTACGCGTATCTCTAGAGGATCTCCAATCTGCAGATACCAAAGGCAAATGGTGGCTTGTGGGTGCAGCATGGGGAGGAGATCCTCTGGTCGATAACCAAGCAGAGTTCACCAAGAAGTCTAGTCCCAACACCGATCAGGACGATTCGGCACAATTTACCAAACTTGCTCGCGCACAAGGCATGAATACCGACATTCGTCGGGGAGTCTTTGTCGTTTTAATGAGCAGTGATGTAAATCTTTTTTTTATCACAAAATGTTTATCTGATCTGTCTACGGGGGCAGGACTACATTGACGCCTGTGAGCGGCTATCGCAATTGAAGCTCACGGAAATTCAACAGCGCGAAATCATACGAGTGTTGCTTCATTGTTGCGGAAATGCAAATATTATTTCCCTCTGGATTCCTCATGATGCTTATATCACTTTCGTTAGGAAAGGACGTATAACCCATATTACACTCTTGTCGGCCAACACCTGTGCCGCTCATCGCATGCACACAAAATCACCTTGCAGTACTGCTTGTGGGACTTCCTGCGTGATATGGGAGAGGCACGAGTCGGAGGGGCTGCCGTGGTCAAGAACACCGAAGACCGTGGTGGATTTAGACTTCAGTCTATTTCCCAAGTACGTCTGCATAATGTCGCGAAGGCATACGGCTGGTGGATAGCCAAGGACTCGGTTAGCCTTCACGTTCTGAAGGTGTGTGTGTGAACTGTACTGCTATCTTTGGGTATGATAGGATTGATTATGCTGCAGCCTGTGGACTTTACCGTGCTGAAACCTCGTACGCAAGAGTTCCTAAAAGAACTATTCATCCAAATATTCGTCAACAGTCAGAGATCAACGCCGTTGATCGCTCAGGACGTCATGAAAGTTGATTTTACGAGGAACAGGAACGTGGTCGAGGAGATCTTTCTCAAAGCTTCACGCATTCAAGCCCTAGCAATGGGACTCGTTTATTTCCTGTCGAAAACATTTCAAGATGATGCTGGCTCTGATGATGGATTCTTGAAGTTTATTTATTGGGCTGTTGGTGTGGCGAAAGACACATTGCGGACTGGTATTGATGTGGTGACCTCTTTATAGGCTGTACCTATTGTCATGATTTCTGGAATGCAACACTTGAACAGATAGACCCGCTCTTCCCTCCGTATGTGTAGACCGGGTGTTGTATTCGCGAACTACAGGCGGTTATGCACTGATACCGCAAGATCAGTGAGAAAATATACTGACTGGTAGACAAGTCCAGTGCCTTCCGAAATGAAACTATTTTTCAGTTCACCCTCGGTAAAATTGCACGCTAAGGAATGTCTTTTCTAGCTCGAACATAAGAGTTTTGATTGTAAAGCACTGACAAGTTATCAGAAAGACGCCTCCAGACTTCAGCAAACGGGCGACCCTGTCAGGATAATAGATCGCGGGAGAATTTCCACTCTCATCCTTTTCACCCAACGCAATGGCGTCAAACGTCCCCTTGTCCAAGATCAGATCCCACACAGCACGAGGGTCTTTCATCAAATCCTGTGTCGGTGTTGGAGGATCGTCCAACAAAAAGTCGCAATGGTTGAACACAATATCGGAACCTCCTCGACTCGCTGCCACTGATCGAGCAAGTTTAACAGCGCCTTCGCTGTAATCTATTCCGTGTAGCGTCGATCCATCATAGCCTGCTTCAAGCAAGTCCAATAGAAGAGTTCCATTTCCACTTCCAACTTCAAGAATGGTAGCTCTGGATGCCGGAGGAACATGGTCGAGCGCCCAATCTACCATCTTTATTACAGTTTCAACGCCAAACCTGTACAAAAACTTGATATTTGGAACACTTTTCAGAGACAATTTTTGCACGATGTCACGCACCAAATTTCGCCCTCATCGCCTATTTCTTTGAAATTCTGAAGCTCTTCTTCATATGTATTGTCCCAACTGGAGACACGAGCTCGTTGAGATGGGAGTTCGTCCTAGAATCAGGAAGTGCGTACTGTTCCTTCGTACCAAGTTTCGTGGGTCTGAGGTCGGGTACCGTCATATCGGGTTCTAAAGATGATTTTCATATCCAGAAACTTTGCCTTTGTTTTATATAGGCGTTCATTAGACTTTCTACACCTCTATATTTTAATTCTCCGGGCAACCGTACTAGTTTTGACATCGTGGCGGCGAGTGTTGTTGGTTGAAAAGCTGGTGTCAGACTGTTCTTCGCCCGTTAAGTTGATATGGTCTCATCTCACTGTGAAATTCGTCTGTTCAATACGAAGCACGTTAATATTTGGCGGGATTGCATTTCCTCCACTGCACAACCCTTCTTTTATGCACCGCCACTTGCAGTCAAGTCATATACAACTTGGAAGACGCATCTTTTTCTCTGGTGCTGGTGAACTTATATTAGAATGCTCAGAGTCAAGCCTCTTTGTGTCGATGGTATGAACAAACTAGGTAATAGATTCTTACAAAGGTGAGAGAACTCGGATTGTTCACCGTTATTTCCCTGTATGGGTGAATGCCTGATGTTCCATGCAGTTGTCTTCGTCTTTTCGAAAGGGACTAAACAATAAATTAATGTGCGTAAAATAAAAGAAAATAATTTTGTTCACAGTGTAAAGAGTGAATCCCACATGCCTCAATACATTATGTATCAAAATCATCTGCCTTTACGCTCCGATTTCTCGAGAATATCCTTGGCCTCGTTAATTTTACTTGCAAGGTAAGGTGAACCACCACGATCAGGATGGTTTGCAAGCATAATTTGGCGATGAGCGTCCTTTAGCTGCAGACGGAGCTTAGGCCCATCCCTTTTGACCAGTTATTAGTCCCGAGAAGGAGGTAAGGGATGCAGAACCTACTTGAGTCCCAAAATTTGGATGGCCTCTTTCCGCTCCATTTTTGCTCGGAAACCACCCTTGACGAATTCTTCTGCAGCCCCTCTTCCGACAAAAAAGCCGTGTCGCACAATAGATCGACCAAGTATAGCAGCAGCTACGGCGCCGACTCCCAAGACCACTGCTGTAGCCATGACGGTTTAAGTGAAAGCAGAATTTGTGGCACGTGCTTTGATCAAAGTCATAGTCGAAGCAGTCCTAAAAGGTTGTAAGCAGTGCGCTTGTAAATCTACCACTACGTTATGTCAAGACTTGCCGATGCACCTTCGTCGTCTTCAGGCACAAAACCCTCCGACTCGCACAATGCGTCAGATATAGACAAGATCCTCAATCGCGAAGCATCTGCGTTCCAACGAGAAGTGGAAGTTGAGCGAATCCTTAAAGCCTTTAAACTGAAGTGCGTTCTTATATTTCGAAAACACCATTTTCATATGGACCTTTATTCTAGTGCCTACGACATCTTAGACATAAAGGAAAATGCCACTGCAGATGATATCAAGAGGAAGTTTCGTCAATTATCGTTGTGTAGGACATTATTTTATGCCTTTCTGGGGTCGTGCTAATTAATTCGTGCTAGTCATTCATCCAGATAAATGTTCTCATGCAAATGCTCCGGAGGCTTTCGACACTCTCAAGAAGGTTTGTATAATTGCCTACTACAGTTTATCCCTGCATTCATTCCTACATTGCACAGGCCGAGTCAGATTTATCGGATAAAGCAAAGCGTGAAGAACTCGACGCAGTCATTACTGAAGCTCGCAATCAAGTTTTGAAAGCTCTCAACTTACCAACATCAACTACCGACTCGGACCCGAAGCTAGTGGATTTGGAGCCGTCTTTCCAAGTTCGGTTCAGAGCGCAGTCTAAACAGCTGTTAATTGACGAAGAGCTAAGAAGAAGAAAGTTCGTGCAGTATTTTTCTATTGTTATTATCTCTAATCATATTTGATCTGATTTACAGAGCAATTAAAATGAATTTGGCTAATGAAGGTCTGGAAGCAAGAAAGAAAGAAGAAGAGGTTACTCACAAGAAGAGGAAAGCAGAGGACGATAAGCTCTGGGAAGGCAAGTGGTTTACCTTTCATTTTTAAATCGTGTTTCTTATCCATTTCTATGTAACAGAAAATCGTGAACAACGCGTTGATAATTGGCGTAGCTTCGCGACTGCTGGCAAGAAGAAGAAAAAAGCGAAGTCTAGCATACTCGGATAATTCGCCACTACATGTTCTTCTTATTGCTAGATTCTGGCGCGACCAGACTTGCAGAATCCTCTGGCGATATGATGAAGGTATTCTCTGCGGGTCGTTGTGAAAGCGTTGTATGTACGGTAATTTCTATTCATTTCTGCACCATATGGACTTTCGAGTATAAATTTTTTTCAAGAATCTTTACCTTTCCTGTTGAGTACATTCAGTTGTATGCAATCTTGACTGACTTTAATGTCTGAACAGACAGTTCAACCGCCTTGTGTTATATTCGTGACATGTCCGTCCATGAAACTATGAAAGGGACGATGACCTTGCAAGTTGTACTGGTTCCGGTCAATCGATTCCTTTTCATTGTCCAACCACACCCATCAGACAACTGTCAGGCATGCAAGCTGAATTTCAGTGCCTATCTATGACGAACATCTCCCTTATAAGACTCAGTCCGTAACAGCTTACTTCAGACAAGGTCGCTGGACGAAAAATTTGAGATACATAGGAGAATTTAATCAGAGTTCCATTGATAGTTTAGATTACTTGGTTGCCAACATGATATTAATCCCTCAACAAAAGATCTCAGTCCGAATCTGAGATAGCAATGACATTGTCGGGCGCAACTCTGCCCTTTGCTTTCCTTTGAGTCGAGACCTGACTGACAACCCACTTCGGACTCGTCGCAGGCGACCTCCCCCTTGGAATTTCCCTATGGTCTTCCGTCCGGCGGCGTACATGTCTCATAGGCACGAAAGCGTTCTCCTTGTCCGGGTCCTCTTCGGAGTCATCATCGATTTCGATGATTTCCTTTTTCACCGCAAATGAAGAAGTGGCGTGTTCCAACGAAAGTGTTGGTGAACGGCTACTTTCCCTCTTTCCGCCGTCGAATTTTGAGAGTTGTGTATCTGAGAATGTTTTGCCCTCCAGAGCATCCTTTTCGACTTTATCAAGGGATGCCAAGAAATTCGCATCCACAAAGTCGTTCTCATCATCCATGCCGTAATCAGAACTATCGTCATTCAGGATTCTCTTTTCAAGACTTCGTTCTTTACCCTTATAGGTTGACTGTCTTGGTGGCGGCATGTTTTCGTCGGTATCGATTTGATTTAGGAGATCGAAATCGAAAGAATCACGCTTCTCGTGACTCGGGAGTGGACGGGCAGAAGGAAAAGCCGAAGAGACGGTGGACTGATCATGGGCCAACACAGAGCCAGAAGCCTTTGCGTTGGGATAAGGAGGCTCCTCCGTCTGTCGAGTCTTTTGGTCTATGGTCTTCATCTGACGTGCATTGGGGTGGCTGCCGTCAAGTTCCGCAGATTCTGTACTTTTCCTCGAATGGTAAGATGGAAGAGCCTTGATCGGGCGTGAGTCGTTGGGCGTTGAAATGAGGTGTTCATTGAAAGAAGATGTGGCAGGCAGCCGCCGACGGGGCTCCATATCAACGTCGTCATCGTGCAAAGTAGGTGGAGGAGGAGAAATATCTCTTAGAGGAGCTCGTGACGTCGGAGGTGTGTTTTTTGGTACCTGTTCAAGTGGTTTACTGCAGATGGGAACTCAATCGCAAACCATATTGGTAGACGGTGACAATTTACCCCAGTCGCTCAAATAAGCCCATTTTAAAGAGTTCAGGCTGCTCGGTGTCCAAGTCGGCTGAGGACCCGCCTATAAGTTTAACGGTTGTAGGTTCGAGGAATGCCATGCCATTAGAGAAACGAGTTCCCTTCAGTTGCAGCTATAGACAAACATATTAACCATATAATTCAGCATTTGGTGGAAGAAAGACATCACCTTGTATCCTAACTTCGTTGTACCCAAACCGAGCTGGGGAATCGGTCGATACTCCATAGCCTCAAAAATAATGGCTCCGTCAGACACTTGAAAATGAAGAGTGCCTCTTGGATATTTGGGCATAGGACCTTCTCCTTCAACCTCTATATCTCCATCTTCCTCGTTTTCTTCATCCCCAACACCGGCCAATATACGTTCTTCTCGTGCGGCGCGTATCTGCTCAAGCTGGAACGCACTCACACCGATATCCGTAATTTCCACGATCTGAACAAGGACTGGTGGGCCTGGAAGGTGCCCAGAGAGTTTGGAGATATCGTTGAGCCCTGTACCATGCTGCATAGAGTCTCTCAAGTCGGATCCAAGAAGCTGGTCATTGACGATCTTTAAGAATTCCTGCAAGTTCTTGTCAGAGGAGAGGCCTTTTTCCTCTGCTATCCATGTGCAGCACTGTTCTAACCATTCCTTGACAAGGATCAGAAGGAAATTGATATATACTATATTCTGCTCACAGAGTCGACTTTAGGTTTAGGAAACTCAGCACTAAGAGCTTCGATAACCTCCTGCGGAGGAGGCATAATGAATGGTGTAGTTGCTAAAGGGCACGTGAGCGGGACGAATTTCTCCTCCGCACAGGCAGTCAGGCACTCCGTTCAATGCTGCAACTTGGCACTTGCTATTCATAATGCTACGGACTAATATTACGAGACAGACGCAGATTGGAAATCGCTATTCGACTGTCTCTTCGACCACTAGATCTAAAACTCGAGGTCGATTGCCAATTCCACCTCTGCGTCAAACCCTTGACCGATATTTAAAGTCGCTCGAGCCATTCCTTCTCGAAGATGAAAAACGAGGAGGGATGTCCTTCACTTCTGCGTATGCTCTCCGACGTAAGTGGGCAGATGAGTTCGAATTTGGTATCGGCAGGGTTCTTCAAGAGCGTCTGGTTGGTAAGTCAAAACAACAACAGTCATTTCGTCATCTCATGTACCGTTCTTTTTAGCTCTGGACAAGGTGTCGCCGTACAACTGGTTGGATGACAACTTTTGGATGAATAAAGCTTACCTGGAGTGGCGTGCGCCCCTCTTGGTAAACTCCAATTGGTGGCTGGCGTTTGCGGACGATCCTCTTATACCCAAGGGTGCTCTGAGCGGGGAAACGAACAATAATCGAGCAGGCACAACCTTCTGGCAGCTTAGGAGGGCGTCATGGCTTCTTTATCGAATGTTGCAATTCAAGGACAACGCGCTATCGACGTAAGCAAGGCCATCAATTTTACTTCATCCTAAGTCTAAATTCATCCAAAGAGAAAAGCAAGACGCGACTATAGGTAATTTGTTTGCCCGCTTCTTTCACTGCTTGGGCTAATGAATTTTTTTAGCTGGTTCCTGGGTTCTAGAGTGCTTGAAAAATATGTTCAACATCGCAAGGATACCCGAACCACTTTGCGATACCATTTCCGAACCTCCTCATGTTACATCCCGCGATGCGAGGTCAATCTTACTCATGATACATAATTGGTGTTATTCGGTGGTTGTATACCAGATAGAAGAGTCAACATCGCAACCAATTCTTCTATCTCCCGGCGAAATAGAGACCCGCTTACGAGCCGTCGTCCTAGACGTGGAAATGCGGCTAGCAAATGGAGAGAAAGCCCTTCCTATTGGAGTTCTCAGTGCGGATGAACGGGATCGCTGGGCTAAAGTATGTGTTTTATGACAACTACATAATCCTAGTTTTCTTTGTTTACTCATCGCGATAGAATCTTCAGCATATACTGTCTCTCTCGCCAACAAACCAACGGTCACACCAAGCAATTCTCCACTCTATCATGGCCGTCAGTCTCGAGCATATGACTTTCGTCATCCCTCCTCCCTCCTCAACTCATTATCTTCACCATCGCTCACCATCGCAGGCCTCTCTCGACAGCCATCTCCACGCAATCCGAGGAACATCGCAGAACGTAGCTAATAGGTTTTTTGATAAAACATTTACACTGATCGTCGATCCATCCACCCGTGCAGGCGCGATGGGAGAACACGCGCCAGTCGACGCGTTTGTTCCAAGTATTGTCGCTGAAAACGGAATTGTTGAGGGCGTCGACATCGCTTGGTTCGACAAACGCAGCAACATCTCTGTTCTCAATGAACCCAGTTGGGAACGCCTGGACTGGGTCAGCGACGAAGCAACATGGCAAGAATGCGACGCCGCTATTGGCCGTGCTAATGCCATTGTCGAAGATTCAGATGATAGTGTACTGTACTATGAAAAATACGGGAGCAATTGGATAAAGAATCTTGGTAAGAATCATTTTCTCTTTATTCCTGCGCAGTAACTGAACCTTTCCTTCGTAGGGGACTATAACCTATCTCCTGATGCTTTCATCCAAATGGCAATGCAGCTCGCGTGGTACAGAATGCACGGCAAATTCACGGCAACTTACGAGACCGTATTGACGCGTATGTTCAAACATGGCAGAACGGAGACACTCAGAACTCTTAGTCAGGAAAGTAGAGAGTGGGTTCTTAGCATGGTTGACCCTGAGGCGTCGGTAAGTTTTTTTT
>Ga0307514_10004780_pt1 | contig 12353 bp, 15 predicted proteins | sample 16_EM_MG_FD_203088 | JGI IMG/M metagenome (GOLD analysis project Ga0307514, IMG submission 203088) | Populus trichocarpa ectomycorrhiza microbial communities from riparian zone in the Pacific Northwest, United States - 16_EM | ecosystem: Host-associated > Plants > Roots > Unclassified | place...
CCACGAGCCCGGCCCCTCCATCACGATTCGAAGGAACGGCATGAGCGCCTCGCTGATCTCCCACGTCGTCGAGTTCCACAGCAGCGACGGGCTGTGGTCGACGGCGTAGTAGTTCGTCGTGTCGCCGACGGTGAACATCGGGTCGGCGAACGAGGTGGGCCTGGCCCAGCTGAACCCCATGCCCTCGTCGACCGAGACGTCGACGATGAGGCTGCCCGGACGGAAGGCGCCGAGGTCTTCGACGCGGAGGTAGGTGAGCGGAGCGTTGGGATCCTGCAGCGTGCAGTTCACGACGATGTCGTTCTCAGCCAGGTAGGGCGCAAGCAGCACGGGGCCATCGTCGGTGTTGACCGTGCTCTCGAATGGCGCGTCGTCGTTGTGCTCGAACTGGATGATGTCGATGGAGGGAATAGGAGACCCCACCGCCGCGATTCCGCGGTTGGTCAGCACGCGCACATCGTGGATGCCGTGGGCATTGAGCGCCGTGACCGCACCGCGCGCGGTCGCCCCGAACCCGATCACGACCGCGGTGAGCCGCCGGCCGTAGTCGCCCGTCGACCCACAGAGCTGCAGGGCGTGCAGCACGGAGCAGTAGCCGGCGAGCTCGTTGTTCTTATGAAAGACGTGCAGCCCGAAACCGCCGTCGGATTGCCAGTGGTTCATGGCCTCCCACGCGATGAGGGTGAGGCCCTTGTCGATGGCGAGCTGGGTGATGGCACGATCCTGCACGCAGTGCGGCCAGCCCCACAGCACCTGTCCGTCGCGGAGGTCGTCGAGGTCGGACGCCTGCGGTTTGGGCAGCAGCACGATGTCGGCTGTCGCGATGATCTCGTCGCGGTCGGCCATGGCCCCGACGAGCGGCGCGAGCTCGTCGTCGGTGATGCCGAACCGCAGGCCGTAGCCGCGTTCGAGGATCATGTTCTGGCGAAGGTCGGCGTCGATGCGCTCGAGGTGCGCCGGGTGGATCGGCAGCCGCCGCTCATCGGGTTTTCTGGATGTCGCCATGACGCCGAGTCGCAGCAGGGTGGGGCTCGGATCGGTTTCGCTCATAGTCAACCCTAGGGGCGCGCCGTCGGCCGTTCGACTGGACGCCGCAGCTCGCGCGGGAGAATGACCGCGAATGCCACGGCGAGCGCGACCCCGAGGAGCACCGTCGATCCGGTCAGCGCCAGGTTCATTCGCCCGACGACCTGCGACGCCGCATCTGAGGTTCCGGCGCTCACGGCGACGGCGACGAGAATCGCGAGCCCGACGGAACTGCCGAGCTGGTGGCAGGTGTTGAGAAGGCCCGACGCTGCTCCGGCATCGTCCGGGCCGACCCCGGAGATGCCGTAGCTCGTGAGCGGGGCGAAGGTCAGTCCCTGCCCGAAGCCGATCACGAGCATCGGCACCGCGACCGCGGATCCATAGGCGCTGTCAGCGTGAACGAGGCTGAGGCACAGCATGCCACCGAGTGTGGTGGCGATCCCGACGCTGAGGAGCACGAAGGAGGGGACCACACGATTGAGTCGCGGCACGGCCATGGCCGCGACGAAGTTAACGATTGTCATCGGCAGGAAGCCGAGGCCGGCCTGTAGGGGGTTCCAGCCGAGTACGTTCTGCAGAAACTGGGTCGTGAAGAAGAAGAAGCCCATCATCGCCCCGAGATAGAGAAATCGGATGGCGTAGGCGCCGGAACGGTGACGATCGGCAAAGAGGCGCAGCGGCATGATCGGCTGCGGCGCGCGACGCTCGTTGAGCACTAGGGCAATGAGCAGCACCGCGCCGATGACAAGGCTCGCGACAGTGAGAGGAGAATCCCACCCGGACTCTGACGACTCGATAATTCCGAGGATGACGGCTCCGACCCCGATGGTGGAGCACAGGGCGCCGAGAACGTCGAAGCGCCCGGGCACCCTCGGCTGCTCGACGAGGTAGCGCAGTGCGAGCACGATCATCGCCGCGCCGATCGGCAGGTTGATGAAGAACCCAGCCCGCCACGAGATCGTCTCGGCGAACGCGCCGCCAATCACCATTCCGAGACTCGCACCGATGCCGGCCGTCGCGGCGTAGAGGGCGACAGCGCGATTGCGCTCGCTCCCCGCCGGAAAGGTCGCGGTCAGCAGCGACAGGGATGCGGGAGCCACGATCGCCGCACCGAGGCCCTGCAGAGCTCGCGCCGCAATCATCCACCACTCCGCCTGCGCGACTCCGACGAGGAGGGAGGCGGCGCTGAAGACCACGAGTCCAGCAATGAACAGGCGTCGACGACCGACAATGTCGCCAGCTCGTGCCGCGAGCAGGAGGAACCCGCCGAAAGTGAGCGTGTAGGCGTCCTGCACCCAGGTGAGCCCGGCGGCAGAGAATCCGAGGCCGCGCTGGATCGACGGGAGCCCGGTGAAGATGATCGAGTTGTCGAGCAGGATCATGAAGTAGCTGATGAGGATGATCACCAGCACCGCAGATCGATTGACCGGGCGCGCGAATGACTCCGGCACTACGCGGGGTCGACGCGCAGGGTCGTGCTGCGAGCGAGTGGAGTCGTGATCGCGACTGCCGCGCTCGGGTAGCTGCGGTACTTGTCGAGGTAGACCTCATCCAGTTCGTCATCGACGTCATCGACTCTGGTGAAGACCACGTCCTTCTCGACGTCGCCCGCCGAGACGTGACCCCTTCCCTGCACCTGTGTGCCGCGGAACCACGCGGCATCCGGTCCGTTCACCGAGCGCACGTAAAGCTGGCCCTCGTGCACGACCATCCAGATGATGACGGGCTTGCGCAGCGTGCCGTCGTCACGGAGGCCCGCGATGCGGAGTTCTTCGGTTTCGAACTGCGTCAGCTCTATTGGGGTGAATGCGCTCATGCTGTTGGATACTCCTCGTCGTTGGTGTGTTCGCCCCACGTGGTCTCGGGCGAGCCGTCTTCTGTGGCCTCCCACATGGCGATGTGGGTCATGAAGCGCTCCGGTGCCGCGCCGTGCCAATGCCACTCACCAGGAGGTGTGTAGTAACTCTGGCCCGGTCGCATCTCAATCAACTCGCCGCCCCGCGACTGCACATAGCCAACTCCCTCGGTCACATGAAGGGTCTGCCCGACGGCGTGACAGTGCCATGCGGTGCGCGCCCCCGGTGAGAAGCGGACGACGTTGACGCGCATGCGGGAAGGGGAGTCTTGCGGGGGAGCAACGATGTCAAACCAGACATCGCCGGTGAACAGGGCCTCTGGGCCCTTGGTGGTGGCCGGGAGGGCGAGGATCTGCATCAGTGTCCTGTCTGTGCGGCTGGCTCGAGCGTTGCCGCCCAGCTGGCGAGCATCTTGAGCTTGTCGGCGGATGGTGTGTTGGGCTCCGCCGTGTAGGCGAGGAAGGTCAGCCCGGGGTCGGAGGTCAGTTCCATCGCCTCGTATGAGAGCTCCAGGTCGCCAACGATGGAATGGTGGAGTTGCTTGACGCCGGTTCGGTGGAACCGCACGTTGTGGGCTGCCCACCGAATGCGGAACGTCTCGCTGCGAGTCGAGAGCTCACCGATCAGGTCGGAGAGTCCGCGGTCATAGGGGTTACTGCCCGCCTCGGAGCGCAGCATGGCGACAACATCGTCGGCAGTGCGGTCCCAGTTCGGCCAGAACTGCTTCGCCTTTTCATCGAGGAACGCAAAGCGTGCTGTGTTGGCTGGCCGCACCGGGTCAGTGAAGATATCGGAGTAGAGCGCGACGGCGAGGCTGTTGCCGGCGAGGAAGTCATGCCGGTTGTTACGAACCCAGGCAGGGGCATCCGTCATCGCGTCGAGGAGGCGCTGCACGCTCGGGCGCACTTTTTGCGTGCTCGGCTTTCGTGGCTTGGTCGGCGAAGCATTGGCTGCGCGGGCGAGATCGAGAAGGTGAGCGTGCTCGGCCTCGTCGAGCTGCAAGGCCCGCGCGACGGAATCGAGGACGCTCTCCGAGGCGCCCTGGAGGTTTCCGCGCTCCAGTCGGTTGTAGTAGTCGACGCTTACGCCGGCGAGCAGCGCGACCTCCTCGCGGCGAAGGCCCGGCACGCGTCGATTGCCTCCGTAGGCCGGCAGGCCCGCCTTGTCTGGCGTGATCTTCGCTCGGCGAGAGGAGAGAAACTCCTTGACGCTGTCCTGGTTGGTCATGGATACGACGCTACGCCGCGTCACCCACTGGGAGGGAGGTACTGGCGTTACACGGAAAAGCAGTCACTCCCTCTGATCGGTTGTCCCGCCTTTGATAGGTGACATGAGAGCCACCTACATGTTCGGCGCCGGCGACGTGCGCGTCATCACTGTTCCCGACCCATCGATCCTCAACCCAACCGACGCAATTGTGCGTGTCACCCGTGCCTGCGTGTGCGGCAGTGACCTGCATCCTTACCATTCGCTGCCGGTCTCCGAACGGGGCACCTCGATGGGCCACGAGTTCATCGGCGTTGTCGAGGAGGTCGGCAGGGATGTCGCCACCCTGGCCGTCGGCGACTTCGTGATCGCCCCCTTTGCCTGGTCAGACGGCACGTGCGAGTTCTGTCGCGAGGGGCTGCAGACCTCGTGCACTCATGGCGGCTTCTGGAACTCCGGCGACGTCAAGGGCGGCCAGGCCGAAGCAGTGCGCGTGCCGCTTGCCGACGGAACCCTCGTGAAAGTTCCCGACACGATCGAGGAGTCGCAGTACGCGTCGCTCCTCTCCCTCTCTGACGTCTACGGCACGGGATGGCACGCCGCAGTGCGCGCAGGCATCTCCAGTGACACCACTGTCACCGTCATCGGGGACGGAGCCGTCGGCCTGCTCGCCGTCCTGTCGGCGAAGCAGCTCGGCGCGGAGCGCATCATCCTCATGGGGCGGCACACTGCGCGCACGGAGCTCGGAGTCAGGTTCGGGGCAACCGACGTGATCACTGCGCGCGGAGAGGACGGTATCCAGCAGGTGCTCGATCTCACGGGAGGTGGAGGAACCCACGCCGTTCTCGAGGCCGTCGGTCACATGCCCGCCTACCAGCAGGCGGTCGGTGTCGTGCGCGCCGGTGGTGTCATCAGCCGTGTCGGGGTTCCCCAGTACGAGGACGCGCCGGTGGGCTTCGGCAGTCTATTCGGCAAGAACGTCACGCTGACCGGCGGCCCTGCGCCAGTGCGGGCGTACATCGAGCAGCTGCTGCCTGCCGTGCTCGACGGCACGGTCGATCCAGGACTCGTCTTCGACCGCACCGTGTCGCTCGAGGAGACCCCGATCGGCTACGCCGAGATGGATGCCCGCACAGCCCTGAAGGTTATGGTGACCCCGTGAACACGATCACTCTCAACAACGGACTGGCCATGCCATTGATCGGCCTCGGCGTCTTCCAGACCCCGCCGGCCGAGACCACGGATGCCGTCGCCACCGCTATCGAGGTCGGCTACCGGCATATCGACACCGCCGCCGCGTACGGCAACGAGCGCGAGGTGGGGGAGGGCATCCGCCGCTCTGGCATCGACCGCGCCGAGGTCTTCATCGAGACGAAGGTGTGGATCAGCGACTACGGCTACGACGAGACGCTGCACGCCTTCGACAAGAGCGCCGGCAAGCTCGGGGTGGAGCAACTCGACCTGCTGATCCTGCACCAGCCGCTGTCGACCGCGTTCGACCGCACCCTCGAGGCCTATCGCGCCCTCGAGCAGCTGCTGGCCGACGGCCGGGTTCGTGCGATCGGCGTGAGCAATTTCATGGTGAAGCACCTCATCGAGCTGCACAACCATGCTGGCATCGTGCCGGCGGTCAACCAGGTCGAGTCGCACCCCTACTTCAGCCAGCGGGAGGTGCGCGTGGCGAACGCCGACCTCGGCATCCTCACGCAGGCCTGGTCGCCGATCGGCGGGATCACCTCGTACCGCGGCGACCACGCGACGAGCACCTTCGCCGACCCCGTCATCCTCGGCATCGCCGCGCAGCACGACAGGACTGCTGCCCAGGTGATGCTGCGCTGGCACCTGCAGCTCGGCCATTCGGTCATCCCGAAGTCGGTGCGCCCGGAGCGCATCGTCGAGAACTTCGAGGTGTTCGACTTCGAGCTGACCGCGGAGCAGATGAATGCCATCGCGGCTCTCGACACCGGCTCACGCGGCGGCCCGGACCCCGACGCGATCACGCTCGAGGCGTTCGGGCGGGAGATCCCGGAGGCCTAGGCGGTGGCGCGCTGGCGCCGAGCCGGATCGGTGAGCCGATGCATCATCGTCACCGCCGCGCGGCGGCTCGGCAACCGCGTCAGCGCCGCGCCGATGCGGTTGCCCGGCCCGTCGACCACGCTCGGACCCGGATTGCGACTGCCGAGGTGAGCCATCGCGGTGGCGACGACCTGCTCTGGAGTGCGCATGCGCGCGCCGGCGGTGGCATCATCCGTTCCGACCACGTCGTTGAACTCGGTGCTCGTCGCTCCGGGTGAGAGCGCGAAGACCGTGACCCCGCTCGATCGCAGCTCTGCCCACAGCGACTCGGTGAAGCTCAGCACGAAGGCCTTGGCGGCGCCGTAGACGGCCATGCGCGGAGTCGGCGCGTAGGCCGACATGCTCGCGACGTTGATGAGGAAGCCCCCGTCGGCGGCGATGATCGACGGAAGCAGCGCGGAGCTCAGCTGAACGGGAGCGGCGACGTCGACGGCTATCTCCTGCGCCAGCCTGCCGGGGCTCTCGCCGGTGAAGCTGCCGAAGGTTCCGAAGCCCGCGTTGTTGATCAGGCTCGTCGGGGTGACTCCTGCGGCCGCGAGCGCCTGCTGCAGGTCGGCGGCGGCTGTCGCCGAGGCGAGGTCGATGGCGATGGCCGTCGCCACCGTCCCGTGCCGTGTCTGCAGGTCATCGGCGAGCGTGGTGAGCCGGGCGAGTCGGCGAGCGACGAGCACCAGGTTGGCGCCGCGCGCAGCGAGTGCGCGGGCGAACGCGGTACCGATTCCGGAGCTCGCTCCCGTGACGACGACGGTCTGGCGGCGGTAGTCGATGTGAGGCATGTCGATCCAATCGAAGAGGGAGTAGATTGCAACCGTATGTCTAATTGGCACTCAGTGTCAAACAGACATGAGGTCTAGGATGGCGCCATGGCTTCTGATTCCCTGTGGGCACGGTCGCGTCAGGCCGCCTACGCGGAGATCACCAGCGTTGCGATGCGGCTGTTCCTCGAGCAGGGATTCGACCAGACCACCATCGACGAGATTGCGGCGACAGCGGGAATCTCGCGACGGTCGTTCTTTCGCTACTTCGGAACCAAGGAGGACATCGTGCTCGGCGACCTCGCCGGTCAGGGTGAGCTCGCACGCGACGCGCTCGAGGCCGTGCCGATCAGCGAGGGGCCATGGCAGGCGCTTCGCACCGCACTCGAGGTCGTCAACGCACTCGACGTCGACCCAGGCGTCACACTTCGCATCGCGACGATGATGTACGAGACTCCATCGCTGCGGGCCAGGAGCATTGAGAAGCACCTGCACTGGCAAGAGCTGCTCGTGCCCAACATCCGTCGTCGACTCGGTGATCGTGAGGATGACGCCGCCAGCCCGGCCGCCGACGCGATCGTCGCGAGCGCAATCGCCTGTCTCGACGTCGCGGGAGAGCTGTGGGTGCGCGGCAATGGCACCGGCAGCCTCGCCGACCTCTACGACGAGGCCGTCGCCGCGGTACGCGGCGCGGGCTGAGGCCCCATAGGCCAGCACTGGTAACGGCGGAGCCTACGGGTTCAACCGGATGCGGATCGGCCCCTTGGCCGTCGACGGGTCGACCGGGCGTCCGCCCTGCGTGATGGTGACCGTGCCGCTGGCAACGAGGCGGCGGGCTGCGCGTCGTGCCGGCTCCATCCACTCGCGCCAGTCGTCGGGATGCGCCGCCCTGGCGGCGTCCGACGGGCAGATGGTCGCGTTCGCGGCGCGTGAGGCGAGGAGCTCGAGGATGGTGGCCTCGAGCGCCGCGTCGTCCCGGGTGACCTTGCGGCGGCGGCAGGAATCGGAGCAGTAGCGCACCTCGCTCCAGTTCTCCGCCCACTTCTTGCGCCATTCGATGCGACGACCGCAGGAGGCGCAGGTCTTCTCGGCAGCATCCATGTCTTCACTCTCGCATCGGCGGCCGACGCGCGAGAAGGCCCGACCCGCTGTCTCAGCGGATCGGGCCTTCTGGTGACGCGGGTCAGCGTGCGACGCGACCACGGCCGCCGACGCGGAGGTAGATCACGAGCACGATGATGGCGCCGATGATCGATCCGATGATGCCGGCGGGCTGGAGGAACCCGTCCGTCGCGTCCTTCTGGAAGATCAGGTAGCCGAGGAAGCCACCGACGAACGATCCGATGATGCCGATCAGGATGGTCATCCCGATCGAGAGGCTCTGGCGTCCGGGAACGACGGCGCGAGCGATGAAGCCGGCGATGAGGCCGACGACGATGATGCTGATGATGAGGCCGAGCATGATGTCTCTTTTCTTTCGGGGGACTGCTGTTGTTTGCCCAATCAACCACCCCTGAAGGTGTGCCGTTACACCCCTTGGGGTGCAATAGTCGAAGCATGCCGGCCACCAGCACCCGCCCGATCACTGTCACCCTCGTCGACGACTACGACGTGGTCCTCACCGGACTCGCCCACCTCTTCGACCGCTTTCGCGACAGGATCGTGGTGTCGGAGATCAACGCGAACGCGCCGCTCGAGGACTCGATCGACATCGTGCTCTACGACTCCTTCGCCCAGCCTGAGTCGGATCACGTGGAGATCGCGGAGCTGGTCGGCAACCCGCGCGCGAAGCATGTTGTCGTCTACACGTGGAACTTCCAACCGGAGCTCGTGCAGTCGGCGCTCGAGCAGGGCGTGCACGGCTACCTGTCGAAGACTCTCGGCGCGCGTGACCTGGTCGAGGCGCTCGAGGCCGTCAGTCGCGGAGAGATCGTGGTCAGCGAGCAGCGTCGGCGGGCGGCGAGCGCACCCGGACTCGACTGGCCCGGACGACTCGAGGGCATCACCGACCGGGAGTCGGAGATCCTCGCCCTGATCACCCAGGGCAAGAGCAACGCCGACGTCGCATCGCTTACGTACCTGAGCCCGAACACCGTCAAGTCGTACATCCGGTCGGTGTACCGCAAGATCGGAGCGGAGAGTCGCACGCAGGCCGTGCTCTGGGGCGTGGCCAACGGCTTCACGCCAGACCACCACCGCATCGACCACTGGCTGGGCGGCCCCTAGCCCTCTGCGACTCGAACCCGTCACCCGAATTGCAACCCGTTGCACCGGTCGGTTCGCGGTCGTAGCGTCGGGTGGTGTCCAGTCTCCGACATCGAGCGACGGTAGTCGCCATTGCTGCAGTGATCGCCCTCGGCGGGTGCTCCTCGCCGTCCAATCAAATCGACGACGCACTCGACCAGGCACACTCCGCGGTTGCAAGCGCGGCGAGCGCGGCGGAGTTGGCTGACGGCAACGGACTGCCAGTCTCCTCTGCGCGAGCATCCGCCTCCGATGCGCTCGCGGAGCTGCAGGATGCAGAATCGGCCGTCTCAGAACTCGTGCCACCAGACACAGACGAGCAGCGCGAGGCACTCGCGGCGATTCGGACCGGCATCGACGCACTGCTGACTCTGCAGCAGGCGCTCGCAGCAGGAGGCGATCTCGGCAGTGCGCGGGAGCAGCTCGCAGCCGCCGACGAGGAGCTGCGGTCGTGAAGCGGATCTTTGCGGTCGCCCTCGGCGTGCTCACGGCCATCGGGGGGTTCGTCGACATTGGCGACCTCGTCACCAACGCCGTCGTCGGCTCGCGCTTCGGCTTGAGCCTGGCGTGGGTCGTCATCGTCGGCGTGGTCGGCATCTGCCTTTTCGCGAACATGTCGGGCCGGGTGGGTGCCGTGAGCGGCAGGGCCACCTTCGAGATCATTCGAGAGCGGCTGGGGCCCCGAGTCGGGCTGGCCAACCTCGGGGCCTCGTTCTTCATCAACCTCATGACGCTGACGGCGGAGATCGGCGGCATTGCCCTGGCGCTCCAACTGATCACCGGTGTCGATCCCGCGCTGTTCGGGCCTCTCGCCGCGTTCGCGGTGTGGGTGATCGTCTGGCGCGCGAAGTTCTCGCAACTCGAGAACGCCGTCGGCATCCTCGGCCTCTCGCTCATTGTCTTTGTGGTCGCGGTGTTCCTCCTCGGTCCGGATTGGGGAGACCTTGCGCGGCAGGCGGTCATGCCGACGGTGCCGGCCAGCGAGCAGCCAGCCACGTACTGGTACTACGCGATCGCGCTCTTCGGGGCCGCCATGACCCCCTACGAGGTCTTCTTCTTCTCCTCTGGCGCTATCGAGGAGGGCTGGAAGCGCAAGGATCTCGGCCAGGAGCGACTCAACGTCTTCGTGGGCTTCCCGCTCGGTGGCGTGCTCTCGATCGCGATCGCCGCGAGTGCCGCGATCGTGCTGCTTCCCCAGGCCATCGCCGTGACGTCGTTGTCGCAGGTCGTGCTGCCCGTCGTGCAGGCGGGCGGAACGATCGCCTTCTGCTTCCTCGTGGTCGGCATGCTCGCGGCGTTCTTCGGTGCGGCGCTCGAGACCACGCTGTCGAGCGGGTACACGATCGCGCAGTACTTCGGCTGGTCGTGGGGCAAGTTCCGGCGACCAGCGCAGGCGGCCCGGTTCCACGTGGTCATGATCGTGGGGCTCGTGCTCGCGGTGGGCATCCTCGCAACGGGCGTCGACCCCATCCTGATCACCGAGTACTCGGTGGTCTTCTCCGCCGTCGCGCTGCCGCTGACGTACCTGCCTATCCTCATCGTCGCGAACGATCCGGACTACATGGGCGCGGATGTCAACGGTCGCCTCGCCAACGCGCTCGGTCTCGTCTATCTCGTCATCATCCTCGTTGCGTCACTCGCGGCCATTCCCCTCATGATCATTACGGGAGCTGGAGCATGACAAAGAGCCCCACCGTGCGCGCCGGCCGCCTCATCGACGCCAACCTCCACCTGCTCGATCGACAGGTGCTCGACCCGGAGAACATGCCGGTCGCGACGGTTGACGATGTCGAGCTCGACGACGTGCTGTGGAACACCCCGCTGCCTCCAGGGACACCTGCGCCAGTGGTCACCGCCCTGCTGAGCGGCCCGGTGCTCGCGACCCGCATCTTCGGCGGTCGTCCTCCCGAATCGCGGTGGCACCGAATCGCCTGGACCCACGTCGTCGAGATCGGCACGGCGATTCGCATCGGCATCAATGCGAACGAGCTCGACGTGTCGTGGGTGGAGCGCTGGCTGCGCGATCACGTCATCCGTCGGATTCCGGGAGGCTCTCATGATCCTGAGTGAGGTCATCGGTCTCAGGGTGCTGGACGCGCACGGCGCGGCTGTCGGTCGCGTCGTGGACGCGCGGTTCCGCCTCGAAGGCGGCGGCACCCCATCCACTGCCCGGCTCGTCGGCCTCATCATCAGCCCCCGGTCGGCGTCGTCCTTCCTCGGCTACGAGCGCCGGTCGAGCGGCGGTCCGGCGCTCGTCGCTCGGCTGCTGCGGTGGATGCACCGCGGTTCATTCCTCGTGAGCTGGGAGTCCATCGCCGGCTTCTACGACGACCGGGTCGAGCTGCGAGCTGGGTACGAGCGACTCGATGCGTCACTCGACTCCACCGAGGGGTAGAGCGGCACTGGCGTAGCGAGACGCCAGTTCGGCGAACCCGGCGGCGAGCTCCGGTGGGCCGAGCACATCCATCGCCGCGTCAAATCGCCCGAAGCTCGCGGCGAGCGTGATCCACGACCAGGCTCCGAGCTCGAGGCTGCAGCGGTCGGGGCCGAGGTCTATGAGCGTTCCGTCGGCGATGAACGGCGCGACATCCGCCGCTGGGCGGTGCAGGATGACGGAGCCGCGGCACGGCCAGTCGCCGCCCTGCTCTGACCCTTTGAATCGCCCCTCCAGGTACTCGCGAACGTCTCCGCCCGGCAGCGCGCGTGGCGCGAAGCGCGGGCCGGTCGGGCTGCGCGGGCTGACGCGATCGGCTCGGAACACCCGCCAGCCGTCTCTGTCGAGGTCCCAGCCGATCAGGTACCAGTGCCCACGGAGGGCGGCGATGCTGTGCGGCTCGACGCGACGGGGTGGGGCGGCGTCATCACCGTCCGAGTAGTCGAAGCGCAGCACCTCGTGTGCCCTGGCCGCCATCGAGAGGGCGACGAGAACATCCGGGCGCACGGCGTTCGTCGGCGCGGCTACCGTGGCGAACCGCATCGCGTCGAGTCGGTGACGAAGGCGGGACGGCATCACCTGTCGCACCGTCGTGAGAGCGCGAACCGCGCCCTCTCCGATTTCGGCCCCGGTGGCCGTCGCCGACTGCAGGGCAATCGCCAGGGCGATCACCTGCTCGTCGTCGAAGAGGAGGGGTGGCAGCTCGGCGCCCGCGTCGAGGCGGTACCCGCCGTCCGGTCCCATGGTGGCGTGGAT
>Ga0307514_10004782_pt1 | contig 12351 bp, 11 predicted proteins | sample 16_EM_MG_FD_203088 | JGI IMG/M metagenome (GOLD analysis project Ga0307514, IMG submission 203088) | Populus trichocarpa ectomycorrhiza microbial communities from riparian zone in the Pacific Northwest, United States - 16_EM | ecosystem: Host-associated > Plants > Roots > Unclassified | place...
ACAATCTACTCCTGTCCGTGCGGTCAATCTACGGATGTGGGCCGGTATTGTACAAATTGCAGGGCGAATGTAACGTTGCAGAAGGCCACAAGTCATGCCTCTACCTGCTCACCGCTTTTGTCGTATGAAGGGAAGATCAAAAATCTAGTGGACAGCGTCGCAGGCCTCAACTATGCAAAGTTTGTGAGCGTCGAGACTCTGGCGAAGAAGAATACTGTAGTTCCTCGCCCTCGCTGGAACTGCCTGGAATACAGTTAAGTGATATGAATCGATGTCGGCGATATCATGAGTGGGTCCAAAATAGCACCAGTTATCGAGACATGACTAATACGTCTTTATCCCAGCACCAGAGTATAAGAAGTATTGCAATGTTTGTCGAGACGAAGGGGGGTCAGGGTCTATTGGTATTCTCGAAAGTAGCATTATTTCCGCAATTTTAATAACACAAACCATCGGTTACGGGGTTAACCCTGGTTACTGAAGGCTCAAGAACCCGTTCATTTCTACTGTATTTAGTAGAAGAGTTGTTTGATATTTGTGGCTGCATTTTCTGTTTTTCAGCTGCGTAACATGTTTATGAATTGAGATCCTTGATCATGATGAACAATGAACAGATCACCCACATAGTCTTGCTGACCTCCCAACCGCGCAGAAACATTGTATATATTGGATATATCATTCACAGGCCAATGCTTGCGCCAAGGCGTGCCATTTCTCAATGTAGATGTAACGTATTTGGCGGTGACCCGGGGCACTTCCGGGATACAGGTATTTAATTTTTTAAAAATCATGTGGTCATGCAAAAAGCCTCCAATTAAAACCAGCGTTATATAGAATAATTTGCTAGTGAGTCTGGCAAGCATATAGTACCTATTACCTAGTGTAGTTTTTTTTTTTGAGTCTATACGTCTTTCCCCCGAAGGCTATGAGTATAGAGGATGTATCTTGCGTATAGATCTTATATATAAACTCTGGAGAGTAAATTTTATATACTATAAGGTATCATATAGTCATAGATTCGTATTTTATGTTATATCTATACCTTACACCCAGTCTATATCTTACATCAGATTTGTAATGTATCCCACGTTGGATTTATCTCCTAATCTGAGTAGTTCAATAAATTACCCGCAAACGGCCCAGAATAGGGTTTGTAATAATAGAGTAGTCTTTCTTATATCTTCAAATAAATAAATAAATAAATAAAATAGAGGCACGCCGGATCTCAGGGTAACGATCGAAAGAGCGTCAAAGTTAGTCTGGTAGGATTAGACATTTACACGGAACTATATTCTGAGACTAACCGGTAATACGCATATGCATGGTAAGGGTGTTTTGGCACTGAAAGTGTTTTTTCTATGCTAGCGCTATGCACTCACTACCTCTAATAACCTCTATGCGATGTGGATATGACGCCCGTACAACTATTTTGCTCCAATAATTATATTTCGTGATGTCTATGGTTTTCTGCATTCTAGGTCTGGACGTGGACTTTTAATTACGAATTGGGGTCTGTCTCCAGCCCCAAATCCGAACTCGAAGCTGACCACAGTTTAATTAGTCGCTAGTGCTATATGTATAATACCACCACGGCCCCTCCTCTTACTGGGCGTTCCAATTTTAAATTTATACGGCCCTCGGCTTGGATTCATTGAATGGGATAGGGGGCGGTATCCAAATACTAATACGGAGACGCTTCGAACTGCCTTAAAGTGGATAGATAGCCTCTTGGCCCCTGCCTAAACTACAAACCAGCATTCCGCCTCCAGCTGTCTACATATAGTGATACATAGGAAGTGTATAAAGTAAGCCGCCTCATAGCCTAAGGCTACCTTCGGGGGAAAGGCGTATAGACTCCAAAAAAAAAGAAAAAGAGTATAAAGTAAGGAAGAAATGACGAGTGGAGTTTGAATCAAACTGGAGGTCACATACCTATACCCTGTGGTTAGGAGGTAAATTTGAAGCAATGCGGCAGATCAGTAACAATTCAAATTCCTAGCACCCCGATACTAGTCAGCATCCCATAGTCTAGCGCCTCCGTGGGTAGCAGCCAGCGTGTAGGGTGAGACATTTCCTCCATATCCTCTTATTCCCTGCCAGAGCAACATTAAAGCATCGTATGCGAAACTACATCAGTAACTAGCAACAAGAATCCACAGCATGCTCAACCCCGATTACCCCCTAATGAACTATCGTATTAACTACCAACAAAACCGTTGCCAGTGCCACTCAACCCTAACTCTGACTTGCCTTATACCTAGACCCACCCTCTATATCGATTTGAGCATGATTCACTCACTAATCCCTTGCATTCACCCTTAAATCCTCGAGCACTTTCCTATTGATCTCCCACTCCTCCATTCTCCTTTTCCATTTTTGTTTCTCTCTCTTTTCCTGCAGTTTCCTCCTCTTTTTACGCGCCTTTTGCGCCTCCTTGTGCAACCGGGCAAGATCTTTCTCGTCACGTGTGTCAAGCTCTACCAAGAGCGTGGGAAGCCTTCCTCGTGGAACAGGCTCGCGGCGGACAACTGACGCACGGTCAGTGTCATTTGAAAGGAATGGAAAAAGTGAACGAAGCAAAGTAAGGCATCCACATCCATGCATTGTGGTGATGAAGAGAAGCGGTTGGGTTGGAGTATTTTCCTGCTTCACGTGATGTAGCTAACCTCTCCCACGCTGGTAGGTGCTGTCGTAGTCCAGTACGAGACCAGAGCAGGAACTGCCTACCCTGTTCACGTTGGTATGCCAGTTGGATTTTGTTTGTTTTCTCGTGACAGTACCTAATACAGGTAGCGATGAGCTCTGGTGTTCAGGCCCCAGATTGTAGCTTTTGTTGTAATAGATTTGTTGAAGTCTCCTGTCGAGCTGAAGAGGCCCACTGCAGATCCAATATCCCCTTTTATGTCTAAGCGTTACTAACAACTATACTATTGTTTTCTCTGGCTCAGTTTCATATCATTGCCTAGAAGACAATCGCGATCGTTTGATTAGCCCCCTGTGCAAAAATATATTGGTAGATATATGCCCCTGCTATTCATCTGCCCGTCTACTTCGATCGTGGTCGATGTTAATGCGCTCTTAGATAGAGTACTTACGGCTGAGCTTCATTTGTAACTCCAAGGATAGGTAAACACGGGAGCACCACTTGCTGTAATGTGGATACTGTCATTGAGGCTAGGTCCCGCATCTGACGTGGCACGACATTACATCGAGGATAATGCGGTTGCCATTTGTTCAAAGAATGGAAGCGGGACATCAGCTGGCCCTTTTATCCTCAGGACTACGATGCACCAGTGACCTTGCATGACTGCTAGTTATTAGTTTTACAGGGTGAATTGAAAGGCGAATCAAGTTACTTCATACAGGTCCGCCTATAGTTCATTCCAGAAAGCCAGTTATGTAGACTGGCCAGTCAGCTGCCTTGTCGTTGGGTCAGCTGTATCTATCTACTGGAGAGGCCTCAGACCTACTTAACGGGCGTACAGAAACCTTATCGATATATACCCGCTGCCACAGGGATGCATGTAAACACTAGGTACATCAAGGGGCATTATGTTGTAATACATATGTACTCGTGCTCCGATTGGTGCCTACATATCTCTTTCTTTCTTCCTTCCCCGGGGGCAGCCCCTGCCCCTTTGCCCCCCCTCGTTAGTCTAACTGATTGACACTTGCATCCATGCCCAGATTATGTTCGTTTATGCACCGATATTACTGTCGTAACAGCGCGCTGGGCTGAACAGTCGATCTTTCTTTTTAATTCGTAGAGCAATCTTGTGCAGCAATAATTACTTTCCAGATAGGCTGAATGCGATTAATGATTCCATAAAATTTTTTTTCCCAGATAAATTTTGCTCTCGGGCACTTGCTACACATATACATATCTGGAGTGGGCTGACATGGTTGCTCAACGAGCGCGCATTTCTCCCATGACATTTCTTTGTTTATTGCTCTATATCTTACCACGGCATTCCATCAATGAAAGAATTGCGGGTCAAGGGGGAGTCCACTACAGCTGTTTGCCTGGCTTTCGCTAGCTATTGTGTCCCTAACGGATATTAGCTTTCAGCATCTATACTCACAAACCACGGCGTCGCATCCAGCAGCATGAGATAAATCGACCCTTACTCTGAGTGCCTCCATGGATGTATAGAAGATCTTCATATAGAGCAAAAGGATCAAATCTCAGACGTGCGGCTCGACTGTGCTTGCTCAATAGTTCATCGGGAAGGGTCCTGAGGCTATGGCTCCGCCGGGAAATATAATCCAGGAAATGTTTTCTACCGTTGTTGGTCATGAGAGCCGTGTCCCAGGCAGCATCGCCTCAACTTCAACCTACCATTTTGCCGCATACCCCAATCCTGACCTTTCCTTAGCCCTCTGGAGTGCGGCCCCGGAGTTTTCACCAGGTAGTGCCTCTTGGAGACTTTTTCTTCCTCTACGAACTGTCACCGCCTCCTCCATCATTGGACCCAACAGGACAGTTGTCCGATTCACACCAAATGAGATTTCATTTGGTAACCCCAGATGGACCGAGTGGATTGGGAAGAGTGTCTTCGGTAAAGTCCGCAGAGAACTGGGACTGGATACAAGGGAAGGCCCTGGTGGAGAGACACTGATCGAGTTGAAAGAACTCTTGATTATCGGAGATGGTGGAGAGGTTGCAGCAGAATGGAGGTCAGTCTAGGCCTAAAGAGTTTTCATTCCCACATTTAACCCAATAAGCTACATATTAGGCTACCATCAAGGCATGCTGGCATTGCTTACATGCTGGTCTTGCTTCCTTCTTGGTTTGCCGGTGGGGATTTTACCTTTACCCACCCTGATCACACGGCATTGGAATCCCGTCCCTCTATCGCTTCTCGTTTCTCCTACCAAGTTTTGTCATGGTTCACTGATACATCTTTGGCTACCACTTCGGTCATCAAAGGCAATATTTGTGGACTGGTTTACATTATCCAGCACAAAGAGTCAGGGCCCTTGAGCATTCCAGGCCTAGTCCCCTCCGCTGCTCTCCTCGGGACTATGACTTGCTTTGAAGCTCGCCTCCGCCAAGTTATACGTAAATGGGGACAGCAACTCAATCAGGTTACTGCTATGGCAGGTGTGGCGGAAGACGATTTTTCAAAGCGTCCTATAATTTCTCTAAAAATGGCATTTGTTAATGATACCACGTTCAAAGGTGAGGAGTACTTCAAGATGCTCGGTGAATGTGCTCTCGAGGCGAATTTTGGAGCCCTCTACGCCACACTACGTTTCGAAGAAAGTAGGCATGCCAGGCCAGCTGGGAGTCTAAGATCACCAAAGGGATACTATCAAACATGGCAATTGTACCTCGAAAATGGCTTTCGTCAACCACTCTCGGGCTTGCTTCAAGTAACTCATGAAAACAACCTGTTAATCCCCACGCAAAGGATTGCTCCATCGGTTCATTCGTTGTATACAGGGCTAAAAGACCACGGGTGGCCGATTGACCTTCATCGGGAAGTCATTGGAAATACCAAGGATAGAAAATCAAACCCCTCAATAAAAATTGTACATGATTGGGATAATGTGGATTTCGAATCTGGAACAGGTCCTGTTATCCTCAGTGTGTTTTCTCCTCTCTTGAAATGTTCTTCCTAGAAGCGTAGCTAAAGCACAGCAGGCTACTCAACTCCAGTACTTGTCTTATTTCCACTCTTTCACCTAGATCTAGTGTTGCAAGATGTGGCGATAATGCGACCACTGGAAGGACCAGACGCCGGGGCTACGGGGGCTAGTGAGCGACTAAGAACCACGGATGTTGGTGCTCTCACGCCAAAGAGGGTTAGGTTCGCATGAATTAAGTATATAGCATTCACGACATTGTGTTTGTTATCAAGACGCATAGATTCTGGGAGATTCCAGTTTATTTTCATCAAGGGGTGTGTTCAGGCGAGGCTATGATACAGGGTCTTGCATGAACCTAGCTAATTCGGTAGGTCCCAGACTAGGTAGGTCCCTGAGATAATATCAGTTCTAAATAAAGAAACACAGTGCTCCCTTACTAAGTACATGTCCTGGGTAGAGAGATGTACATACATTAGGTAACACACGTATCGAAATACGAGAAGCGTATATACCATAAGCCTTATGTACGCCTCAAATCATGAACAGTTGGCGCTGCGGAGATATCTCGTATTGCATGCTTGAACTGAATCATTCAGGGACCAACACGCAAGGATGTTTCTTAGCGCAGCTTTTGGATCAGTGAGTATTTAACTGATCTCTTGAACTTCCTCCAGAACACTTCGCATTTTTTCTTCTCCTTCCAGCAATTTATACAATTAAATTGTACCGCATGGCGCCGGCTGTTCGTACTATTTACATGCACTTATAAAGTAACAAGAATGTCAAGCACGACTCCAGTTACAACCTTTGCGGGGCAACCTGGCCACCTTACTCCAGAGCAGGAGAAGGCGTTCACAGAATTTAAGCAATTGTGTGCGGAGAATGGAATATACACCTCAGCGGAAGATGGAGAGAACGGGAGACCGGCGAGTCATGATGATATCTTGATGATGTAGGTTCAGCTGGTGGGGATTCGGAGGCTTCAAGGGGAACTGAACCCGATTATCAAGTTAGTGCGCTAATGGAGTGAATCAGTCGATTTTTACGCGCTCGGAGATTTATTGCTGCGGATGCCTTCATACTATTTAGCGAGTCGGAGAAGTGGCGGAAGAAAGAGAGGATTGATGATATATATGACCACTTTGATGTTGATGAATATGAGCTGTGTCAAAAATTGGTAATTTCTCCTTCCACTCCCATGTTCCCAGTCTTCAATAGAGTTCCTTCCATTAACCGGTACCACAGCACCCACAATGGACTGGTCGCCGTGACCGTGACGGTATGCCCCTGTACGTGTATACTATCTCTCACGTCTCTGGCTCGAACCTAGCAGAGTATACCGCTGCAAAGAACAAACTTCAACGCCTAGCTATGCTCTATGAGAGCGTCACACAATTTGTCATTCCCATTGCCAATGCAGTACACGTCCGTGCACGAAGTCGGTCTGCCCCCGCCACCAATTCCGAAGGGGGACTAGAGTCAGTCTCCTCAATCACAATCATCACTGATATAGGAAATGTCGGGCTTTGGACGTTCTGGAACTTGAAGGGCCATATGCAGGAATCGGCGAAAATTGCTTCCGATCGGTATCCGGAGACATTACATCGCCAGTTTATTGTCAACGCGCCATCGTTCTTTCCGACTGTATGGGGGTGGATTAAGAAGTGGTTTGACCCCGTAACAACATCAAAGATCACAATTCTCTCTGGCTCATTGACTCCGAAAGAACTCCGGGAGACTTTGGAGGGATGTATTGCGCCGGAGAACTTGCCCAAGAAATACGGTGGAGATCTAGATTGGGATTATGGGGATGTACCTGATGTGGATAAGGAGATTCGGGAAGCGGTTGGCGAGGATGTATTTGCTGATGGGGGCTTAACGGGGCCGGTGCGGTGGCTAGTTGAGGGAAAGGGCATGGTGGGGCGTGCGATAAAGGTGGGGAGTGTCGGGGGAAAGGATCGAAGTTGAGTGCTTGAGAAATGGGTCTAGTATTGTACCATGTTTGCATAGACTCTTAGACATATTACATCAGTGTATTACATATACCAGGACAGTAATTCATTTATTGTCACTGTTTACAATCAAGCCTTGAAATTATCAATGAAGTAAGACTGTACATAAGTATACCTCAGGAGAATGGTTGCTGTAAAAAATAAACCTGCTGGGCTATCACGAGTGAGTGAGATGGCATTTTCCTTTGCCAGCCTGACCTTGGTAGCCCCGACTTATGACCAAACCCAGTCTTTAGCTGCCCAGTTTCAGCTTTCTCATCTGTTGCTGGTAACGCATGGTGTTCTCGTACCTCCTTCAGCATATTTTGTATTACTGTCGTTTGGGAGATATAGGGAGCGAGGAAAGGTTCTGGTGACGGCTCCGTTTTGAGTGGTTGTGGGTTGATGTTGTTCTGAAAAAAGTTAGCACCAACAATATTGATGTTGATACACAGTGAGCTTGATACAGCTGAGTGAGTCAGAAATGACGCGAAGGGTCATTGACACACGCAGGGGGGCAAGTGGGGCCATAGACAACGTCACACGAGCTGCGTTAAGGTGAGGCCTTGAGAAAGGTAACTCACATATAGGTCGGCCGGACTCTTTTCTGGGTTTTAGTCCAGTCCCTAAAATGGCATGCGGGAAGCGAAGATACCTCCGATAGTGCAGAAATTATTAAAATTGTCTAGACTGTAGTTGCTTGTCTGCTCAAAGTAAGAAATATCCTGGGCATTATCTAGGTCTGTATAGGGAGGGTGGTTGAGCATTGGGGAGAGAGCGTTGGGGAGAGAGCGCTGGAAATGATATAGGTAGTATATTAACAACTGGAGGAGTACCTAGACAGGTTGTAGGGGAAAAAAAAGAGCTAGGCACGTAAGAAAAGAGGAAGGGGTGCCCATATATACACATGTTACCAGCGAGTTTTCACCTCCGGACAGTGGGTGTCATGAATTGGACAGGAGCCGATTTCCCTTGGAAGGTTATCGATACCACTAGCTGCAGCTGCAGCTGCCTTCGTCTTCTTTGTCACAGGAACCCACATTATTTTTGATGTGTGCCCATTTTGAGTGCATAATGAATGTGAATCACAGAGGAAGTTGGTACATGGCGTGCTTCAAGATAGGTACCGTTTTGGCCAGAACTAACTTCATTCAAGCATTTTCCCAAGTCGGGTCCAGCTGAGGATGTGGGTGACCCATTGTACTCCATGTACATGTAAATCTCCAGATAAAAGTTGATTGATGTTGCTTAGTACCTAGCTTGTGGTTAGATGCCCAGATCAGGATGAGATGTTTTGTTATTCAAGCATAAACATTTTGGGATACCTAGATCTAGCTAAGAGATTTTATATAACCCTTGGCCCAGTGAGACACCCACACATCATGCATGAATGGAATTACAGAGGCTATTCAAGTTCTGAACAATCAAGACAATTGCATTTATACATGATAGATGTTTCACTGGCTGCACGGAAGCCCTTAAATCCGTGCAGCCCCAACAATCTTGGAAACACTTAACATTATTCGAATATGTAGATACAAGGAATGTGGGGATGACTAAGCACTCATATGGTGAAGTTGTTACTAAGTATATCTCCCATGGGCCTTTTAAAGTCAAAGTTGTTGTATGTCAGGCAAATTTTCTTCACCTCAACCCTCTCACCGTGATGTGGTGCTTGCTCCAGGTGGCTATGATATTCATTCCAATGGTATGCTCCAAGAATGATTTATACATACATGTACTCAACTGAATTTCGATAAAGAACCAGTCTTCAAGTAAACAATGATGCCTTTTTCAACGCCTCAACTCTTATAGCACCTTAAAGTGCGGAAATGGTGAACCAATCTTCGGAAGTGGTTGCGAAGGGCTCATATAGTTCGTGCTATCAATGAGGTGCCATATGGCAAAAACGGATTTGAAATGGAGTTGGAATCTCGTAAGGTTATGAGTGATGGGATGAATCCCTCTTTTTTTTTTGCTCTGTTTTCTCTTATGTTGAACTGTATGCTCCAAACTCTTGCGGGGAAACTCTCTCCTGTCAGGGATGCATAAATACGAGTACTTAATGAGTATTTAAGAAAAGAAAAAAAATCCTGTAGGAGTAGATGTCTATAGTGCTCAGGTACTTGTACTGCGATGGGGGGTTTGGTGTCCTATGGTAACAACCCGCAAACACAAAAGTTATACCTTGGGTTTCATAAAGACATTGTATGGTTATGCTCATGATTTATCAATAACAATTTCCAGTGATGTCGACTGTTACGGTAATTTACCAATTACCCATTTGTTTTCAGTCTGATTCAGGGTAACTACGTCTTGGCACAAGACCACACAGCAAAAAAGATGTCACGGTACTAGAAAGACTCGAACTTTCAACCTCCCGGTAGGTGCTACATAAGCTCAAAGTAACTTGTGCGTTTAACAGCCGGACGCGCTAACCAATTGCGCCATAGAACCAGAGTTGAGAGCTTCCTACAGATTGTGAAGTGTTAAGCTTCTGTCATCGAAATTACCCAATCCGCGTGTAAGCAAGCCCAAGGAGGGAAATAGCGCCCCATTGGTCAATTGGTGCACCGATTGAGAAATCCACACCATTGTTGAACAGACCCTGGAATAAGGAGAGACCTCATTCAAACACCGCAGAGCACTATATCGCAGAACTCAACGACTAGAGCCTCTAAAGGTACAAGGGAGAACACCACAAGAAAAGGTGGCAACAAGAATACCGGCGTGGAATAGGGTTTTCTGGGGAGGGATGCGGAGTCTGAATTCGGGCCGGAAATGGACCAGATTGGGGATGGTTCGGACTCAGAGGTGATTCACCAGATCCGGAAATGCTGAAGAGGGAGTTTTTTTGCCTTTTATTGGTGGTGGCCGCCCAGAGTAGCACGCGCCAGCACTACGACCAGTACTTTCACGTCACACCCTTGGGGGCACTCGCACAAAAGCTGTATGGCGTCGGGCGTGTGAGGTCAGAGCTGGCCACCAAGGCCGGCCAAAACCGGCGACCGCAAGCGCCACAACCCAAACGACCGGATTGAAGAGCGGCTGGCGCGGCAGATGGCGGAAAGACCGAGAGTGCTAATGTGGGTGAAAGGGCATGATGGAGTGGAGGGAATGAGGCAGCGGATGGCAGGGCGAGGAAGGAGGTATGGATGGGAGAGTGGATACACTGGTCTGACATAGTGACACCGGCCGGCATTCGACAGGCTTTTCCGCTGCATTCCATAGCACCGGATCACCTGAAGTGGACTCGTACGAGATGTACAGATGGGTCGTCGGGGCATAGCGGGGGTAAGGTGCAGGATTATGTGGGTTAAACAACATAGGCGTAGTTATGAGGAACAAGAGATATAGATGGGCAGCGTCAGTATATGGATGACATCTACCATAGCTGCGGGGGGTGGCGGGAAGGATTCTGGGGGAGATAGGTGATGCGGATACAGAGTGGCATTCGGTGGGGGAGTATCAGGAGGAGAACGGGACAGGGACCGTGGAGATACGAGAGCTGGACCCGGCAGCTGTGGAAGAGTGGTCACGGAAGTCGTATGTATGATCGAGCGACAGAGGCGACGAGGGCGAAGAACATGTATCTAGGGCCCCTCTCGACGGTGACGGATGCAGAAGAGGTCGGAGTGATGCTGGTATGGGAAGGAAGTGACATTGTGGCGCTAGACAGTCGGGGAGCTATACAGCGAATCTGGAACCTGCAATTTTGCCAGCCGAGGTCGTGGATTGAAGAAAGGCTGAAAGCACAGATGATACGGCCACGGACGCTGATATGGGTGAAAGGGCACACGGGAATAGAGGGGAACGAACAGGCGGATGGAAAGGCGAGAGAGGTGGAGATGGGGATACGAATGGCGAGACCGGGCATCGCAACTCCAGCGGGAATCCGACAAGCGTACCCGATACAGGCCAAAGCGCCCCCACATTTGAGCTGGCCCACACGTGCGATTAAAGGCCTAGTCTATATTGTGACTGATAAAGGACCACAGCGGCAATGGATGAAGGAGATTGGGAAGACGGATGAGCCGTTAACGCGTTGTGTATGTGATGCCTGGACACCGCAGAATGCGACTCACCTGCAGCGGTGCCCATGGTGACCCAGTGTTCCCAACAGGCCAGGTCGGGGCCCGTGCGGGCCTGAAACCGCCTGGGGCAGCCTGGGTCATGGCTCCTGAAGGCTGGGCCGGCCTGGCCGAGGCTATTTGGGCTGCTCTAGGCTAGACAGGCTAATCAGACTATACAAGCCAGGCCTGTTGAGAACACTGCAAGTTTGTCTTAGTCTTAGGCTGGCACTGCCACTGGAAATCACTGGGCACTCCATAATTCCCGATCAGCGGCTGGGTGAACACGGGGATCTGGCCACAATATGAGGGCTCGGTCATGGATTCTGGGTAGCCGACGAGTGGCGTGGAGAACATAGCCTCTCCAGAAATGGCGGCGAGTGCCCCAAACGATCTGCCATGATGCACTGAGGACCTGGGGAGTTACCCGGTGGGGCCCCACAAGTCAGCAGCAGCACGGAGTACAGTCGAACTTCTATATTAGCCTAGCGTCGGGACCGGAAGATCCGATGCTATTAGAGAGGTTATGCGTTTATAGAGGTTTCGTATGAAATCACGTGAATACCCCCCTGTGCCATGAAATCTATGTAGTGGAGAATTGCGTTGAGATAAACTAGGTATACATGATGCCCCTACTGCCGTGCTGCCCCCCCAACACCCTCTCTACCCCCTCCACCCACTCCACCTGCACCTGCAGT
>Ga0307514_10004783_pt1 | contig 12350 bp, 5 predicted proteins | sample 16_EM_MG_FD_203088 | JGI IMG/M metagenome (GOLD analysis project Ga0307514, IMG submission 203088) | Populus trichocarpa ectomycorrhiza microbial communities from riparian zone in the Pacific Northwest, United States - 16_EM | ecosystem: Host-associated > Plants > Roots > Unclassified | place...
AATGGAGGGCCCATGTGCTGTATTACTCCAACCATCAGTGGGGAGATCACGTGATGCAGTAACCAGTTTAGTGGGTAAATATAAGAACAGACGGGGCTTTGGTTAGCAGAAGTCATTGCGCCCACTTAGTACTTGAGGTCTGAACATGCTGTGCATGTAATATGTCTGTATAGGGGTGGTAGTCTCCAGGGGGTAGGTTAAGCGGAGTCGCGGATCAGGTATTTCATAGAGTAATTCAATCAAACCAACTCCAAATCAAGCGCCCGATAGCTCAAAAGAATATACAGACGGAGGGGCCTCTGTGGAGGAACTAAATATACCGTTTGACACTTGGATAATATCGCACGATTGCCATATCCCAGAATTTGCCATAACCGCCTAATCAGACTATGAGCGTGAGCAACCATGACTTATATCGAATGAGGACCATGAAATGTTCAAAAGATTGCCATTCAAGCATCTATCCTTTCAAGCTGTTACTAAACGCTTAATGCTACCTTTGCTTGACAGACTTATGTCAACATTTACCCCTTCTTGCCATGTGCCCCCACAGCACAACCTTATTCAGTTCTGGTCACCAATGCTGAGTTGGGTATCTACAAGAGTCTACAGTCTCTATATATGACCTCTAGCTATTGCCTACTTGATTTGGACTTGGTTTGATTGAGTTAAAAGAAGAAATACGGGTCCTTTGGGAGACTCGACCTCACTGAGTTCGGAGCTGGAATTGTATGTAGAGCAGCTCAAATACTCTCTTCCACCTGCAGATTACTAGCTGCTTGATTTGGGCCTAGGTTAGTTGAGTTACAACATGGAATACTGAATCTCCATCCCTGCCTTAAGCTAGTTTTTGGGATATTTCCCCACCCAGCTCTCGTCAGATAGTGTAGCTAGGATAACAGAACACTCTCCACAGTCCGGTGATACTTTTGGACTATCAGGCGCTTGATTTGGAGTTGGTTTGATTGAATTACTCTATGAAATACCTGATCTGCGACTCCGCTTAACCTACCCCCTGGAGTCCACCACCCCTATACAGACATATCACATGCACAGCATGTTCAGACCTCAAGTACTAAGTTGGCGCAATAACTTCTGCTAACCAAAGCCCTCATGGCCCCCGTCTATTCTTATATTTACCCACCAAACCGATTAGTGGGTCACGTGATCTCCCCACTGATGGTTGGAGTAATAAAGCACATGGGCCCTCCTGTATATTTTTCGAGCAACTAGTATCCACTTATAAGACTTTCCAAAAATTTGAGCCCATTTGGTTGGATACTGGAAGAGAAATCGTCGGAACTACATAATCACCACTTTTGATTCACTTCCCGGTGATGATCCGCCTCACCGTGAAGGATGGTAGCACCATCACAAAGTTGTAGTGCAACCGGAAGCTGGACTTTGTGGCAAGCACCAATACTTAGCTCTCGAAGAATGCAGTATTGCTGAAGAAACTATCAAAATATATGCTATAGAATCCAACACCGGGTCTCCGCTCACCTAGGTGACGATACTGGGAACATAGTCTCACAGAGATGCATCTGGATCACGATCCAACAAACTAAAATGCAAATAAACAACAAATTGCATGTAACCCATTGCGTTGTTTATTGGAAAAAAATCCTTTATTTTTATAAAAATATATCAAGCCACCTAGAATTCCAAGTGGATAAACAAGGGCATGTGCGTTGATTTGCAGGCTCACATGGGAAAAAATAATAGGCAGAAACAACTAAACAGCAGGAAGCAACAAGGTCATTCCAACTCCCTATCCCTAGGGTTTGACAAAAGGAGATTCGTAACGATAAAATACCCTGGCTAAGCTGCAGATTCATAGGAAGCAGAAGTGACACTCAAAAAGTAACTGGAGCATACATCTCACACAAACAAGCAATTGATCGTGGTCAGTAGAGCACCATGTTTATTTATCCCCCAAGCCCAGATCTCACGGGAAAAATCCGTTCGCAGGACCCCAAGCTTCCTAAAAACCTTGACCTGAACAACATGATCCTTCCCATCGCTATCCCGCCCATGTAGCTTATCCCTTCGAAGCCATTTGCATACCACCCAGTTGGAGGATTGCCCCAACCCTAGTGTGATGAGGGTATATGTTTCACCCACCGTTTCGATCTGGTGCTGGGACAGGTAAGGGCAATAGAAAGGGAACGATTTGTCCCCACTCTTCACGATGTATTCACCTGGGTCATGTAACGCATGAAGGGAAACAAGAGATAGTGCCAACACGGGGGAAATATAAAACCCCCCATTCTCTTGGATCCCTAGTGGAACTGACTCCAGGCTTGCAGAGTTTTGCGGCTGTTGGTCATTGGAAGTCAACGGCGCCGCCACGGAATGCGTGTAATCTGGATTACGCTCCGGCCACGCCATAATTTGTTCCCAGGCTGGGACTAATTGTCCTGTCCCCGGATATGGAAAGTCAAAGAGGATCTCAATCTGTTGCTTTAATGGAAGAATCCGAAAACATTGTTGCCAGGCAAGTTCAGCGCTTGTGTTTGCATTGTAGGCTGGTAATTTAGCCACGTGCAGGAGGTAGAGCAGTCCAGCAACTTTGTCTGTAGGTTGTGTTGCATGACGCCGTGCCATTTCCCTTGCGAGTTGATACATACTGCAGCCACTAGGGCCACGTAGCTCGGCGGTGAGATTCAGAACTGGGAGCAGGGCACGCCTTAGTGTAGTTACTTTCCCTCCGACCTTACCCCTGGTGTTCAGGAGGACACCCTGTGCATTTTGCGACATTCCTCCATTAATTGTCATATTCTCCGCACGTATCTCCTGAAGTGTCCAGGCCCGCTGTAGCCAGTGGTGAGGATCGTCCCAGTTCTCGTTACTGAAAGGTATTCCAAGCCCGTTAAAATAACGCACGAGCCTCCCCGCAGCCCTGTATATATTACCAATTGTAGGAACATCGATCTTCCATTCATCTTGCCGAATCTTTTCGAGGGCAGGGTTGTTGGATTGCTGCCGGAGACAGAGGACATCAATCCATACGTACTCTGCGCCGAAGCTGAGCAGTTCTGCGCGCACACTCTGCAAGTCGGCTCCGTTCTTCAGCTGGGCTCTGCTGGGAAGTGGCTTCCGCTCGGTTACGCTGGGAAGTAGTCTGGCGGGCATTAGCCTCTCATAGATCCTGAGAAATAGTCTGGCGGGTACAAGCCTCTCGTAGAGGCTGGGAAGTAGTCTGGTGGGCATCAGCCTCTCGTAGAGGCTGAGAAGTAGTCTGGCGGGCGCAGGCCTCTCGTAGAGGCTGGGAAGTAGTCTGGTGGGCACAAGCCTCTCGTAGAGGCTGAGAAGTAGTCTGGCGGGGGCAAGCCTCTGGTATAGGCTGGGAAGTAGTCTGGCGGGGACCAGCCTCTCGTAGAGGCTAGGAGGTGACTTCAGCTCGGCTACGCTGGGAAGAGGCACGGGCCACTGGTACTGATTGATGGATGTATCGACTGCCTCCATACAAGCTGTCCAACTATGCGTCACAGCCCAGAACGTAGGGTGTTGATGTGGGGGGGCTACTGCATGCAACATCCGGTACGCAACCACGCGATTACTCCTGAGATCCCAGATGCGCCGTGGCATGACTGAATATGGTGATTCGATTAGTTCCAGTTTCTTGTCATCTGTGTGTATAGCCCGACCACGTGCTTCATCAATCTCCTTTGCGCGGCTCAGCCACCGCCCCCTTTGCCTTGAGATCTCACCCTCGGCAACGGCCGGCGCCAGTTGGTTGAAATGCTGCCATCCAATACGAGCTGCAGCATATGCCATACCGAAGTCGAAATCCTGCGACACAAAGTATCGAATATCATTTTGGATCCATCCTTGGAGACGTTCAGATACCTGAGCGTGGATGCCCACAAGGGTAAGCAGGGAGCGACTGAGTATGTCCGTATTCAGCTTCGTACATAGAATGTCAGCCTGCTCTGGGGTAATGCTGGCGCCCGCGCGGAACTCTAGTCGATGCGAGTCAGTGGATGTGCCTGGTGAGGAGCCGGTACGAGCTTGTAACTGGCGCTGATACTGATATGCAGTAGACTCCACGCGACTCGGGGTGTGTGGCATCGGAAATGGAGGTCGATGTGTCACATCTGCAGCGTCCCCCATGGCCTTGAACTCCTTTCTCAAGGCACCCTCCACAAGGGCATGAAGGTCTGGTGTAGCACACCCAGATTGAGCTGCGTGCACGGCCGTTGGATACTCACCATCCACCGTTTCATAGCGGCCACCAACAAATGTGGCAACCGCCCCTCTATCCAACAGCAGCGATACAATACTCTTATGCCCTTTGTATGCAGCCACACCTAATGCAGTTCCATACCTGCCATGAACAGCGCTGATATCTGCTCCTCTGTCCAGGAGCCACGAAACAATCTCCCCCTGCCCGTTAAATGCAGCTACTCCTAATGCAGTCCCGTACTCACCACTCACAGCATTAATATCTGCTCCCCGACCCAGCAGTAGTGATGCAATATTCTTATCTCCGTCACTCACAGCCATACCCAATGCAGTCCCATACGCCCCACACACAGCGTTGATATCTGCACCTCGATCCAGTAGCAGTGAAACAATCCCCGTCTTTCCGCCTTGCACAGCTGCGCCCAATGCAGTCCTATACTTTCCACCAACAGCCTGGATATCTGCCCCTCTACCCAGCAACAACAAAACAATCTCCTCGTTCCCGGTAAATGCAGCCACCCCTAATGGAGTCCCGTACTCACCACCAACAGCGCTGATATCTGCTCCTCGATCCAGCAGCAGCAAAACAATCTCCCTCTTCCCTGCCTGCACAGCTGCTCCTAATGCAGTCCCGTACGTGCCACCTATAGCATTAATATCTGCTCCTCGATTCAGTAGGAGCGAAACAATTCTCTCCCACCCGTTGCATGCAGCTGCTCCCAATGCAGACCCATACTCACCACCCAGAGAATTGATATCTGCTCCCCGATCCAGCAACAATGAAACAACCTCCTTGTTCCCAGCAAATGTAGCTACTCCTAATGCAGTCCCGTACTGGCCACTCAGAGTATTGATATGTGCTCCCCTATCTAGCAGCAATGAAATAATCTCCTTGTTTCCGGTAAATGCAGTTACTCCTAATGCAGTCCCATAACTGCCACCAACAGCACTGATATCTGCTCCTCGATCCAGCAGTAGTGATACAATATTCTTGTATTCCCTCCCTGCAGCCGTGCATAATGCAGTCCCATATTCCCCACCCACCGCGTTGATATCTGCTCCTCGATCCAGTAGCAGTGAAACAATTTCCTCCTTCCCGTGAAGCACAGCTATTCCTAATGCAGCCCCGTACTTGCCACCCACCGCGTTGATATCGGCTCCCCGATCCAGTAGCAATGAAATAATCTCCTTCTTCCCGCGAAATACAGCTACTCCTAATGCAGTCCTGTACTCGCCACCGACAGCGTTGATATCTGCCCCTCGGTCCAGCAGTAGTGATACAATATCCCCGTATCCTCCCCTCGCAGCCGTGCACAATGCAGTCCCATATTCCCCACCCACAGCGTTGATATCTGCACCCCGATCCAGTAGCAGTGCAATAATCTCCTTCTTCCCCCCTTGTACGGCTGTGCCCAATACAGGTCCGTACATACCACCCACAGCGTTGATATTTGCTCCTCGATCAAGAAGCAGTGAAATAATCTCCTTCTTCCCACCTTGTACAGCTGCGCCCAAGACAGCCCGGTACCTGCCACCCACAGCGTTGATATCTGCTCCTCGATCAAGAAGAAGTGAAACAGTCCCCTCTTTCCCGCTATACGCAGCTGCATGCAATGCAGTCCCATTCCCGTCGTCACCCATAGTGTTGATATCTGTCCCTCGATCCAGCAGGAGGGATATAATTTCCAAAGATGAATTCTCCACAGCCTGCAACAATGCGTTTTTGCAAAGGTCTTGAATATTAACGCCCCTCCGCTCTGCGATTTCTAGTAGCTCCTGAACCTTGCGCTTATCCCGCAAGCCTACCGCCTCTCTCATACCCCGCCAGAGATCCATGGACACTGCCACCCTGGTGGTTTTAAATCTTGCGTGATTTGCGGCGCTTGCGGAGTCGGACTTTGCTATGTTTGCTTGGTTATGGTGCCGTTCCCCCCGTGCTACCCACTGCTAGCCTTCCGGGAGTTTGGTAATTAAGTAGCGAATTTGTGTACTGTAGCAATTAGCGCAAAACAAATATGCAGCTGATATTACAAGGTCACTCACAAGGCGGTAGACTGTATATACAAGATATATAAAGTGATGTTAGAGACAAGGATAGAATTCGGTATTCTATGCTGCTAGATCCAATGCTGCTTACATACGGGGGTTAGTCTAATTGACTGCATCCGTCAGGTGACTTTGCCTCAGTACCTGTGTTACCTATTTTCTGGTGGCGTAGTCCTAGTGGTATCATATGGCTTTTGAACTCAGCACTCTGGGCTGCGTGGCATGTTGCAAGAGTTGGTAGTGAACACACTTGAGAGTTCGACTGTTCGACGGTTGCGTGGGATGTACTTGCGTGAATAGAGTCGGGGAGTGGAGACATGCATGCAGTTAAGAACGGGACTCTGCATGGGGGCTCTGCGTATATATATGGTCTATATATAGATGTTTTCTTTCCTTTCTCTCAGATTTACACACACCCCAAAATAAATCAGTGGGCACGAGAACGCATCTGTATACCTACGTACGTACGTACCTACTATCTTCACTCAGCGGCCGTATCGCTTGAAAAGTGTATCTTCATATTTCTACATGGTCTTTGCTTTTTGGAGTCTCTCGCACATCACGGGACGACAATGCCGAACCTAGGAAAGGTTCATCGCTGCATACCTCACGTGTTTCTAGTTTTTTTTGGGGGGGGTTGCGGGGCTGCCCGCTAGCCCGACTTGGCCCGCTAGTGGGTCTGCAAGGGTAGCTGCTGATAGTACCACCCTAGTGGGTGGTCTATGACGGTATGGATGATGGCAGGCTTGACGGTATGATGATGGCAGGCGTGGCGTATGGATGATGGCAGGCGTGGATGATGACAGCCTTGACGGTATGATGATGGCAGGCATGGAGGGATACATGTATATGTGGGAGACCGAGTGAGCTCTACCACGGAACAATCATTACAATACAGAGAACATACGTTCTATCGTTCTATCAGGTTATGACCCTCTGTTGCTATCATAGCCTACCTCTTCGCCATTTTTCCTAACATACAACAATGGATGATCTCAACCTGCCGGAAAAAATCAATAGGGACGTATCAACAACGTCGATCCCTCCTCTTGATGGCACAAACTATGGCATCTGGAAGAAAGCCATGAGAATCCTCTTCATGCGTCTGAATCTCCTCCCAATAATCGACTCTGAGGTGCCTCTAGATGCCAATGCTCTTTGGGATAAATGCGACCGTTGGGTATTTTCCGAAATCTATTTCAACTGCGGAAAAAAGGAGCAACAATCTTTATCAGATACGATGTCAGCTAGGGAGGCCTGGGACACCTTGGCCGATGTATACCAATCGTCTTCTCTCAGCAATATCTTCCGTCTGACCACTGAGTTCCACTCGCTTAAGCAAATACCTGGCCAACCGGCCATAGAATTCATCAATACTGTGCTAGCAGCTGCCACAGATCTACGTTTCCTCGGCGACAATTTGCACGATCTAAAGATAAAATGGCAGCTCTTGGGAAACTTACTGCCGGAATATGCTGGCTTGGTTACTGCTTTAACCAACCTGGATACTGACGATAATCCCATGACTATGGAAGAGTTAAAAGCGAGAATTTTAACAGAGGAGCGGATGTTGATTCATCGAAATGTTCTGCCTAATCATCATGCTCCACAGCCCCACCAGCCTCCTCCACCTCCCCCGCCTCCCCCTGCAGTCTATTCGGCAGTCACGAACACCATGACGAGATGCTCTGCCTGTGGTGTCCAGAACCATCATGAGAATGAGTGTTGGCGCAAATATCCGGACAAGGCCCCCCCTTGGTGGCTGTCTAGAAGACCACATAGGGCTCCTCGAGTTAGGAACCATGACACCAAGCGCAACAAACAATCTGTCGCCTCTGACAGTGATACATTTTCGTCATCCTCTAGTAGTGAAGACTGCAATTATCGGAAGAAGCATAGGGACTGCAAGCATCGGAAGAAGCATAAGAGAAAACATGATGTCAAGCGTGGGGTGCAAGAGAAGAACAAACAGAAGGCTTTGACGATGCTAGAAACACCATACATCGATCACTCATGTATGATGCGTTTACAACAACAGCGAGACACTGGTACCCCCCGATGGATGCTAGACAGTGGCGCCTCCAATCACTATACTGCCAATAGACACAGTTTCGCAACCTTCAACAACCTAACACCTGTTCCTATCGAGACTGCCAGTAAGATCATATATGGTATCGCCATAGGTGATGTTATACTGGAGTTAACATGTGGAACCATCCGTATCTCAGAGGTTATCTACGTTCCCCAAATGGTCAACCATACAAACCTCATATCAGTTGGCCAGCTTGAAGGTCACGGCTTGGAGTTCACTATAAAAAATGGAGTTTGGAATATATGGAAGGCAGGAAGCTTGTGGGCTGCAGCTCAGCGTGAAAACAATGTCTACTTTCTCCAGGAACTTCATCAAGCTCATATGATGTCCTCTCACCTTCGTCGTACTGATATACAAGATGTTGATATCTGGCACCGCCGGATGGGCCATTTGAACAGGAAGTATATTTCAGCTTTGAAGTCACTTGCTGATGGTATGGATTTTGGCACTGGGTGAAAACACAATTTCGACTGTACTGAATGCGTGACCTCCAACCAACGAAAACAAATCTCACGATTTCCACTTCGACAACCAACGTTCAATCTGGAGATTGTGTATGTCGACCTTTGTGGCCCTATGCAGCAAAATGATTTCTGGGGCCACCGTTATTTCTCCTTGGTAGTATGCGGACGTTCGAAGTATAAGTGGTTATACCTACTGTTGAAAAAATCTGATATACAGTTAATTTTTCGGCGATGGAAATCCTGGGCAGAGAGGCAATATGATGTTAAGGTAAAATTACTCCATACAGATGGTGGTGGAGAATTTCAAGATACGGAATTCCAAGCATGGCTAGTGGGTGAAGGTATTGAACATGTTACTACTCCTCCATATTGTCCTGATATGAATGGCGCTTGTGAAGTTTGGAATCGGGTGATAGTACAAACTGCAAGCGCCATGCTAATGACTGCGAATATGCCTTTGTCATTTTGGGGTCAAGCTTCTCTATATGCTACTTATCTGCTCAACAGATCACCGTCGAAGGGCTTGAAGCTTAAAAGTACCCCTTATGAAAAACTTCACAGTCAACGTCCTTACTTGGGTCATATTCGAACATGGGGCTGCCGAGCATATGCCTATGTCGACTCTACAAAAAGGAAGAAATGGGACTCCCATAGTAGGGAATGTCTTCTCATGGGATATTACGAGTCGGAGAATGTCTTCAAACTCTACGATATCAGTGCCAATTCCATGATCAAAGTCCGCGATGTGATTTTCTTTGAAGAAATTCTTGGTCATGAGAAATTCCAAAGAACAATCAAATTAACTCCTGGAAATGATATTACAGGAGCAGCTATGCCCCCAGACTCAGAATTCGATGTCGAACACCTCCCGCTTGATGATGAACAACAGGCTATCAAGATCGCTAGCCTTGATGATTTAATTCAGAGAAACAACATCGCTCTTAGCGCTGAGACTCAGCCTCAACTGTTTGACTTCAAAGTTCCTTGTACCTACAAACACGCAATGGCAAGCCAACATGCAGACTACTGGAAGGCAGCTTGTGATGAAGAGTATGAGGCGCTTGTCAAAAATAGAACTTGGGACCTTGTTCAGCGAACCCCCACCATGAATATCATACAGAATAAATGGGTATTTGATGTCAAGGTAAAACAAAAACCACTTACCCAAGGTCCTCCCGAAATTGAACGATTCAAGGCACGCTTAGTGGCTAGGGGAGACTCCCAGGTCTATGGTATCAATTATGACGAGGTTTATGCCCCTGTCGTTCGTTTTGTGTCTCTTCGGATAGTTCTCCACCTGGCTGCTATCAACGATTTGGAAATCGAACAAGGTGATTTTTGCAATGCCTTTCTCAACGGCGTCCTTGACGATTTTGAAATCTATATGGCATAACCTGAAGGCTACACAGTAAAAGAACAACCAGGCGAACAACCAGGCGAACAACCGGGTGCACAACCGGCCAAACAACCATGCGAACAATCACAGTTGGTTTGCCGATTAAAAAAGTCAATATATGGCTTAAAGCAAGGTGCTAGAGCATGGCATGCATGTGTGGATGAGGCAGCAGTTGAATTTGGCATGACGAAAATTTCAAATGATCAGGCTATTTGGATACTCCACCATCTTATCCTTGTGGCTCATGTTGATGATGTGCTGATATGTGGTGACACAGAACACAGTACTGGTCTCATGAAGCACCTTGCATCCAAATACAAATTTAAGGATCTGGGTCCTGCAGGGCTATATACGGGAATCTATATTATCCGAGATAGAAATCACCACCGTCTATTCCTAGATCAAGCTCCCTATGTATCAGAGATCCTTGAAGACTACAACATGACCAACTGTACTCCATCAGCCATCCCAATGGATCCAAAGGCGACTTGGGACCAACAACAAGATGATATACCTCTGGTGGGCAGGGAGATCAAATTATATCAACGAGCAATAGGCCAACTTATGTACCTTATGCTGGCAACTCGTCCTGATATCGCTTATGCTGTTACGAAGCTTGCTCAATTTGCAGCTACTCCTACCAATCGACATTGGGCCGGCGTACTGAAAATTATGCGCTACCTCCGGGCTCATACCTCTGTACGACTTTGTCTCGGCAGCACAAAGCCTCCTATGTTGGTATCACCTCCGACCAACCTGATAGGATACTTTGATGCATCCCTGATGGACTGTACGAAAACCCGAAAGAGCACAGGAGCTTATACCTTCTTCCTACAGGGCTCCTGTGTCTCTTGGGCTTCGAAAAAACAAGGTCTGATTGCCCTATCTTCAACTGAGGCAGAATTTATTGCTGGCACTGAGGCTGCGAAAGAGCTAGCTTGGATTATTGAATTCCTAGAACATCTAGCTTTCGACGAAAAAATCAAAACTCCACACCTCATTGGAGATAATCAAGGTGCACTGGCGATGGCTAAAAGTAGCGACTTTAGGCCTCGAACTAAGCATATTCATGCTAGAGAGAGATATATCACACACATGGTTGAATCGGGCCAGTGCCAGATCTCGTATGTACCAACAAAAGACATGATCGCTGATGCCTTGACAAAGGCCCTGCCGCGAGAGCAACATGAATACCTTGCGAAGCTGCTTGGTCTTGTATTTGGTGATGAGGAGAAAAAGACTTGCCATCAATGCTTGGTCATTTTTTCCTCCCGCAATACACTCCACAAGCACCTTCGGCTAGCTAATCACTATTGTGATGACTCAATGCCCTCATTGGGCAAGCTCATATTTGAGCTTGATATGAAATCCGGTGATGCCGATGGCTCAACCGAAGGTATTCAACCACAGCTTGGGTATGCTGATGGCAGCGAATACAATACTGGTGATACCAATGGCTGAACCTACCATGACTACTGGTGATGCTGATGGTTGAACCTACCATGACCCTCATTGCGATATGTCGATGAATAACAATTCACGATCCTTTACTGCCTGTATTGATTTATGATCTTTATTGCTGATGCCTGCATTGCGATATGTCGATGAATAACAATTCACGATCCTTTACTGCCTGTATTGATTTATTTTTATTGCTGATGCCTGCATAAATGATGTGTTGAGCTTACGCCACCTGTATTGAGGGGAGGTGATTGTTTTTTATTCTTTTATTGCTTTATTTTATTGCCAGATTTGCAAGCCTGAGGGGAGGTGATAGTACCACCCTAGTGGGTGGTCTATGACGGTATGGATGATGGCAGGCTTGACGGTATGATGATGGCAGGCATGGAGGGATACATGTATATGTGGGAGACCGAGTGAGCTCTACCACGGAACAATCATTACAATACAGAGAACATACGTTCTATCGTTCTATCAGCTGCTGCAGTGAAGGGGCTTGTGCCAACCAGACTAGCATGGTAAGTAGTGGTAGGTCGATGTACGTGGTTAGTGCAGGCAAGAGGGAGCCGAACACTCTTGGCTTCACTCGGGGTTGTCAATAAGTTTTTATGGCAAACTATAGCTTTTTAGCGCACGCCACGTACTAGCTGAATTAGGATGAAAGTTGTTGACAACCCCAACTGTAGCTAGCTATAGCTCTGCC
>Ga0307514_10004784_pt1 | contig 12349 bp, 16 predicted proteins | sample 16_EM_MG_FD_203088 | JGI IMG/M metagenome (GOLD analysis project Ga0307514, IMG submission 203088) | Populus trichocarpa ectomycorrhiza microbial communities from riparian zone in the Pacific Northwest, United States - 16_EM | ecosystem: Host-associated > Plants > Roots > Unclassified | place...
TCTCCAATGCAGCTAACGACATCTCATCGCAGCGGAAGGAAACCCCCACATCGATCAATGCTTGTGCGATCTTTGGGAATACGGTAGTGATGTTTACAGAGTTAATCAGTAGAATTTCATGGGTAATCTGTCTTAGCATCCACCACCACCTTCACCCCCTCTTGTGCAACATAGATGGTACATAATCCATCCATGTGCCCCATCACAGGAATCCTTGGATGATCCTTGATATATCCCCTAGGAATCACAAGATTGATATGTTGATCCTGATCCAGCAGCGAGTTGATTTCCTCTCTGCTCTCTACTGGCTGCACCTCCCCCAGTGCTCAATGTGAACGGGACGTGATGTCACTAGGGCAGGCTGTGGTTGAGTTAGAACCATATCCATATTCGGTAGTTCTGCAGCCAGATTGGGTAATAGAGCACAACGCCCCATTCACGAGACACATGCGGCTCTTTATGCCCTGCATAAGGGCCCAAACCAGCAGAGTATTCTTGCTCAATTAGTATCCCAGTGGACTTCGCTTTTTTTCGCTCACGGGTTTGGTGTGACAGGGGCGTCGACGCTTTGCGAGGCTGTACCCCACACCCCACAGATATTTCATGCCGCGTTCGGACACCGGCACAAGGCAAAATTTCCGCTATTATGAAATGGAGTAATGAGCCATACCTATCCTGCAGCAGTATTGTTCAGGTCTTCTGCATGGTGTTTCAATATGATAGTCACATGCACAAGAAACGGGGTCTGGTTAGATCTAGAGCTTGTAAATCTCTTTCCATGTTACTTCCAGGCATGCCACAGCACCCAAAAAGGAATGTACATGTACCTCAAGTGTTCTAGTCTGATCAGTTAGTCTTATGTAAATATATCTGAGATAAAGCTTAAGAGGAAGAGCTGACCCCCAGCCCTCTCTTGTGTACCTATTGGAGTTTCTTTAGACTTGTATGTAGTAATTGCGAAGAATAATTGGTGGACATGTGAAGGGCGTAACTCGTTGTTTTTGCAGCGGTCTGAATTGATCCAGCATCTCAGAGCACAGGATATGACTGGCCTGATCCGAAGTCCTGCAGGCTTTCTTCGCATTTCCGTGTGTGTGTGCCGAGACTTTCCCCTCGGCAGTCTGAATTGGTTGGAAATGAAATGCCAAAAGAGAAAAGATTGCTCGGCCGGTGGGGTAGTCTGGTTATCAATGGGACAAACGCCTTGAATACTACCTGTTCATATCAAGTATCGCAGCACTTCATACTGTACGTATTGAATTTACATACACATACAAGGGTGCATAATGTACTTCATGAAGACTTTTGATTGCATGAGAACTTATATAGTTACACCCAAACCTATGTACATCGCCTCATAGCCTAAGGCTTCCTTCGGGGGAAAGGTGTATAGACTTAAAAAAAAAAACTTGTGTACACGAAATTGTAAGAACCTATGCAGGCCCCGTGAGGAACGCGTGCAGATTGATGCGGACTTAGAATTGCAGTACAATTAAGCCGCGGGATGTGTGGGGTAAGTAGTCCCTAGTGTTAGAAATCAGATCGCTCGATGAGTATCATCGTCAAGCACAACACCCCGCTAACGGAGCATCATCCACCCGAGTCAGTCCATGTGCATGTCATCCCTACCATCATACGCCTCATAGGAGGGGTCGTGCAACCAGACTACATACGCCTGCAGAATAAGAAAAGAAGGTAAGAAGCAGGTAAGATGAATAAAAGGTAAAGATAATTCTATCGTCATCGTGCGATGCGGTTGTCGGGCATGTGATTGGGCAAGATGAGCTTACTCTACAACGGCTGACCTGGCAAGCGATGAGAACGTTTCTGTATTGTTTATTGCCAAGGAGTTTGCCTGTGCATGCACATCTAGATCTTAGATTCGAGCTGCCAAGCATCAAGTGCCACCAAATCGCCAATGTCACATGGATCTGGGTTTTGTAGAAGCTGCTGGTTCCTGAGGCGGATTGTGCATACCGGCGAGCCGGTCCTGCCACCTGGTAAGTTCGCCGGGAAGGTACAAGGATTACTGCATCAAGGTATCTTGAGAGGTGGGAAGCACACACACACTTTCTGGTCTGTGCCGAGCAAATGGATACCAGCAGGGTATTTTATCTCCAGCAGATTCGTACAGCAGGTTGGTGGGTAGTTTGCAGAGATGTGAATGCAAGGCTTGACTTAGTCTGGTTGCGGCTTGACTACTTGTACATGCACCTACTGTAAAGCTAAATTCAACTGCATGCTCACAGTGGGTGGTACTGAAACTAGTGCTAGTATGGTCTAGTGCATGCTGAGTCTGGTTACGATTGGGTCATTAATTTGGTAAAGTATTTTTGTGGAGGCGAGATAAGATAAAGAACCTACAACATACCTAGTAATTTAACCATGTAGAATACTCTAATTTAAATGCTGGGCGACTCCAGTCCGTGCATACACATGCGTTAGGCACAGTGTCACCAACCTTGTCTGAAGAATGTAAGAATGTACCACGTTTTGCAACAGACTTTCGATTGTGTCGAACTCTAGATAAAATTTCGGAAACTACCGTAGACTCTCGTACTTATTGCATCCGCTGGAATGCATATCATACCCTCCACTACTCTCCCAAAGTCTCGGCACGGCTAGAGATTCATGTAGGGGCATTTGTGAAATAAGAGTAGTTATGGGGTTTGTGTGGGTCGTGATTGGCCAGGGTGGGGGAAGGTCACTGACTTGCAGTGTTAAACCAGCAACCTTTTCCCGTTAGTAACTATCGACATGGATATAAATTGCTTGCAAGGAGGGAGGGTGGGGATCTCGGTGCGGGCGGGGGTGTCAGTTGGGGGTCGATATATATACCGTAATAGTAATATATACGCCTAAAATACCACTAGCTGAAGGCTGTTTCTGAACCTGGATACCCACCATGTCCTGTTACTATGAAACAAGACCGTCATCACTTGCGATGGGTCGGCGAGGTGTGCACATCCATGCGTCTTGTCCATCGCGATTGTTTCCACAAGGCCGGCAAGGCTGGGGGACAGAGTAAAGCCACGAAGGGCATACCTAGTCTGGTGGATGAACCTCATCAGCTTGTGGAGAGCGAGGCGGAAAAGGTGGGGGGGCGGGTTACCTCTGACGATGCGGCTCGGGATGGAGGTGACTATGACCCTCTTCACTTGAGCCTGTACTTGGCGATTTGCTTTTGTCTTATTCCCTGTATGGCATTGGCAGTTACCATCCTCTTCGATTATTCTACACGGTGTACCTGTTGCGCGCTGGTTCAGGTATAATCTGGCAAGTTGACCTGCGATTGATCCACCATCTAACCAGGCTACTACTTCGCACCCATCATCTGTTGGGGTGAAAAGCAACTACTGGCAGGAAAGCCTTCCGTAGCCCAGCTGGTATGCTTGACGGGCGTACCGGACCGCCGCTGCAAGGGTGAGTCCACAGTAGGCTCAAAATGAAAGGGCCTCTGCCCTGCGAAAAGCGCTGAGATTCAATCCTCAGGGACTGGTCACTAACAACAGACAGACAGAGATCAAAGAAGCAAAGCGACAGCATATACAGCATATGTACCATACATCTGGCAACAGCGTAGCGTAGTGTGACTCTTTTACCCCCTCCACCATCGGCCCCACATCCTATAACAGTCCGATCACAATCTGCTACTGTAGAATATACGTCCGCAGCTGGGAACCCACGGCTGTCCAATCCGACGCGCAACGTGCAACAAAGCTCCTTCCCACTTGAGTCGGTCCCAGCCTTTAGCGAAATCGCTACGCGGAGATTTTTGTTCGCCACTGGCGTATTCAAGACGTCTTGCCAGCGAACAACTACTGCGGAATTCAGCCTCTGGACATTCGCACCTCACCTTCTTTCCCAACGAACATATACAGAAATTCCGTCTCACCGGACCCCATCCAGCCTGATTCAGGTCCCTGCTTTTGACCAGCCTGCTCATTTGAACGCATAATCGTATTTCTGTCCGTCTCCCGCAACGCAGGGCTGGATACTCAGCACATACATATCCCTAAAGATTTTCCCCAGAAAAAGAAACGGAGTACGGAACCTGCAGCATCAATTGCCCACGGCTGACAGGGTTTGCGAGTTGGACCAGTGACCTCGACCTGAACCCTATTGCGTCGTCCTGATTGTACCTGTACCCCACCATTCCACCAGTCACCACTTTCTTTTTGCTGCAGCACCCTAAACACCACAACACACCAAACACACCAGAGGTTGCTCGCCGAGCCTGATCAACGTTGCCCATCAGCATCCCAGAATATCCCGAATAGAATTTCGAGGTCTTCAAGGGTACTACTACTTGTGCTCCATGGCATCAGGGGCATCTTCCCCCGTCGCCCCACCTTCACCCTCACCCCATATAAACCCCATCCACCCACCGCGGAGTGCCGGCCACAATGCTCCTCTGGCTCATACTCTACCCACCAAAGGCTCTACCAGCTCACCAATCCCAGTCCCACCTTCTCACCTCCCTCCCCCGCTCCTGCCAACAAATACCTCCTATATCTCCCTAAGCCTCGTGGGGGCACAGATACCGATAACCTGTACCCCGCCAGCACCCCCAGCCTTTACCTACACACCTACTCGGACATCACCTCCAACAACACCAGCTGGAACGATTACTCCTCGGAAACAGGCCCAGCATTCTTCAATTGCTAAATCAGTCATGACTGCTCCAGCTATGAGTCGAAGCAGCAGTGCTGGAGGGCCACTCCAGACCAATGGTTATTTACTGCCTCCTGGAGGCTCAAAAGATAAAGCCGTTGGAACTGGTGGAGTCGGGGTAGCATTATCAGACACTCCCGATACCACAGCCCCCAACAGTCCTAAATTGTCCGCAACACCCAATAGCCCAAGAATGTGAGTACCCAAATCTCTACAGTTTTCACCTTTCTCTCCGACCTTTAAGAATCCCCACTGCCTCCTTCCAAACCCTCTTTGCTAAGGTCCTGGTAATTGTTTTTTGTGGTGGTGATTTCAACATTCATATTCTTACCCTTTCTTGACTCATTGTTTTCTTTCTGGCACACTGACCTCCGCCACGTCCCCCTGTCAGACGTGCTACTACCCTCGATATACCCGGTTTGACAAAGAGCCGGATTTCGCCAGATGGAAGGATCGCGTCAAGAGATATCGGTGCGAAATTGGTGATCGTGATGGTGGGTCTGCCGGCACGGGGAAAGTCATATGTCACTAGGAAGATTGCTAGATATCTGAATTGGCTACAACATAATACCAAAATCTTCAATGTTGGGGCGCGTCGGAGGATCGCAGCTGGAGTGGATACAGATGCGGCTCAACCACTGCCGCCAAAGTCACCACCACCAGTTTTACCTACTAATGGTATTAATGGGACAGGTCTTTTACCAGCGGATAAGTTGACGGCTCTTCTTGAGCACACTCAAGAGAGACAAGAACACCCCAACGGCACTCATGCCCACGGAATAGATCAGTCTTCGGATTTTTTCGACCCTAACAATCTTCCTGCTAAACAACTTCGTGAGAAGGTTGCAATGGAGACATTGGACGAACTACTTCATTACATTTTGTACGAAGGCGGCTCTGTAGGTATTCTGGATGCTACAAACTCGACACATGAGCGAAGGAGGGCAATTGTGAACCGTATCCGTGAGCGAGCTGGGCCGGAGCTGGGGATAGTATTTTTGGAGAGCGAATGCAAGGATGAAAAACTTTTGGAAGCAAACATGAGGCTGAAGCTTAGTGGGCCGGATTATAAGGGAATGGACCCTGTACTTGCTCTGGAAGACTTTAGGAAGAGAGGTGGGTACTCTAATTCTATACCAATTATTGGTACGACAACCCAACTAAACTCAACTAATGGCTGGAATAGTAAAAATCTATGAAGACAACTACACCCCGCTTGGTGACTATGAGGAACAGATGAATTGGCAATACATCAAGGTATACTCATCTTCCTTGAATTAGGTACCGAGCTAACTTCCCGAAGATGGTTGATGTTGGACGAAAGGTCGTCGCACATCAGATTCGCGGATTTCTTGCCGGGCAGACCGTTTATTATCTATTGAATTTCAATCTTGCCCCACGACAGATCTGGATAACACGGCACGGTGAATCCATGGACAACATTGAAGGAAGGATTGGTGGTGATGCTCATTTGAGCGCAAATGGTGACAAATATGCCAAAGCACTAACCCGGTTCATTAACCGTAAGCCCTCCATTTATTCCATTCCTGGAACCAGTAACTAACCCCGTGCTTTCAGAGCAACGAGATGCATTCAACGTTAAAATGCAAGAGAAATATGAATCCTCACTCCTTCCGCCTCGTCCTGGTGACATTACTCCACCAAACCCAGAATATAGCGTGCCCGGGGATGATCCTAATGCAGGACCAGTCGCTAAGAACTTCTGCGTGTGGACCTCTATGCTTAATCGATCAATCGAGACTGCAAAGCACTTCGACGAGGAGGAGTACGACATCAAAGAAATGCGAATGTTAAATGAACTGAACGCTGGTGTTGCAGAAGGGATGACTTATGAAGAGATAAGGACGAAGTATCCTGAGGAATACGCTGCGCGAAGGAAGGACAAACTACATTACCGCTACCCTGGTGCCGGAGGCGAGAGTTATCTTGATGTTATCAATCGTTTAAGAGCGGTGATTGTTGAAGTCGAAAGAATGACCGATCATGTCCTCCTAGTTGGACACCGTGTTGTGGCGAGGGTCCTATTAGCGTACTTTTTGGGTTTGGACAGGGATGATGTTGCGTGCCTGGATGTCCCATTGGGCATGCTGTATGTTTTGGAGCCGGTAAGTGCACTCTCAGCACCCAAGTCTGATGGTAAAATTCTAACCCCAGGGTGCTCTAGAAACCGTATGGTGTTGGCTTCCAGACGTACCAGTACAATCCTACGACAGATTGGTTTGATCACATACCAAATTACAAGGTCAAGAGGGAAGACCATCCTCACCCTCATTAGTCGGATATCAGAGCTCATGCAGGACATAGCCTAATTCTCTACAAACTACACTGGGTTTCGGTTGTTTCGTTTCCTATTTTCTTGGGCCCGTTTTCGTTATGGTTATCAGGGAATAGGAGCTGCAGGCGCTGAGTGATTTTTTCTGATTTCGGACTCAATTCTTTTCTGGCTATTTCATCTCCTCTTTCTCACTACTCTTACCCCTCCCTCCCTCTATTTTTTCTCTGGTTTGATGTATTGATATGCACACAAGATCCAGAATCGTCTATGTTTATACCGGTGTTGTCGGCTCTGGGTTTCGTAGCTTTCCCCTTTCCTTCTTAATTCCGATCTTCCCTTGGCTATCTTATGATTTCAGTTTCTCCCAGTTGTGTGTGTCTTCAGTTTGTCAGAACGTAGAGTGTTGCCTCTCCAAAGGGATTATCTAGCAGTGGTAAAAAGCGGATTAATATTGCAAATTAATATTGCAGTTGCTGTTGCCTCGCTAGGGGATGTGGTATGTGGAGGAGCTATGGTATATAGTATAGGGCTACTTTTTTTTCTTTCACTCCCCTTGTTAATATAGTTGCTCATACAAAAAAAATGTGCGTTTTGCTGAATTGCTTGCTATATTGTTGCTATATTGTTTGATAACTATATCCGACGCTAGGCTACTGTGGGCACGCCCCGCACCCTGATTGGCCGGCATGGCGCGATATCTATCATAAGTACCATCGACTGACTGGCGTGCATGATTGAGCAGAGGTTTTTTTACGGGCATTTTTGCAAGTCTTGCGTTTCACAGGGATGCTAAGAATTGTGGGATAGGGTGGTTTATGGGTAATTATTAGTCGCCGGTAGTGGACATACCGTATCTCTAGACCTGCAATGATACTTGGATATATATATATATTGCAATTTGATGTTTCGAGATATCCATCCTTGAGCATGTGGTTGAAGGGTTTGATAATTATCATTGTATATATCAAATATCTCATACATAGTGCACCTCACTTTCCGAAGGCTGCCGCTGCCGCATCTCGGAGAGAAAAGAAAACAAAAGAAAACAAAAGAAAAAAGAGAAAAGAAGAAAAGAAAAAAGAGAAAAAAGAAAAAAGAAAAAAGAAAAGAAAACTGCCACATCTGAATGGTACTCCGCCTCCGTACTGATGATAGGTACTCGCTAGTTGTATGTATTTGGGTTATTTACCAGCCCAGTGTCCCAGATTATTGACCTACCTATATAGAGTCTCCAAATTGAATTCCCAAAATTATAGTTGGGGACTGACTCGTAAAATATATCCCAAATGCGGCGTCTGTCAAAAACACAATATGGATGGATGAATATCTCCAGTCGAGTAATTTCTCCAAAACTGGTATTTTGAAAGTCGGTTGGTTGCATGTACCTTGTTTGGGGAATCATCACAGGGTTACCCTCAACTCTCTCTAGACAAAACAATAATCCGAGAGAGATGATTTTATAACATCAAAACAAAAGTAAAGCAGTTATGGGCAAGTAAGGTTTGTTACATAGACATGAATGTGATTTGTCATATGTTATCCTACCCCTGGAAAGACCCCATAGATTGATGATAATCGGGGAGCTCCATGGAGTAGAATAATTATATATCATGTCCCAGATGGTGCAAGATGTGTTTATAGACTATATGGATCAGGCATCGTACATACCCTAAAACTAAAGGCTGGAGCCTCCACTAGCTGTTTCTTTCACTACTTTAGTACCCCAGTACTTGGGTACTTGGATACAAACATGACAACGCTCACGCTGATAAAGTAACGTTCTCATAAATGATTTAACCGTGGAGGGTACTTTGTTGATCTTTGGCCCTCCTGACAGACGCAAGACCATATCCGAAAAAAAAAAAAAAAAATAAAACAAAAAACAAAACCCCAAATACCCACGTATGACGTGACCAATTTTTAAAATCATAAGACATCTGGGTAAAAACCCCAACATAGGCTCTATTTCTATTAGATATCTAGGCCTATCATTCAAGAGAACTGCTTAATCCGAATCCTCAACCACATCAATGATACCAGTCTTTCCAGCGGCCTTTAGCTTAGCCTCCCTGAGATCCTCATCCTTTCGTGGTGGAACACCCAATCCGTTGCGGTTGCGGAAAAACACAACGTGCTTTCCCTCTCCCTCAGCGCCTTCACTCTCTTCGACGAAGCCGCACCACCTGGCGCTCTTCCATATAGCCTTCAAGAAACCGAGACTGCCATCCTTGGTATCTGAACGGTAGTGCTTGCCCATAACTAGTTTTATGGCCTCAGTGGCCTCATCGGCATTGTAGAATGGAATAGTGGAGACAAAGTGGTGGAGGACGTGGGTTTCAATGATACCGTGGAGGAGCTGCCTTCCGATGAAGCCGAATTCACGGTCGATAGTAGCGGTGGCACCACGAGCGAAGTTCCAGGCCCCGGAGTAGTAGTGAGGGAGAGTGGGGTCAGTGTGTTGGAGGTAGGTGATGGCAACTGGAAGCGGATTAGTTAGCACTGTGTTTTTAATGGGCGGTTGATTGAAGACTTACCCAACCAATGGTTAACCCAGAGATATGGAATGAAGTACCAGACGAACATGTTGGTGAAGCCATAATTTTGGATACCCAGGTAGAGGAGATATCCAATGATAGCAAGACCAATATCGGAGTAGATAACCAAGTGAAGATGCTTATTATCATACAAAGGGCTGCTAGGGTTGAAGTGGTTAACTCCCGTGAACCATCCATTTTCTTTGCCCTTTCCTCGCCCCTCGGGTTGACGCTCGTGGTCGTTGTGTCCAGTAACATTGGTAAAAAGATACAGTGGCCACCCGAACAACTGCTGGCCGATCATGCACAATGCAGTAACAATGGGGGTCTCCTCTCCAAGTTCAGCAAGTGTGTGTGCGGTTGAGCTGAACTTGCGGATGTACTCTTGCCGAGTCTTTGGAATGAAAACCATGTCCCTCTCCATGTGTCCAGTGGCCTTGTGGTGCTTGCTATGCGAGAGCTTCCATGAGAAGTATGGGACAAGTAGACCAGAGTGCAAAACCCATCCAGTGAAGTCATTGGCGAACTTCGACGGTGAGAAGGCACCGTGGCCACACTCGTGAGCAAGAATCCAGATACCAGTACCAAAAAATCCCTGAAGAACGGTGTATAAAGCCCATGCAGCACATCGTAGATGGTATGATTGGATAAGGGGCGTGTAATTGTGGAAGATGTAGAAGGTTGTTGCAATAGACACCAAATCTCTCAAAACATATCCATACGATCTGAGGTAGCTTCTCTCGAAGCAGTGTGCGGGGATAGCATCTCGAATATCCTTGACGGTGAAGTTAGGGAGCTCGAATTCATTACCATATGTATCGAGAAGAATCCCTGGCTTGGCCTCTTGTTCGGTGGATCCCATCGACGACAGAGAGGTAGACGATGACTTCTCTGACACAGCAAGGGAGCCGACGATTGATGGAGCCTCAGAGGTGCTAACCGAAGAAGAGGAAGCGAACGAAGCAAGCTTGGGTGCCTGCCCTCTGAGAGTAGCTGTTGGAGCCATGATTGTTTTGCCTCACGTTGTGGGATCGTAACATAGGCCGTGAGAGTCGTAGGAAATGAAAGGCCTTTTTGTCTTTCCTTCACAATCAGGAGGAGGGAAGGAATGGGTGTTGTTGTTACGGGAGCGGCTGGATATTAAAAATGAGGAAAGCTTCGTAAGGAAAAAGTCAGACTCAGCCCACCCAATCTACCGGGAGGTATGTAACCTGTAACTCGACTGCCATCCACCAATCCGATTTCTCCCGCCGCCTGCCCCTGTGCTAAGGATCGCCAGCAGTTCCCGCACACTCACCACAGAAGGCACCCTGCCCTGTCCCATTTACCTACGTTCTACATAATGAACCTGAGGAAGGCTCCTACCAATGCCTGGCAGATCTCGGGGGAAAGCGGCCATCTCGCCTACGTAGGTACCGCATCAATGAATTTAACATACAATTATGTGTACACTCTACACTTCGCCAGTCCAGAGTTGTGTTGTGTCACTCTCTTCTTCTTCACAACTCACGCCAAGAGAGGACCCTGCATATCCGCTAAACCTTATCCTCAAGGGGAGATAGTCTGGCGCCTCAAGGCGGTGTTGTCAGTCTAAGGTTTCTCGCCCTTATCGATAATGAGACCAGCCAAGATTGGATTTTGTTGAGACGCCAGGTTAATTTATCCTTAGCAATAAAAAAACCTTTTTTTTGGGGCCGAGGTAATTCTTAGCTACTTCGGCGGAAAAATGCCATGAGATGTTTACCTCTTTTGCAATTTGCAGCTACACGGCTAGGGAAAATAGGAGCCCCCCGACCTTTTTGTTCCCTTTGCCCGATAAGGTGATCCTGCACACGCATCACGCACCACGCACCACGCAGCCCGCCCAGCTCAGCTCAGCTTAATATGCCCATAGACTCAACAAAACAAAAGAAGCTGAAAGTGAAAGCTGCCGCTTGCACATACCTACATACATATGGAGGTTCACAACAAAAGTCTTTTTACCTGCCTATTTGGGAATAGTGGATATGCATATATGGTGTTATGCGTGCATAGGCCTGGCATATGCGATTGCACTAACATGCCATACTAGTCTTATTCCAAGTCCCTCTGTACTGACCAAACGCAATGCCATATGATACAAACTACCACAAACGAATTCCTAATCTAAATTTAATCCATCTCATAGCCTAAGGCTTATAGACTCAAAAAAAAAAAAAAAAGACTAAATTTAACGCTCTACTAGCCTCCCACATCCCCACCATGTGCCCATTGCCGTTCCTGCCCCTCCTCTTGCCCCCACCCTCCTCTTGCCCCCACCCTCCTCTTGCCCCCACCCTCCTCTTGCCCCCACCCTCCTCTTGCCCCCATCCCCCTCTTGCGTCCCCCCTCCTCTTGCCTCCCCCCTCGTGGAAGGCACGGCCTGTAACGACGGTTGAGGGAACGACGACAACGACGTGCCGAGCAACAGCGGGCGGGACGGTGGGGAAGCGGGTGGGGAAGTGGGTGTGGACAACCAGGGTGGGATTAATGTGGTGAGAAACGTGAACCTGTTCTCGTGCCCAGCCTCTATATTATACCCTTGGTAAAATAGTGAACCTCAGTTGTAACTTCATCATGAAATAAAAAGGTGCATTTGCGTAGTTTATGGCATGTATATGCATATGCCAAGGCACAACCCGCATATGCGCATATCCACTATTCCCAAATAGGCATGTGGAAAAGACTTGTGGTTAACCTCCGTATCCATCATGCAATTGTAGTTATCAGTCTGAGGTAAGCTGATTAACTACTACTCCCCGCCTCATAGCCTAAGGAACCAGACTAAGCCTAAGGCTCCCTTCGGGGAAAAGGCGTATCATAGACT
>Ga0307514_10004785_pt1 | contig 12347 bp, 10 predicted proteins | sample 16_EM_MG_FD_203088 | JGI IMG/M metagenome (GOLD analysis project Ga0307514, IMG submission 203088) | Populus trichocarpa ectomycorrhiza microbial communities from riparian zone in the Pacific Northwest, United States - 16_EM | ecosystem: Host-associated > Plants > Roots > Unclassified | place...
GTACCATCCCCGCTCCGCCCGTCAATCAACACGAGATGGACCTGCAATGGGTGGCAGAGAGGGGGTTATTGAATCGCTAAACGTGGATCAGAGGCGGTGAAGTGTTGAATTATAGTATAACTCTACCGAATATCGGATAGGGGAGCCATCTCACTTGGATACAAACCGGAAACTCGAGTTTGTGTGCGAACCGGTAGTTCGGGGTTCGGCGCAAACAAGACGGTAGCACCCGTCATCAGTTCCGGTCCGTTCGTTTCTTGCTCGTTCACCTTCCGTAGGTTCATTACAAGCCGTGAAATCATCATCGGCGCAACTCTGGTAAATGGGGAGTATGGATGAGAGGTTGTGGACTGCATGGCCGTGAACACGTACGCGTTACTAAGATGAGAATACCGAGAGTGTGGCTATTAGTGCGCATTCTGGGGAAAAGATGTCCATGGCGCACTCACGCGCAAGGAATGCCCCATAGGGTATACAGAGCCGTCAGGGAGTACGATACGGCGACCACCAGGAAGTAGAGAGCCGAGTCGTTGGCCAGAGTTCTCACAAGAGCCGACCAGAATGGTCTTGGACCGCCTCTCGAGTAAGAAAGTGCTACCACAGCGAGGAGCAACACAACGTCTGTGGTAGGGGATTTTAGAAACATCCAGCAAGCCCGGGGGATGCATGTCTTTACCGTAGCCCAAGGAAAAAAAGATGTAGGCCACCCGGACGGGGATAGTGCGATTAACCCATGGCATGGTTACGTCAGACACGACAACTAAGCACGCGTAGGACACTGTATGGGGGTGAAAAGTCAACCCTCAGGAATAACACTCGCCACTAAGGGTTCCCATACAATACTCCATTTTTGGCGGCGGTAAGAACTCCGGCATATAATGGATAGTTGCCACTATGTGTACCACACCCAGAATAAACTGGATAGTGATCGCAATTCCGAATATCACCAGCAATTTGCGGTTTTCTCCCGACAAAGCATACGTTCTCCATCAAGTTCACTTGCCATTCGGAAACGTCACGGTATTGTGCTCACCGAATGATCATGAAATACTGAACCACTAGTGTTGACAAGATGATGAAGGTGGCTCGGATGAGCTGATCCGGGAAGCAACTAGGGAGTTTTAACTGGCGATACAAGGACTCAGAGTATTGAGCTCACCTCTGTTTGGCGTGGTCAATGCAGATATAGGGAAAATTTTCATCAGCGTGCACCGTCTGCGGGGGTAAGTAGCCAGTTCTTACTGCAGGAAACTGGTTAGCACTCGGGAACCGGTCACAATAGGCCAGGAGACATACACAACACAGTCCACACTTGATACATCATTGGGACGTAACGATTCTGCAGATGAGTGAGAACGTAACACTAGATCTTCCCTGCTCACTGAACCTACGATGAGAAACAGATAGAAGACTGAGCTATGTCAGAAAAGTTTCGGTGGGCTGGGGATCGCTGCGCCGGACTTACTCGACGATTCCTTTCCTCCCCACATATATCGGACCTACATCAAGATCAGGGCGTGACCAAGAATAATTACTAGGAGTTCACTTGCTTCATCTTGTAGGGTGAGCAGGTAGTCATAGAACAACAGTCCCGACGTCACAGCCGCGTGAAACTAACATCGTTGGTTAGATTCAATCGCAGGAAGTGTACAGACATGCCTTGAGTCTCATCCTATTGAAAATTTTAGTGGAGAAAATGTCGGATCTCAGCACGAGCGGAGAGTAAATGAGACCATACTCGATCTTAATTGCATCAGCCCAGAAGTACTTCAAGTCCATCGAAGGAGCGGGGAAAGAAGTCTTCCCCCATCACCCAGGGGCTCATCAAGCTTATTTATACTGAAGTCAGCGATAAGAAGCACTAGTGCATTCAGTTGAAACCACTACCCTCGATGGGCGCTCGAGCCGGTTCAACTCGCGTGATGGTTATTTGGGAAGCTGTGTGTGGCGTGAATGTGAAGCGTATGCGGGTTTGGGCGCGTGCTCATACTTAACGGTGGTCGTCACTAAATATGGGTAAGAAGCGACCAAGTATTGAAGTATGATGGGAATTTACCGAACATCTGGTGGAAAAGTCGTTCCAGAACATTCGACTTACCAGAGTCCAGGCACACAGGAGATCCATAGTTTGGCGCAAACGCGATAGGATGTGACACGCGTTCTGAAGCGTTTATGTCTTGGTTGTTAGTATTCCGTACTGGGCTTAGTACAAGTCGTCAAATCACCAACGATGTGAATCTCGTAAATGGGGAGCACGCACGAGACCTCGTGGGCTGCATGGGCTTGAACACGCGCACGTTACTGAGACCGGAACACCGGGAATGTGAGTTTCGGGGTGGTGCACCTCCGGTGGAGTCGTAAGAAAAGTTGACTATCGCGTACGCAGCCAGGGAGTTTGACGAATCCTTGACTACGCCACTCAGCAGGGTCGTCTCGGCTGGTGTTGGTCCACATGTCAACTCAGGAAGCCATAATACAACTCCACACCGTTGCCGAACAACGACGAATGTCCGGGCCCCGTTGGCGGTTTATCGGTCTTGCACAAAGAGCATGTTTCTCGGCGCGAATGAGTCCTCGGCTCGCCCCGTTCGCCTCGGAGTACACGCGTCTGACTGGGAGCATGTTTTCGTAATCAATTCATTGCTTGAGCATCCAGTCGTCACAATTGAAAACGCAGATGATCACTGAAAGGAGGGAATGCAGTTTTTAACATCGTATTCGAGTGAGTGGAAAGACGGGCCATACATATTATGTATTCCCGAATGCAAGTCCGATGCTGTAAGCGCCGGCTCCCGGGGTAGCACGGACTCGAGTAGAAATCTCTCAGATTTAGACTCACGGACGGACACTCGATTAATGATATCATAAGTAGCATTAGTATATAAGGCCGAGCCAGATGTACTAGATACTACAGCGTACTGAGCAAAGGATTCAGTCAACTCTCTTTCTCGCGAACGAATCTCGTGTTCGACGAACCCCCGCGACGCCCATCAGCTGCTCGGCCGAAACCGATCACTCTGATAGCGCCCGGCCCGTCGACTCACAGATGCCGTCAGCCCCGGGGCGCGCCTATCCGTTGCGGGTAATCACTGCACATCCGTTTCTTTGTCTATCTCGACTACAGCCACCCCCTTCGCTCTATGGAGCCATACACAAATAAGCGGTAAAATCTGAAAAGCCCGAGAAGCACGAAGATTGGTCGGATCCTGCAAGTTAGAAACGACCGCGTGCGCGGAACACGGAGAGCCATCGCAGCGTTGTGCAAGAAGGTAAGAGATGCTTGCCCTTGATGGTTGTGCCAGCGATATATCGCTCCAGGGTGACCAGGTGTGCCGTTCTGCAGCTTTGATAGAGCCTGAGTGTATCGCTCTCGGTCATCCTCCAAGCACCATAACTACTGTCGTCGTGGGCTCGTATTGCGTTGTAAACGCAGGTCTCTCGGGCGTGGATCGAAATGCAATGGGTTGATGACTGCTCGGAGAAGCCTCGTTTAGGAACTGCCCCCCCTGGCTAGTGGAGATCTGTAGTCGCTGATCGGAAAGCTTGGCTGCCGTCTGCAACACATCACTACCTCTTCGCATGAGTGTTCTTCGTGATGAACTGGGGCTTCACTTACTTGTTGCTCGGGGTACAGAGGTCATGTGTACCAACTTCGAGTCCCAGGGAGATTGCCGTACCAAGAATGCACTTCGTTTTGAGGATGGCGAGGGTCTGACCATCGACGTTACAAACGGTTTGTGGGCTATGGTGGAGTCCTGAGAGTGGCCCCATCATCCTACTCGACCAAAGCTGGGTATGGCGCTGAAAAGCTGCCGATGAATAACGAAACATCAGGAGGTGATGGGGAATGCGGCAAATATGAGTGTGACCAGCAGGAATCTTGACTCCAACGAGGATGCTGAGAACCGATGCCAATACCTCCCTATTGAACATGTTCGTTCCCGAGATATCCAGGTGCCAGATCGTATCCTCAGCAAACCAGACGGTGGAGAATATCATATTAGTATCTTGATGGAACCGAGCAGCAGAGAGATACAACTGCATCTACCTTGCAGACCTCCCAGTTGGTTGCAATGTCCAGGTAGGCGGTGCCACGACAGCAGCGAGGGGAACACGTTCCGTCTCCTCGACGACAGCTGAGACGCAACAAAAACTTGCCAGCACACGACGGACCCCGGAACGAAGATGCCCTAGGATTCGCCCGAGGGTCGCGATGGAAAGAAAGGGTGTGGTGAGAGATCACGGTGAACGGGCAAATGGTCACCGCGTGTCAGGTACCCGATGATGGTCCGGGTGAGCATGGAAGGAGGTGTATGGTAAGTGTAATTGGAGTAGTGTTGCCGCGGGATTGAGGGTGGCACATGAGGTGATCTCGAAGAGCGTTATGGCGACGGCGACGCCTGTGAGGGTGCGGCCGATAGACAGAAGGCAAAGCGACACGTATCCGAGCAACAGCAATCCAAGTCGAAGGATCGCCGGGAGACTCGATGGCGAATTGGAAGTTCCACTCCTCGAGCCCATCCAGTCTGAGCGGGGCCGCGAGAGTTGCGTGAAACAGGGACCGGGCGGCGACGATTCCAGAAGGAGGAAATGTCCACATAATGGCTCCAGGATCTGCGTCGGGGAAGAGCGAGTTTTTCTTCGCGGGAATGAGGAGCGGCATGCAGGCGGTGGTCATCTCGTTTGGATCCGGTTGGAGATTCGATTGGACATCGACAATGAATGCTGAGCCGACTGCAGAAAACAGACCAGCCTGTGTACATCTGGATCCAGTGTTGGTTACAGGAGATGGAGAAGGCGACTGACGAAAATGATAAACGTATTCGAGTCCTCGTCCCGTTCCTTCACACAATCCCGGTCGAATTCTCCAGATTCTCTACGGCACACGACATGAGGAAGTTGGCTTGGACGTCGTTGGTCTCAGTGGTTCGGAGATTCATTGAGAGGCAGAATAGAGATGGGGGTGAGTTGGGACGTCAGTGATGGATTGATGTAAACCGCCACAAAGGGTGAAAGTCTCGCACAAGCAAGGAATGATCAAGTAAAGAGAACACTGTCTTTGCGCGAGCGGCGGCACGTCGTGCTGCTGATGGCGTGCAGGGGCTTCACTCGTTCCGCAGCGTTGACTTACAAAAGTGAAAAGTGCGGGCAGTACAGTGAACGCAAAATGCGGAGGAGAATGCGTGACTTCCTTCGAACGTCGAGCGCTCGAGGGATCATTTAGGTGAAACGAGTTCTTTGAATTAGGATCTTCGAGGGATGATCAACCTTTGTGACAATCCCCATCAGCTTCGTATCTGTTTGTTCGGCTGCCAGCTATTTGTCTACGCGGTTGATCCGACGTTCGGGTGACTCTGTTGGGCCCGACTTACATACGTCAGTGACCCGGTACTGAGTACCTCAGCCTGCGATTGGGACCTTGATTCCTCGCGTTGCGTTCAAAAAGTAGGGATCCACTCTTCAACTGTTTCCGAGTGACCCCAAGTAAACGAATTTTGCCGTTTTGAAGGATTCCCACGTTTGCAACTCCGGCCCGTATGTATCGGGGTTCCGAGAACTTGATGAAACCATCGAGGTTCAACGTTCAACGTTCATCATAGAGGGTGCAAACGAGTGCCGGGGTAAGCGGGATATTTGTAACACATCAATCTCCCGACGGCCACTATACAGTACAAGAAATGAGACTTACAAGTTAGAACTTACGGCGGGGGAAGACTTTGCGCCATCTACGGCGAACCGGGGCTCACGCCACGGTGTGCTGGCCTCCGGGCTCGGCGCTCAGGCGTGGAGGACGCATCACAGCAAGCGATACTGAGGGGGGAAGTTGTTTCTCACCACCTACGACTCGCCAAGCCTACCACGCCAACGTCAACAATAAGAAATACTTGGCGGTCTGCTACTACAACCCTAATTCAAACTTGCGTGATGCCTCTCTGAGGCTGTGTGCAATATGAACGTGAAACATATGTGGATGAAGACGTGTACTTGTACCTACAAAGGGCTCAATGCGATTGTGAACTTCTATCCGCGATTCATAGATCACGGCGGGGTTGGGTTTGAACGGGGTCCTCTTTCACGTTCGAAGCGTTTTGGATCATCCAACGCCGTTACGAGTTAGCTAAACAGGGGAAGATGTATTGAGTGAGTGTTGTTGAGCTCGCCGTACACTGGCCTGATCAGATATGAAAGGAGGAGCTGCTGCGGGGCTGGGGTTTCTGCTTACAGCTTTCGATATCAATCTCGTACCGCCCGTAGACTGGGATACTTTCTCCGATCGACCCCTTCGCCCCACCGTCTAGCGTGGATAAGAGATTAACAGAACAAGTTCTCGACCCACCTTCTTAACTCTCCTCGCACCGCCCCCGAGTCCACGGGGGGTGTTGTTGGAAGTCGGGCTTAACCGGATCGAGATGGACGTACGTTCACATAGGATATTTTACTCGAGGTTCTGGTCGGCAAGAGTGATTCAGGATCCACTCGCACGCAAGTCTAGCCATTCAGGATGTAGCGTACTAGGTGTTGTCTCCGCGCAGAAACCGAAGAGATCGAACCGTAGACCCAATTTTAGACGCTGCGGTCGACCGAGATGGGTTGTCCACATAGGCGGTTTGATGAAGTCACAGCCCTTCTCCGTTTCTTACACCACCGCCAGGAGCATCTCTCGTAGCTTCAAATAAATACAATATGCGGACCCGTCCGGAACGCCCTACACCGTTATCAATACACCGGGAGAATACAAATCACAAATGGGATACCGAACAACGACGCCAGAACCAAACTTCACCACCGCCAAGTCTACACTTTATTCGTGGGGTAAAAATATTTCATCCCCATGCGACAGCGTACCATCCCAACTCCGCCGGTCATTCGACATGAGATGGGCCTGCAATAGGTGACGGGGAGGGGATCGTCGAATCACTAAAGATGGGTCAGAGGCGGTGAAGTATTGAATCATGATACAACTCTACCGAATATCAGACGAAATAACCATCCCACTTGAGTGCAAACCGGAAACTTGAGTCTGTGTGTGAACCGGTAATCCGGGATTTGCCGCAAACGAGAGAGTGGTACGCGTCGTCGGTTCCGATACGTTCGTTTCTCGGCCGTTCACCTTCCGTAGGTTTATCACAAGCCGTGAAATCATCACGGGCGCGAGGCTGGTAAACGGGGAGTGTGCGTGAGATGTTGCGGACTGTCACATGGTCGTGAACACGTACACGTTACTGAGATGGGAATACCGAGAGTGTGGGTATTAGTGTGCATTCTGGGGATTAGATGTCTATGGAGCACTCACACGCAAGGAACAAGCCGTTGGTTGAGCAGAGCCGTCACGGTGTGCGATATAGCGACTACCAGGAAGTATAGAGCCGAATCTCCGGTCAGACTTCTCACAAGGGCCGGCCAGGATGACCTCGAACCACATGTCAAGTAAGAAAGTGCTACCACAGTGAGGAGCAGCACAATGTCTGTGGTAGGGAAGTTTAGAAACACCCAGCAACTCGGGGGATGTATGTCTTTACCGTAGCCCAAGGAGAAGAAGCTGTAGGCCACATGGAAATGGACAGTGCGATAAATCCAACTTTTGTCTGTTTCCGACAAAATGACTGGGCACGTGTAGGACACTGTATAGAGGTGAAAAGTCAGTCCTCAGGAATAACACTCGCCGCTGAGGGCTCCCGTACAATACTCTGTGCGTGGCAGTGGTATGAGAGCCACATCCAGAGTAGACTCTACAATCGCAAAACTTAAGGCCACTGCCCCAATAATAAACTGGATAGCGGCCGTAATTCCGAGCATCACCAGCAATTTGTAGTTTCTTCCCGACAAAGCGTACGTTCTTTATCAAGTGAACTTGTCATTCAGAAACGCCATGTGGTATTGGGCTTACCGAGCGATCATGAAAACCTGGACCACTAGAGTACTCAATACGACGAAGGTGCTTCGCATGATAGAGTCCGCGAAGCAACTGGGGACTTTTATTTGACGATACGAGGACTCGGAGCATTGGACTCACCCCTGTTTGGTGTGGTCAATGCAAGATACGAGGAACGTTTTTTATCAGCGCGCACCTTCAGCGGAAGCAAAGCGTGGCCGGATCTTACTGCAGGAAGCCGCTTAGCACTGGGGAACTGGTTGTAATAGACCAGGACACACACACAAAAAAACCCACACTTGGTATATCATGGGCACGTAACGGTTCTGCGAAAGAGTGAAAACGTCATACTATGTATCCCCCGCTCACTGAACCTACGATAAGAAACAGATAGAAGGCTGAGCTTTTCAGAAAAGCTCTGGTAGGTTGGGGATTGAACCGTGCCGGACTTACTCCACGATTTCTTTCCTCCCCACATATATCGGAACTGTATCGGGGTTAGACGTAGCCAAGAGTGATTACAAGGTGCTCGCTCGCTTCATCTCGCAGGGTGAGCAGATAGTCATAGAACAACAGTGTCGACACCACAGTCAAGTAAAACTAACGTCGCCGGTTAGATTCGATCACAGGAATTGTTCAGACATGCCTTGAGCCTCGTACTATTGGAATTTTTTGTGGAAAAATTGTCGGATCTCAGCATGAGTCTGAGGCGTGGAGAGCAAATTAGACCATACTCGAGTATAATCCCGGCCTCGAGCACTTGAGCCAGGAACTCCTCAGAGATAGAATCAGGTATTTTCATCGGGGAAGTGAGTGATGCGGTGAGAAGAAGTCCTCCACCACCTAGGGACCCATCGAGCTTATTTATACAAAGTCACGATAAAGGGCACTTGCGCAATCAATTGAAACCACGACCCTCGATGGGCACTTGACCCCCGACCTAGTTCAACTTACGTGACGGTCATCTGGGAAACTGTATGCAGCGTGAATGCGAAACGTATGTGGATGTGGATCTGTACTCATAAACGTGGTCATCGCCGCTACGTGAAGATGGGTAAGGTGGCAAAGTATCACATTGTGATGGGGTTCTACCAAACATTGGGTGGAAATCCCAGGATGAACTGGGACGTTCGACTTGGCAGAGTATGCGCAAACTGGTGATCCGTAGTTTCGCGCAAACGGGATAGAATATGACAAGCATTTGATACGTACTGGGCCTAGTACAAGTCATCGATTCATCAACGATGTGAACCTTATGTATAAGCGTGGAGTACTCACGGGATGTCGCGGGTCGCACGGGCCCGAACACGTACATGTTACCAAGGCCGTAACACCGGGAATGTGGGCTTCGGTGCGTACTCTTGGGGGTGAAACGCCTACGGTGGACTCGGAAGAAAAGTTGATTATCGTGTATCCGTTCGAAAATGGTTATGATCAGCAAGAATTTTGACTCCAACGAGGGTACCGATCCAACGTGATTGTCAATATGCCCACAGAACTCATGGATACTCTCGCCCTCTGGCTCCATGCTAAGGTGCATACTAAGAACCGATTCCAATCCCATCCATATTAAACCCGCATTTTCTGACTCGCCAGGAAGTACATGCCCATCTACCAGACAATCGAAGAAAGGTCCGCGAGGACACAGCGTTCCCGCGATCTCCGGCTACCAGATCGTATCCACAACGGGCCGGATGGTGGGGAATATCACGTCGGTATCCGTGGTGGAATCGCGCCTGCCTTGTAGACCCCCAGTTGATCACGATACCCTCGAAGATCCGGGAAGGTGGTACCACGACGGCAGCGAGGGGAACGTGCTCTGCCTCCTTGACGACAGTTGAAACGCAACAAGACTTGCCAGCACAAGACGGATCCCGGAACGAAGATGCCCTGGGATTCGCCCGAGAATCGCGATGGAGGGAAAGGGTGGGATGAGAGATCGCGGTGACCAAGCAAATTTTCGCCGCGTGTTAGGTATCCGATGATGGCCCGGGTGGGAATGGAAGGAGATATCTGGAGGGGTAGTCGGAGCAGTGTTGCTGCGGGATTGAGGATGGCATATGAGGTGACCCGAGGAGCGTTATAGCGACAACGGTGCCTGTGACGGTGCGGCCGATGGTCCGAAGGTAAAGCGACAGTGAACGTCTGAGCAACAGCAATGCAAGTCGAAAGACCACCAGGAGACTCTCGATAACGAGTTGGAAGCACCACTTCCCGAATCCACTATTCCCCGGCCCCTTATTTGCAGCGGGACCTCCGCGATTCCGGAGACACCGGCCGACCCACTGTTCTGTGAGCATGGCCCGAAATGCGAAGGAGGTCGCGAAACCTGCGTAAAGCAGAGGCCGGATGGCGATGTTTCCAGAAGGGAGACCTGTCCACGTAATGACTCCTGCGTATAGGGATGAAGATATACTCGGGATGTTGTTCGTCGCGTGAATAAGAATATACATGTAGGCGGCGGCCATCTCGGTTGGAGATTCGATTGGACATCGGTAACTAATGCTGAGCTAACTGCAGAGAAAGAGAACAAACCAGCACGTGCACGTCTGGGTTCAGCGTTGGGTACAGGGGAAGGAAAACGCGACTGACGAAAATGAGAGACATATCCAAGTCCTCGTCGTGCTTTTTCACATAGAATTCTCCAGATTCTCTACGGTAACACGACAAGGAAGTCGGCTTGGGGATCGTTGTCAGCGGTTCGAAGAACTCCTTGAGGGGCAGAATGGAGATGGAGGGTGGGTCGGGACGTCAGGGATGGATCGACCGTCAAGGAAATCCAAGCGCGCCACTTTGGATCTACCTGAATGACTGCTAATGACTGCTGGCTCTTGTAGCCGAGACATCGCTCGCGTGGTCCCCTCGTCGAATGGTCGTCCCGCCTAAGTGATCGTTCGTGGGTCATCTATACGATGGTGCACGTCACTTAGTCACCACAAGTTTCTGACAGCGGCAAAAATGGGCTGACGAGCACCTCTGGGCGTCAAATAACCCCTTCCGCCGCGTCAGCGGCGCAGCTCCTGTACATCGAGTTCCCAAAATTCATCTGTTTCTGTCATTTTCAACGGTCCACAACCGCAGGTGAGCAACGGGCGCTCTCAAAACTGGGCGTCTATCTTGAGAATTCCTACCAAATAAGGTAATATTCCCGTGCGGCAAATTTTGTCGTGGACGGAAAAAAATAACTCGACAACCAGGAGGTTTTATAAAAATCGGTCTGACAGTATTCTTCTATGCATAAAAAAGAGTCTTTCTGTCAATTTAGAATATTCCTAGGACGATCGGAGGTGTGCCAATTTTCCGGCATAGTGATCTTCGCAGCGCAAGAAGAAAAATTCGACCGCCACAGGTCCGACGACGCAAACTCGGCCAGGATGACTACCCCTGTCATGGGCTCGTAATGTGTTGTGAACGCAGGTCGCTTATCCCGTACATGAATGTGTGGGTTGAAAAGGAATGGGTCCCCGACTGCTCGAAGCAGCCTCGTTTAGTCTGAACCACACCCCCATCGTTCGTCCCTACGTCCAGCTTACCCAACAACCCCAACAACGCGTCAAATTGCTCCTTTGTCACGGACGATTCCTTCTGACCGGTGAGACAGATGGTTTGTCAGGGTGACGTGATCGTACTTCATGTTGTGACCATAGCCTATCGACGGAGTACCTGTAGTTCGTCAGCCCGGGGGTCGGAGACATTGGTAATCAGTCTTGGAGCCACCCTCCTGAATTAACTGCTGCAGTGGTGCCAGCCCAGGCCCAGGGTCGAAGCACCTTTAGACATGAGTTTTCTGGAGTCGACGGGGTGCAAACTCAAGGGAGGGTATTGGGTGATGGGGAAGCTGTATCGGAGCTCGCCGCTGCCGTCGGTTGCCAAGTGAGCGATCTAAATCGCGGCCGCCCGTTGACGAAAATGATCTCTTGACCTTGCACCCAGCGTATCCAACGAATTTCTTCCCCTGGCGCCCGGGATCGTTTGGTTTCGCCGAAAATCACACCAATTGCTCTCAACCGGCTCTTCAAGGTTACAGGTACGAGTGCAGAAAACCCTGAAGGACTTGCTCCTGCTCCCTTACATCTGCTCCTACCTTCAAGGGAAACATTCATAATGCCGAGTCCATTTTCAACCCACACGGAATTGACGGCGCATCGATCCACGACTTGGTGGAGGAGCTGTTCAGCCTGAGCTCCACCTCTGCATAACATCATGCACCCCCCACTGTCCGTCCTGAAGCCGATACCATTGAAATAGCCGAATGATACTAACGTCGTTGGTTGGATTCGATTGGATTGTGCCTCTTCATAGGAAGTGTCGGGACACGCCTTGTACCGCGTACTGTCAAAGATTCCAATGGATAAAGACTCGGGCCACAGCATGTATCTGAGACGCAGAGAGCGAACGAGACCATACGTGAATCGAATCCATGGCTCGATAACCGCCACACCAAAATCATCAGCGACGGTCATCGAGTGGTCAC
>Ga0307514_10004786_pt1 | contig 12343 bp, 13 predicted proteins | sample 16_EM_MG_FD_203088 | JGI IMG/M metagenome (GOLD analysis project Ga0307514, IMG submission 203088) | Populus trichocarpa ectomycorrhiza microbial communities from riparian zone in the Pacific Northwest, United States - 16_EM | ecosystem: Host-associated > Plants > Roots > Unclassified | place...
TCCCGCACCGTTGTTGTCACCGTCGTCGCCGCCGACATCCAAGAAATGGATGTGGTTCTTGGCAAGTGCCATCACGGGGTCGTAACCGTCAGGGAAACCAAGTTTCTGGACAGAATTCCACTCAATGACTCCCGACTTGGCCGCTGTCATCGTATCCATGTTAAGACTATACATCGTTCCTTGAGAGAGGGCATCTGGCAACGGATCAGGATGAGCGGGAGTATGCTACGAGGTCACACGCACAGAAAACGTTCGTGTCGTGGTCCAAGATGGCGTCGAACGAGGAGTAGTCGAACGAGCCAGGAGTGGTGGATTGAGTTGACCAGGACTTGGCACCAGCATCGTAGATATAGATAGATGTGGGGTTCTTTGCGTCTGCGTTCAAGCAGTAGACGGCGTTGAAGAACTGGGCAAGGTAGCAAGTCGTGTTCACGCCGTCGAAGGGACTGTTACCAAAATTAGTTAGCGTGTTCTTTCTCCAATGTGAAAGAGTAACCAGTAATACTCACGGACGACCGGTGGTAGTAATGTCGGCCGCGTTGGTGGCTGAATGATTAGCCGAAAGTCGGACGCGATGTGAAATTCTGACGGAGGTGAAAAATCGAAAAAGAGGGACGAACCAGTAGCCCAGGTATCTTGAGTGCCAACGTTCCAGTCCTTGTCACTGAAACCGAAAGCGAGGAGGTTGAAGTTGATGTCGAAGGAGAGAACAGGCGATGCAAGGACCGAAGATTGAGAGAGTGTGAGAAGTAAAAGAGAGGCAATGGCGGCGAGCCTGAGCATTGTTTGAGAGGTTAGAGAGAGAGTGAGGAGGAGAGGGAGTGGAAGACTTGAAAGAGAAGATGCGAACAACCAGGTTCGAAGTGGCACACATCACGCTTTGGCGGAACAACGATCTCTTATACGCTTGCACCTCCGTTATTTTTGGTCGTCAACCTCGGCTGTCAGTTGGCAACCGCAGTCCAGTCCCACTGTTGCCGCACTTTTATATATATATATAAAACCACCCTAAAAAATACATCGGAGACTTCAGCTTCCGTGTCCGACTCCGGAGAGTGTGTCGTCCAGTCTGATCGAACATCCAATCAACTGACCAGAACCAGCTCATCCTCTCGACCTGGAGCTCTGGCCGGTAAACTCCCTCCAACCCTGGCTCTGCGGCGCGTAATATGGTCACTCAACCTCTGTAAATACCATTCACGTGTCCTGAATCGCCAAAACTCTCAAAAACGCTCTTACTACACCAAGCCTGAAATGGCCGTCGCGAAATGGTCCACCAACGTGATTTCCGCCTTGTCGTCCGATACTGAGCCCACCATCATCATCACCTTTGAAAATGCGAAATACATCTTCAATGCCGGGGAAAACACAGGGCGTGCGTGGATGCAGAGTAGAGCTCACTGGAGGAAGATGAAGGCCTTGTTCTTCACCCAAGTCGGGACACAGAGAATGAGCGGGATGCCAGGTACGGTCCTGCCCCCCGACGCGTCATACGATCCCTAGATGAACACACGCCTTAGGTCTTTTGATGTTCATGGCCGATGGGGGTATCTCAAATCTCCATCTCGTCGGACCCCAGGGACTGACTCACGCCTTGGCTGCCCTCCGTCTTTATACCTATCGGTTTGTCCCCAGATCTCGCATCCGGCCCTCCTATCGACCTCACTATTCAGTCAGAACTTGAGTGTTACCCCCGTGGAGGTCCGGTCCGTTTCTCCGCCAACAGGGACCGTCAAACCTAAACCTACGTACACCGATGGAAATGTTACTGTGTATTCGATCCCTCTCTTCCCAGAAGTAGATGAGGACGGAGTACCTACCCACCCCTGGCTGCAACAAGACCCTCCACCCAAGCGAAAACGACGGGCCTCGTCTGCCTCACCTCCCCGCAGGAATAAGGATGTCAATTTCTCGGCTGAAACAAAGAACTTACCCTTGAAGGAGCGGATGCGTTTGAACGGCTTCCTCCCCACAAATCTCGTGGGAGAGGAAGCAGAGCAGTGGCGACAGATGATCGTCGAGAATATGTTCCCCGCAACGAAACCCAAGTCGGGCAAAGGGGTAGATCCCGACGTCGACGCAGATCCACCATATGTCTCTGCCCTTCGCCGCCATCCCGGATCTTTCAACCCCGCTGGGTCGGACAAGCAACTCCCAAGAATGGTCTTCACCAAGGACTCGGAGCCGATCACCTCAAAAGAAAAACCTTCTTTGGCTTACGTCGTCGTGGGCCCCAAAACGAGGGGTAAGTTCGATGCCAAGAGAGCTGATGAACTCGGCCTCAAAGGAAAGCTCAGAGGTTTAGTGGCGAACGGGACTACGGTCACCTTCACCGTGACGGACGCCGACGGGAAGGAGATCGAGCGGACCGTCAAACCTGAGGAATGTGTTGGACCAGGTGATAATCCGGCGGTGTGTGCAGGGTCCGTTTCTTCGTTTGAGGCAACTGATCAAGGTTTCCTTTAGGTTGTGATCATCCTCGACATCCCCACTGTAGCGCATATACCAGCTGTCATTTCAACATTCACGAAATCCGATTTCTACGCCAAGTTCAGGTCAAGGAAAGCGGAAGACCGGATCGAGTATCTGACAAATGTCGTCTATCATCTGTGTGGGTCCAATGTTATTGAAGACCACAGGTACCAAGCGTTCATGCGGGGATTCAACTCTAACGTCCACGTGCGCGCGCTTTCCTCTCGCGTTCCTTGTGACCTTACCTGAAAACCCCTTCTCTCCCATAGCATATAGTCTCCTCAAGGGAGCACTGCCCAGATCCTGTGACGTTTACCAACGCTGCTTTCAATCAACTTCAATTCAACCGGCTCGATCCCAATCTGTTCCCTATCCCTCAGTTCTCCCTAAAGGCGCCTCGGCCTCTCGAAAACTTCGTGGATGAGTTCGATTTCGAGAGTGGGATGGGAACCGCTGAACCAGGGTTACCTCCTAAGACGTACGTCATGGCAGCAGGAATGAACACGGGAATCCGACCTATCCTCCCACCCAAAGTTTGGGATTCGGACGAAAAGTTCCACCCCGCTGCGGTGGAACTCGCCGCTATCCATGAAACCAACATGGCCAAGCGGCCAGTCGGACGTTCGACTCCTACTCAAGAGATTGTGGTCGAGAAGAGGGTGGACGTGAAAGGGATAGAGTTTGATAGGAAGATCTTGAGTCCCGCTGCGTTTGAGAAATTCGAGGAAGCGAGAGCGGCCGTGAAAACAACCCCTGCCGGTGCGGGTGCTGGTCCTGCCCGGGCGACCGGAGGTAATATAAAGGTTATCCCTCTTGGCACGAGCAGTGCGCTGCCATCCAAGTACAGGAACGGTATGTCCACTTGTTTCCCCATGTGAAAAGCCTGACGACTACAATCTTTCACAATTCAGTTTCTGGATACTTGATTCGTATCCCGAAGCATGGGAGTATCCTACTTGAAGCTGGCGAGGGGACGTGGGGCCAGATGTGTCGATTCTTCGGCACGGATCCCAATAAGCAGAACAATGTCTGGGAAGTTTTGAGGGATATCAAGGTTGTCTTTGTCAGTCACGCTCATGGAGACCACCATTTCGGTCTTTCGAAGATACTATCTATGCGCAAGCAGGTTTGTCATTATCTTTCATGCTCTTGATGGAATATCGCTTACACTGTTGATTCCTGGCGCGCATAGTTGGATCCTCCGCCAAAAGAGCCGCTGTTCCTCGTCACACTTCATTCTATTCTCCTTGGACTGAGGGAACTTTCGGACATCGAGGATATGGGTTTCGATTATAACCTCGACAGATCTGGTGTTGTGCCCATTTATAGCAATTCATTCATACACACGCAATCGGAGGATAAGCGCGGAGAACATTATCAAGCGTACGGTCCCAGTTGTCTTTGCTCCAACACGTGATAACTGAACTCATTCCAGGATGTGTAAATCTATTGGATTAAAGGCTCTGTCCACTGTGGGGGTCAGGCACCGGACACAGGCTTACGGTGTTGTGATCGACCATCAGGACGGGTGGAGGATTGTGTAAGTGATCGCCTTCCCTTTCGAGTTATTTACTTGGTTGAATTGTAAATGGTGGGTGTGTGCGTAGGTTTTCAGGGGATACTCAACCAACGCAGGCACTTGCGGAAGTAGGCAAGAACGCGAAGTTGCTCATTCACGAAGCTACGATGGCCGACGACCAAGCTGAAATGGCAGAGATGAAAGCCCACAGTACGGTTGGGCAGGCAATCGAAATTGGGAGAAAGTGCGTGCGACATCCACTGGTAATGTTCCTTACGAATGCTGATGATAATATGCCGATAGGATGAACGCGCAAAAGATCCTTTTGACCCACTTTTCTGCTCGTTATCCAAAGATGCCCCCTCAAATCATAGATCAGGACGCGAGCCCGACGCCCCCGACCAGTCCTCTTACAACTCTCTTCCGATCTCCATCATCGCCATCCTCCACCTCTCCTATCTCTGCATTACCTGATACCCCCATGGATTCTACTACTTCACCCCCCTCACCGGTTGCGACGGACCCTGAGCCCAAGCCGACGCCTAAGGAGAAGAGGAAGAAACAGATTATCATAGGGTTGGCGTTTGATCATATGAATATAACTCTGGGAGAGTTCTGGAAGTTGAGGGCTTATTTGCCTGCGATGGACCAAGTTTTTGGAAAGGACGAGAAGGACGAGGATGAAGATTCTGAGGAGAGGGTTATGGAGAAGATGAATGGTTGATTCCGTTGGGATTAAAGTGGGTGGACTCATCGTGGTTGTTTTTGCGGAATGTTTGGGTATTGATACTTCTTTTGTGGTGGCCCAGGTAATGCTTTTGCTGGTATTTACTACTGCTCTAGGACTAATTGGCGTTAATTCACATCCCTCTGCTCTGATCTCCTTGGCCTAGAGTGAGCAGCGGTCGTCGGTCGTTAGGACAGCCCCAGGTGGCAAACAGCACGTCTGGTATCATAACCTCAAGTTTGTCGAATGATCAAGGCGACCGCCCGCCAAGCGGGCCCTCTTTTCACGGTCTACTCTCAGACCTCGCCCTGGTTTCACTACTTTCTTGTTCTCTCCGAAGAACGCTATCTATGCGGTCGTTTCCCTCTCCTTCGGTGCATCCCTTTGTGATTCTTGGTCCCAAATCGCTTTCCGATGACGTTGGCTTCAACCCAGAAAGCCCTCGTGGTTCCTATCAGACTTTGAATCAGGAGCCTCATTGGGAAGTCCGGGTGGTATAAGTGCTGTTCGACGGAGCCGATGCCTTTAAACACCGTAGAAAGATGGCAGGAACTGAGTTTCTCGCCATCCGTCACCTAACATGGCGGCTGCGTCCTTATGATCCAGGATATCGCTTTGGACACACGCAGACAATACGGGCAGTCGCTCGCAATCGATTATAATCGCACGTCTCCGGAAATTTTACAGTGGGGACCTTTTACAGTGGGGACCTTTTACAGTGGGGACCCGCCCACTTGTCAATACAATTGAAATGATCTACCCGACAGCATCCAGGCTACTCGGTGGCCTTGGCTTTACCCTTGCGCCCCTTGATGGTAGTATAACTTGCTGCAGTGATCCAACTCGGTGCTCCACTCGCTCTCATGCTCAGAACCCTATCGGGGATGACGGGGTGATAGATCCTATCCGCGACGTCCACCCGTGTCCAACTACCACACAACCCACACAACCAAACTTGAGGAGAAGCTTCTGCACAGTTATTGTGAACATAGAGGTCGCCGACATTCGGATCAAGGCCGGGAGGGGGATTGACAAGGTTTCCAAGGGAGTGAGATCTGTACCAAGACGTAACGCCGGGAGAACCGCAACGGAAAGGTCGTTCCCGCTTGCTGAGAGCAACAGAGCCGGTGGGGGCGGAATGTGATGGAGCGGTGGTAGAAGAGGTTGACTGATCCAGGGCCCGAGTGCTTGGGCGAGTGTCTCAGCATACACGCGTAGCAAAAGAACGAAAAAGAATGCTCACCGTTCGAGAAGAGGATTTGAGGTCTTACGCTGTATTGCTTGTGTCACATCAGATATGACGGACTTGTCGATACCATGTGCAGCACAGATGGAGGGGATCGATTGCTCAAAGGAGGTGGGGTCCTCGACGATTGCAGAGACCAAGCTCTTCAAAAGCTCCACAGTGCGATCCGGGTCAGAAGTCGAGGTCGGCTGGATGGACGTAGGTTCGGAGTCGGGTAATGGGGAAGCATGATGGGACGGGGAGGTGTTGGACCTCGCCACTGGCTTCACGTACGGGTGGGAACGCCTGCACAATGAAACCCTTAGAACGAGAAACCGACATTACTTAAGAAGGAGGAAACTCACTCATCCTGGTTCGGGCGTCCAACCCTCACGACCAAACTGCCGTCTTCTTGGAAACTATACCGGCGAAACGGAAACCGTCTGCGGGTGAAGAGCTTGAATGAAATCAGGCTGAGTGGCAACCTGGCTCCCATGTAAGATGACACTTACCTCAGGGGAAATCCTCGAACCCCCATGCCCACCTGACGATGGAAGGTAAATAACTTTGGGTGGCAGCTGGACATCTTTGTTTCGCATGCCGTCGACGTCCAGCACCAGTTTGAAACAGGTGGATGGAGATGGTGGGCATATCGCGATTTGAGGTTTTATACTGTGGCCCTGCTTTGTATGGTACACAGCATTGTGCAACGAAGTCACAATGTCAAATGCTTTTGCTCTTTGTTCGAGTTGCCACCCCGCAGCTGAGCGCTGAGCGACAGGGGACCAGCCAAGTCGCGCGTGCCGGGGAACTCCAGTTCAACGTTCAACGGCGGCGAGAGGGAAAGACGTGAACATGAGCTATCACAGCGGCAATCGACGGTAGGCACATTTGTGTATATTTCTTTGTGTACTGTCAGACTTAAAACAGTCCTTACGAGAATATTTTATCTTTTCGTATATACTGTTGGGTTGTCGGGGATCCGCCTATCGTGAGAGATATCTGCACCCTCGGGTTGGCAGCCATCTGTCCATCGCTCTTCTCCCTACGCCGCCATCCTGACACCCAGAAAGCACAACGAGTCTAACCCGATGGGACAGGACTTTCTCGAACGCGTCCTTCAATTCCTTTCGGATCTGGATCATAAGCAGTGGGCTGCTTTGGGTGGAGCTGCCGTAGTAGCATACGCAATATACCAGAGGTACACCAGGATTTCACTCGAAGATGTCCCAGGCCCAGAGAATCCTTCGTTCCTCCATGGTATGTTCTTTTCCGGTACCCAACGCATTATTTTTGCTTACTACGTGCGTGGTCAATGTGGGTTGTTATAGGACATGTACCGTTTTTACAGGGTGCTGAAGCAGGAGAATTCGAGAACAATTATATGACCACATACGGCAGCATAGTGCGTTGGAACGGTCCTCTCGGGGTATGTGACTCTTAAAAGCCGGGCGTCCATCCCCTCCCCGATCGCCGTCCTGATAGGTGACACTCTGGACAGGAAGACCGTTTGTGGATTGCTGACCCCAAGGCGATTTTCCATATCCTCCACTCCGACCTATGGGCAAAGACTACCATCACTCGCGAATTAAACGCGCTTTTCCTCGACAAGGGTTTGGTATGGGCAGAGGGGGACGCTCACAGACGCCAACGGAAAGCCTTGACCCCTGCCTTCGGCCTAAGCGAATCGAAAGCGTTGATGCCATGTTTTCTCTTGGTCGCCAACAAGGTGCGTGAGACCTGCTGGCGTCTTTCAACGATGATTTGGTTTCCCGATTCAATTTCACATATAGTTGGTCGATAAGTGGAAGGACGTTATTGCGAACGAGGCTTCTGAAGGTGCACATACCCTGGATATTCAGACATGGATGGGAAAGGCGACCCTAGACGCGTAAGGCGTTTCCTTGATCCACTCCTCGTGTGATGTGACCATGTTCCTTCAATTCAGTATTGGAATCGGTAAGTTTGCTTGGTACTCATTCCGATGGGACCGGTGGTGACCAGCTTTGTCATACCCCTCAACTCCCCATCAGGTGCTTTCGATTACGATTTCGGTGCTTTGGACAACCTCGACAACCCTCTGACCAATTCCTACACGGACCTGGTGTTCTCAACGATAAGTTCTCTGACCTATGGGACAATGCTGTTCATCAACCTGTCTCGGTACTTGCCTGGGAGTTTCATCCGACACATCATTGGGAGAGAATCGGACCCTGCCGGCCAGAAAGTTAGGCGGAATCGGGACCATGTCCGTCGTGTCGCGAGGGAGTTGATTGATCAGAAGAGGCAGGAGATGGCGGTTGGACAGTCTGGGAAGGATATCTTGAGCTTATTGGGTGTGCTGCATCGGGTTGCTCTCTCCGCTGCGAAGGTTGACATCTAGATGGTTGCTTCATAGTCAAGGCGAACGATAGCCACGACGCACAGTCCAAGTTGGGGGACGACGAGATCATCGCTCAGGTTCGGACGATGATGCTGGCCGGACACGAAACTGTAACGAAAACCGTGAGCAGATCAGTTGCCCGATACCATGGGAAGTCATCCGATAATCCTCGTTCTGTAGTTGACATTTGCGCTATTGGAGCTCGCGAAGCAACCGGAGATCCAACGCAGGCTACGGGAAGAGGTTACCGGAACATACGAGGCGATTAGGGCACGAGGAAACGAAGATTTCACCCCCGGAGATATCGATAATATGCCTTTCACAAATGCCGTTGTGAAGGTGAGTCGACCTCCCGTCTGAACTCAAATAATCGGATCCTCAATGGGCAAATAGGAAACTCTGAGACGTCACGCCGCTGCCATTGAAATTGACAAGGTGACGTGGGAAGACGACGTACTGCCTTTGACAAGACCGGTGGTAGGTCGGTCAGGGAAAGTGCACCATCACTTACCCATCCCGAAGGGAACCATTGCAAGCGTCTCCTGCTGGGGTTATAATCTGTGAGGGTGAACGGTGACTGGTTTTTGCGTCGGGATTAACACCGCTGATCTAGGAACCCTGACGTGTGGGGATCAGATGCGATGGAGTTCCGACCAGAGAGGTGGTTGAAATCTTCGAATGAAAAGATTGAAACCCCGTTAGGAGTGTACGGAAACTTGTGCGTCTTCCATCTTCTGAATTAAGACACTGTAAAACTTCGTCTGATCCGCCTCCAATATAAGGCTCACGTTTTCCGCTGGAGAAAAGAGCTGCATCGGCTGGAGATTCGCGTACGTCAACGATATCTTTGATGATCCAAGTTGTGAACGCTCATTCAACCCATTCAAGTGTCGTGGAGATGCAGGCGTTCCTTGTGACCCTCGTACGAGAATTTAGCTTCTCCCTACCGGAGGGTAGGACCATTCGAATCGCCCGACCTGGGTTTCCGATTCCTCTGGTCATTGGGGAGGAAGATAAAGGTCCCCAGCTCCCGTTGACGGTCACTCCGGTCATAGGCCACTGATCATCCAACCGCCCCAAACATCACATCCCTAGTTCGTCTCGTCTTCATGAGTATGTCAATTTGCCATGAACCCACCACGTTCTTGCATATACTCGTTGCGTATGGATGTATGCGTGTCATACGACGCTTCACTCCGCTACGCTTAATTCATCGTCTACATAACGGCTGTTCCTTAGCTCCAACGACGATCCATAATTGTGAGAGGCCCTGAGCTCGTGGTGCCCTCGTGCATATTTCGAGCGTCCGAATATTGAATCACACAAACACCGCCGCCATCAGCGTTGTGGCTTCTCAATATTCAGGTTTCGAGATTACCTATCATATATCACGGGTTGCTGCTAGTCCATCTCTACGGCAAAGCCTCAGCAGTATCAGGGTAACAAGATGTCATTCGGACGCTCCGTAAGGCCTGCTGGTCACTTTGATTCACCTCCTGAATAGACTAATCGCGCACTTCTAGCTGACGTCACCGGTCGAGCTCTCGGAAGGTCCAAACGTCGTTCGTCGAAGGCCATTACGAATACCGTCAAATCGCAGGGTCATGCCAGGTCAACGGCTCCCCTCCCTGGACTCATATCGTACGACTTCGTAACGAGGTTAGGGCAAGCTGTTGGGAGGATTTTTCAGTTCGAAGGCCGACAGGTGATCACGCTATATAATAAGTGACATTTTCTATTCTTCAGACGTAACAGGTTCCACATCCCTCAATCCTAGGACGAGGGGCTGATTCGTGGGCGTCCAGATACGTATTTCGGTCAACAGAAAAGGCCGCCTTGTGAGAGATAGGACGTCGCTTCAACTTGAAATCAAGGTCACTGAGAATGGGATTGTCTGCCATGAAAGAATTCGGGGAACAGTCGGCGGGTTCGACGATACTGCGGTAGATGGGAGGACAGTCTGAATGCAAAAGCCGCCTGCAGAAGAAGTCTGTGGTGGCGGAAAAGGAGAATACGGAATTCAAGCCGAAGGAAGCGAGTGATCCTGGTTCGCATCTCGTCGTGGCGTATCGACTGGCTTGAAACTGTCAGACGCACGTTCTTTTTGTAGCCTTTACCGATTGCCAGTTTCTCGAACCGCGAGTCGACCCGGATCAAAGCCTAAGAAGTTTCGGGTCTAGGTCATGAGCGAGTATATCAAGTCTTGTCACCGCTCCCCCGTTCACCTAGACCGAGCGGATCGCAGACCACCGTCATGGCCAGATATCCTTGTCGCCTTTTAGGGCGGGCTACTGAGGTCGGGATCGAGTCGCTGAGCGAGGCTCGGAAACGAAGACACAAGTGCCGCCTTCCCTCACCCTCTCGTGTTGCGGTTTCAAAGCACGCAGTGAGCAGAAATGACATCGATAAACAGGAGCGTCACAGTGAAGAGCTGTAGAGGAGCATCCGCAGCACCCAGGTAGCTGGATCGGCCACATTTGGGTGGATGTCTTTGAGGGAAACGTTCAGCTCCCCGGGTGATTCGTCTGAGTACCCACACAATCAGAACGACCTCTCATCACGTATGTATTATGTATACGTACACATGGGAATGGTGTGACTTGTCATCACATAGATAAACACTAGCAGATTGTACAAATTCAAAGGAATACATGGTTCAGACTCAAAACCCAAGTGGGACGGGGTGCAAGTGGTGACAGAAAGTACATATGTGGGAGAGGAAAGGCAGGGCATTGCCCACGGTCACTCGCCTAACTCTATAATGATAGCTTCTGATAGTCTACCATGCGACAACCCAAGAAACCGTCCACACCACCTCGGACTCGAATAATTCTCCCTCCAGTGGTGAGGCAACCACATTAGTCGCTTCTTTCCAGAGTTGAGTATCCACCCTCCATCCGTAACTTCATGACCACGCGAAAGATCCCAGGGGTGTCCACCGGGTGGGAACATGTGAGCTTCCACCCCGACGACGTCGGAGTTTACATCCTTGATGATTTTCCACCCTTTCATGGGTGAAATCCAGACTTCACATCCATCCGGAGTGATCCAAAGCATGGACACAGCTCCGCTACCGGTGTCGGTACTCACAACATGAGATCCGGTAGACATGTCGTAAATATCCAGACGACCACAAAAGTTGATGACGATGTACTTCAAGTCAGGGGATATTGCAGGTTGTACTTGTATTGGATGATTGAACGTTATAGTCCGAACACTGTCGTTGATGTTCGCCCTGGCGCCAGGAACGTGGTCCCCTGCAGGCAAGTTCCAGGTGATGATCCTTCCCTCACCAACAACAATGACGGCGACCCCTTTCACCTTCAAAGCCCAAATTTTAATCCCCGTGTCAACGATCAACCGTGGTTTACCGGAACTGAGGTCAAGGACTGTGGTCATATTTCCTCCCCACCGTGCAGTGGCTGCTAACGATCCATCCGGCGAAAAGTCTAGCAGGAAGTCGGTTGTTGAAGTAGGTCGAGTTGCAATTCTGGAGAGGGGGATGACTGGATCTGTCGTGCGCCATAGCCGAATTTCAAAGCCTCCATATGTAATGATCGATTCTCCATTTGGGGAGAAAAGTGGTTTGGTAGGTATTCCGGTGCCGGATGGGAGTTTTCGATGAAGTACATAACCGACAGGGGAATCCTTCCAGAGAAGGGCTCCTCCATCAGAGGTTCCATATGTGAAGAAACGGCCATCAGGGGAGAAGGACATTTCCCGGATACGTTCGCTGACCGGGGAAGCCAGGAGAAGTTTGTCATTAAGAGCACCCCATATAACAATCATCCCTTGATGGGAAAAGGCAAACCGGGAGAGAGTGGGAAGGAATAAAATGGTTTCCAGATCACTAATGTTATCTGGGGCAGGTAAAGACCCGACCTTTGCAGGTGTATGTGTTGAGGTGAACCCGACTTCCCAGATGGTGATGAATCCTTCTTTCACAGTGATGAATCGGAGACATTCACCATGAGTCCAAAGTGGGGCCACTATGCGTCCTTCTGTCACGCGATGGGA
>Ga0307514_10004787_pt1 | contig 12340 bp, 15 predicted proteins | sample 16_EM_MG_FD_203088 | JGI IMG/M metagenome (GOLD analysis project Ga0307514, IMG submission 203088) | Populus trichocarpa ectomycorrhiza microbial communities from riparian zone in the Pacific Northwest, United States - 16_EM | ecosystem: Host-associated > Plants > Roots > Unclassified | place...
GGGCCCGGCCGGCGGCGCCCCCCGCCGCCCCGCCCCCCCCCCCCCCCCCCCCCCCCCCCCCCCCCCCCCGGACGCGGCCGCTGATGTGTGATTGATTGTGTAGTAGCTTCTACAGTAAGATTCATCGCAGGGGATTCGCCAAATGTACCTCGATATTCATTTGGAGAAAACATAACTGTGGCCTTCTTTCCACTGCCCTATTCAGACAGCGCACAATGAATAGCTGCGGCTGCCAGCTCTAACGTCTGAGGAGCAAGAGGTTGGAAATATAGTGATGTTGTTGGCTGGCGCCCCAAGCTATTGGTGGTGAAGAAAAATTGGTGGTAAATGAGATCAAGCACTTCCATTTGCATGAACCAAGACCTTTTTATCATCGACCACCTTGGAGAGGTAAGAGTCATCAAACAGGAGCTCCTTAACCTTGATCCGAAGCTCAGTCTCGGAGCCCACATCCAACCGGTAACTACAGACAACGGTTGGACCTGCCCCATATGTAAACCATTCTTGAATGGTACTAATCTTCAGTTTCAACTATGTATATTGTTGGGGGTAGTCAATATCCGTAAGACTGATAGAGGATCAATAAACAGAATTCAAGACCTACACCTTCTCGTGTATGCGGATCTATTTTGGGAGATAGACCACAGGGCAATTAACACACAGACAGTGTACCTACAGGTGCACCCGCTAATGCCCGCTAATGATCCTGGGCTTCAATCGCTACTTTCCAAGCTTCTTCAACCATCGCGTACTTGTCATCGGATGATATTGGCCAAGGAGTCTTTGTGAATACAATTGTATCCATGAACCGTTTCGCTACCACAAAAGTAGCCTTTTGGTGTTGGGGAACGTTCTGATCACTACTGGCCTTGGGTTGTGGACTATTCTAGTCTCCACTCGACTTGTTGGGAAGCACCAGTGCCCGGGTAAATGCTGTGCGGTCAGACTCGGATAGTGTGTTGAGGAAGGATGACCTTTGGCGTTTGGGCAGTGGTGGTGCCATTGCCGCAGGTAGATTTTGGGATTTTGGAAGCGGAGGGTGTGCAACGACAGTATCGGCATGGCTCTGTTTCTTTCGCAGTGGAACCCGTGTAGTGCGTAATGACTTCTCCCAGCGCACCTGACCTAGATGAAGGACCACCTGTTGATGATTCAAATCGTCTTCTTCGATGTCGGATAATAAGGTGGACTCTCCAGTGTCCTCACTGTCGTCATCACTGATCTCCTGATCGGTCTCATCATTCAGATTCATTAATGAAATCAGGGATATTTGTCATCCGCAATACGATGCACAAAGGCAGATCATTGGAAGGAAAACATTTGATGGACAATGAAGATTGGCTGCTTTCTTGAAAGCGAATGGTCTCTCTAGGTGTGCTTCTTGATTCTTCTGTGAATTGTGATTTCTCACCTGGATGGGCATAGGTTCCATTTGATGTAACGAAGATCTAAAGTTGGAGAATGTGGGAGAGAGAGTAAAAGCAGGAAATATAAGATTAAGTGCAATACAATAAGGGGATGAATGGTGCAAGAATTTGAACATGGTCGAGGACGATGCAATTCCATGCGCACCTTGGAAGTGTTCTGGAGAGAGGACTCAAACATATTAAATTTATATTGAGGACAGCAGTCCGTGTTGCCATTTCAGATATTGTCAGGTGCACCAGAATAGATGGATTTCTAATGCCGAATATTTGCAACTCCTATGAACAGCACTCTGTACAGATGCAAGAATTGGAGGTTAGCTAAAGCCAATGCACATACAGAATAGAACCAGACGCACCGGAAGATAACTCATGACATCAACTAACCCTTGGTGCTGGCCACAAATTGAGCACTGAGAATCTGAATGATAACATGAGCCCCTGCGTATGACTCCTCTTAACGAAGTCATTATGCGTGAAAGTTTGAGCATTTGCGGTGACTGCATAGCATAGAAATTGGTGCTGCATTGAGAATTTCCAGAACTCAATAGATTTGGTTGGAACCTTCTGACTGGCGGCTGAGTGGTAAGGGTTCATACTGGAGTTTGTTATCGAATGAGGAGAAATATGAATCTCCATATGTGGTATATCTGCCGGAAGGACACATGAATTTTCACAATATTCTATTGTATTAGGATGATGCAGCTAAGTTAGTGGTCGATAAGGCAATATCGTAAGCATAACTTCCCTTTCATGCATTCATGTGGGCCGTGTCTGCAGAATAGCCTTCACAACAATGTTTCCATAGTTAATGGAAGAGAGAGAGAACTTGGCACCCAAAGGAGAGACACAGGTGTAGCAAAAGAATGGTAATGTACGATGGATGATTCTGGGGTAATCTTATTGATTCGAGCACTCATCAATGCCAAAATTGCTAACAGATGGGTCATAAATTCTCACTCACATTCTGGTTTTGCGCCTATTATCTAGTAAATTGGACACAGTTAAATCGCACACCATTAAATCACACACCGTTAAATCACACACCGTTAAATCACACATTTATTATGAATCTCACAACTTCAATGATGACTTGAAATAAATATAGGGGTTGAAAGCTATATTCTACAATGGTATGAATGTATAGTGAGGCGTCATGTCATGGCAGACACAGGAATAATGGTTGCATACATGCAGTTCCGGGGAATTGAGGTACACCGAAGTTGAAATAGTTATTCTTGGATTCAATGGCTGAGGATTGCAGGCTCGCCTTACTCTGACAGTTAATTGCACTCTTCGTAGCTGTCTTCTCATAACTCGAGGTTTCAAGATTCTCCCTCTCAGAGCTTCTCTCGATGGATTTCGGTCTCCATAATCAATTTTCGGATACGAGTTTTGGCGGCCCAGAAATACAGTTAGTTAGAATACAGTCAAGTCTTGATTCAATGATTTGAGAACTTAGGCCTCTTGGAGTAAGTGCAGTACATGGGTGAGCGGGGGTTGCAGGCCATCTTGCAGAGTTGCTAAGCAGAATCAGTCTTTTGAGATTCTCACTCTTATGCTTCCACAGCTCTTTTGACAGAGCCCGAACTTGCAGAAGCTATTTTATGATTTGGAAGCTTTGGTCCAAACATACTACTTAGTCAATATCGAGTTAAATGGAGTTACTGATTAGCCGGGCTTGCGTATTTATGGTTTAGCTACACAGTGGCAACCTTCCTCCAACGGACAGTTGACATGGAGCTGACAGTTCAACACATGTTAGAGGCGGCCTTCAACAAACTGATCAAGCATATGTTCATATCTTAGCTGGCACGGAGCAAGATGAGCTGCCTGCACCTAAAGGTGAAGTGTCTTGATAGATCTGTCCGCACTGGGTCCACTAATTCAAAGTCGAAGAAAACATGATGAGAATGAAGTAAACTACAAGATACAAAGTGCACTACGTACTGCAAGTACATGCGCTTCGGTGGCTTATTTGTTGCTCTTGAGGCGTTCCTGGACTGGAATGATAACATCCATAATGACTCGCAGCATGTGAAAGTTGGCTTCATACATATCCAAGAAGCTCATTCTGGACAGGAAACCCCCAGCAGCGAAAGCGGCATTGAAGCCAAGATTACCCCAGCCATATCTCAGCTTCCGACTCTCTGGGATGCGGATTAGAGGTGTGCCAGAACTTCAATGATATGCCAGCAAAAGCTGCAGCTTTACCACAAATAAGTGAGCCTATGTCTCATATTGTAACACAAGTACTCAATATCACCTAGACTGTTATGATTGCCAAATGGGATTGGCCATATGCAGTGCTGGATCTGCCACAAACATGTGCCCAGGATTCTCTGGTGCACCGGAACTTCAACCATAGGCCAGCAAATGCTGCGGCTATGGCACGAATATCCTGACACTGGTAGTCAAACTTGCCTAGTCTGTTTTAATTGACTAATGAGATTGGCGAATAAGCAGTGCTGGATCAGTCATCAAGATATGCCCTGGATTCTGCGGTGCACTGGAGAGTCCTGGGCACATATTGTTATGACCGATCGATCACTGCATATTTGCCTATCCTATTTGGCATAAAAACAGTCTGAGCGATGTTGAGTACCTGTGTTAGGATATTCGTGTCATAGCTGCAGCATTTGCTGGCATATGGTTGAAGTCCCAGTGCACCTGAACTTTGATCACATTGGTTCAAAAGCTCCTGCTTTGCCACAATAACCGAGCTGTGTCTCATACTGAGACATTAGTACTTGAATATCACCTAGACTGTCGTATTGCTAAATGTGATAGGCAAATATGCAGTGCTCGATCAGTCATGACGAATCATATGACATTTGCCGAAGGTGCACCTGAAAGTGGAAGAATTTTGCTTTTTCATTCAAAATACGTACGTGGCTTCAGGCTTCTGGTGCACCTCAAATTCGCAACTGACGATTAATTGAAGCCCTTTGCTGCATTATTCTCACAATACGACTCATGCCATTTATCATGCAATAGGTTAGCCAGAGGAACTTCTGATGTCGCGTATCAATTCACTTCATCTCAAATGGTCATCAATAATAAACAAGGACGCCACTGAAATCCCACTCTAGCCATTTCTAATCCAAGATACAACAATTCTAACATCAGAACTTTGATTCACTTCAACATTGAAGAGAGAAAGATTCATCTCTCCAGTAGTATAGTGTCCCTTACAAATGATCTTTTTGACTATTTGTATCAGTTAAGAAGATGATGTTGCTTGAATGTCCAAAGAGGCATATCTTGATGAAGTGTCTAACACTATATGAATAATGGTTCATCAGACAGCAATGTGTCTCAATTCTCTGTCAGCCACTTCATATGGTCCTCACGAGCCTCCAGAATCTGGTATATCATTGACGTCGTAATGTTCGGTCGACACCTCAAGCAATGCAGGACTCTCATTTACGCCACTGCAGGGTGTTTGTGGAGATCACTCGCATGGTTATCGTAGCCACCAGAACCTGTATTTAGTCACAATGTGTATGGTACTCAGTTTTGCCCTAGCCAGACAACTCGTGCAAATGCCTGCCTGTGCTCATTCAATACCCAAACTTTCTGAGTTATTACTGCATGATTTGCAGCTGTAAGATTTAGGCCTTTCCCGCCCACTGTGGGTGTGGTTATGAATACAGAGGGATTTCGTGAATCTTGGAATTTGAGCTGCATTTCTGTGCATTCATCATTGCCCATTTCAGCATACATGGGGAATATATCCACATTATCTCCAAAAAACTTTGTTAGCCACCACTTCAAATGGCGTATCTGGCCAGGAAGAAGACAAAATAGCACTCCCTTTTGTGGAGGAGGTGTACTAGGCGGTGGATTTTCATTTCTCTCTTCTGGAAGGAGCGTCTCTCTTGATGCGTCATCTTGGTCAGGTTCGGGATACTCCGCAGGTTCCTTGACAAACATTGGCAAAAATGTCTCTGTCCACAATCGGAAAATCAGAGATTCCATCCAAGTATCGAGTGGCCATTCATCGCGCTATTGTCCAGAAATACCATTGTGATCCTCGGTGTCTCCCAACACTAACAAGAAACATGCTAGCCACCATCTATGAACCCTCCATGCTCCAGAAGCACCCTGCAAAGTGTACCTCTCCACCAGGGTCTTCAGATTTGCTTGCTCTTCCTCAGTCCACTCGACATCAATGAGGTGTGCATCATCCTTTGGTCTCCGGACAAGTGGTTTTCGATTGGGAAGTTTTGATTCTTACCACTGCCTGATCGTCCATGGCTTTGCAATCTGAATCATCCGGTGCACTGCATCCTGTTGAGCTTCTTCGTCATTAGTCTGAATTGCATGCATCAAACTCTTCACAGCGGAATACAATGCCTCAGCACCATGCTTTTCCATCACAGTATCATCTTCTGGATCTTCAGGCGCACCTGAAAACCGGTACATTATCTGAAAATACTAGTCATAGAGTGAATGGAATCCCGGTGTAGCTGTGACTTGAAGTTTAAATCCAATTTTCGCATTCATCACAATTTGCCAGTCCACACTGTTTTTAGTTTTATACTGGTGGGACTCATCAAAAATCCCAAACTCCATGCACAGTAGCAGAGTTGGCAGTTACTTGATGATTTCGCTCTGGATGCAAAGGTATCATACGACACAATGTGGATATTGCATCGGTTTTCTAGCTTGTCAATACTGATGTTCAAATCCTGATGGGTGAGATTCGCATTTTCGGTGTGCAATAAGTGGACGAGTTTGAAATCGGTTCAATGTGTTATCTCGTCGAGAACACTTTTGAAGGTCTTAGCCACTCCGGGCATTGTTTCCACCAGGATTGTTTCAAGGGCTGAGATTAGTGCTGGATGCCCGTGGGGTGGTGTTGACTGGATCTCCAACAGGCGGCCAGGTGCAGAATTCAATCTCTGAAGTGGATACCACTCCCGTTCTTCACCGACAATGCCGGGAAAGTTGTTGTGCGCCAAAATCACCCACTCTTCAAGGGTATTCCCCCATAAAATGGACAGTGGCAACACCATTACAACTTTCTCGGTGACCAAATTGCAAAGCATTGCCGCAACAACCAAGGTGAAAGTCTTTCCAAGACCCATTTCATCCGCCACCAGTGCTCCTGGCATATGAGCATCCCAAACCCAGCTCCTCACAATGAACCAGATGGCCGAAACCTGATGCACCAAAAACACAGTTCCGGACAGGCCTGGAATTGAATACTTGCAGCCTGGAACACGGTCATCTGGTGATTGGGGAATAGGACGCGCATTCAGCAGACTGACTGCTTCATCAAGAGACTCGTGTTCAAATTCGTTGTTGATTGTATTGAGCACCGTATTCAGTCCTGAGCTTGTATTTTCTGGATTCAGGACCTCCTCACCATCCTCTACTTGCTCCTGAACCTCCCTTGCACTTTTTTCTGTGTTCTTTTCATTCTCAATGATCTCTTTCAGTTGCTCAGATGTCAGCTGGGCAGATAAGCTCATATTCCGGCGCTCCTGAAATTCATCTCAATGTTAGGTATTTCACAGAGAAGCAACCATTTGGATGAATACATGTGGATGGAATATAATCAATTCTATTCTTTCAATCAGAACTTACATTAATCCAAGTATCATTCTCTTGCCCACCATCCTCCTGTCCCTCCTCCTCTCCCTCTCTTCCACCCTCTTCAGAACCTTCCAAAGTCTATGTATAATGATTAGCAGTAGCTTACGTCTAGCCTTGATACGGCTAGCGGGATTACCTTTGTCGGCCTAATTACGTGCTCGGCAGTCTCCTGCCCTGTCGCTTTCATCATATCTACCACAATTATCTCCTCATTATGTCCAAGTTTCAACTTGAAAGCATTTGAAAGGCAACAGTTGTACGAAATCTGGCCATATATAAGGTCATTGATCATTCGGCCGTATTTGTATATTCCCATATACACTTCTTCCAATTCGTCCTGCTCCAAGGTGCGCTTGAACATTGATCTGAGAATGTATGGCTCTTTCGGGCCACCGTTTTTGTCAATGAAATCAACCAACTCCTCCCAGTGCTTCACATCAGTATACGAGACTTCGAGTTGTTTAGAGGCTAGAACCATATCCTTGCCATTCGACAGCCAGTGAATCATAACCCTGAACATTGTATTGAGCAACTCTGGGAGGTTACTTCCCGCCTTTTAGCACGTGCACTCTCCCAAATTGGTCGCCGGTCGCTTGTTGCCTCGCCTTCACTTTTTCCTCGCCTCTCGAATTTCACTTGCACATTTCTTCAGCAACATCTCCACCCACAGCCGGCGAATCCATTCAGAATTATCGAAATTAACCAATGGCAGCCAGTTCTCGAATGTCGCGAAACAATCTGCGACCGCTGTCTCCCAGTGCAGGGGTCCTTCTCGAACTTGTTTCAATTGGTTCTGCCCCCGGATAATGGGCCAATGCTTCTTCTCGAGAAACCCCACCACCCATACTTTCTTCCACTTGTTGAATGCACTAAAGTAGGGCTGCCCCATCCTTTTGGCAAATTGATTCAAGGAGAACTCCATTTGCTTCAGGCTAATTGGGTGTTTGCCTTCAGCACCGTCCAAGTCTAACGAATCGTCGCTCTCATCAGCCATATCACATTCGTCGTAGGACATCTCCTGCAATGGGGGCAAGTCCGCAATCCCTGCCACATCTGTTTTCCGCGGTTCCGCAGCTGGCTGGAATTGTTTCGTCGGGAGGCTTCTGGGGTGTCTCCCAGGTGCGCCGGAAGGAGGTTGAGGCAGTGGAGTCGAGCTGGAAGATGTTGGGTGATTGACTGAATGATTTCCCGGCGGTCCGGGAGGCACTCTCGGTGCACCTGGAGATGATGGCCCTTGTCCTGGGTACTCCAGAGAGGGGGAACATTTGAGACCCGCCATAACCACCTTGGTGCAGGTCATATCCTTGCCATGGTGGCCCATAACTTGCATATCCTTCGCTTGTGCTGCTGGTAGATTGCGAACTGTGTGTCATGTTGAATGGAGACTGGTGATAAAACTGCGGAGAACCTGGAAATGGCTGCTGTGAAGGAGGGTAACCGTACCCTTGTGGCGGATGATATTGATTGGTGGGTATCCCAAATTGACCGTCTTTGTGAGTGGCATGTCGTGAAGTTGTATCCAGTGATTCTGAATTGTCATCACCGCTTTGTTGTGAGCCAAATAGGCCACCAGGTGGAGCCGTATTCACTGTCTTGGGTGGAAATCCTTTCGTCGACATGCTCTGTTAAACAAAGATAGTGATAAACTACTATAGATGCGAGATCAGATATACAATCAATCGGAGTATGGTTGAGTATATTGCAGGTAGCAGTGACCTTCGGCAGAATGAAGGGCTTCTTATATCCTATTCTGTTGTCACGATCTGTAGTGTTTCACTTCACCTTTGATCCATGAAACCAACCCGGGCCTTGAGAAAAAGAAACCTTAATCACACACATCGCGCATTTCTTGGTTATATGCTTAAATTCATATACTAGGATAATGGATAGGTGCTCACCTTCGTACGTCTTGATGACTTTACAGGTCATAGAAGCGATATGATATGATATCTCAAGGAACCCAACAGGAACTATATCCAGTATGAAGGTATGCACGACTACGGATATTACACATATGTTGTGCATGTACGACCTTGCAACCTTATTCAATAGAAGGCCTGTGAGTTCAGCAGCAACAGTGATTGCTTCCTATTGAGCTTCTTGCCTATACATCTTAGTTCTCCTCATGATCCACGCTCCAGTCATGGATCGTTACTGAACCTAATATCCTACCAGCCTCATCAGATCTCAATGATGCCCGGACATCCGGCTAGCTAGGAAACTCACCTATTCATTGTATTAAGATGATCTACCTTCATTATCAGCTGGTTGGAGGCTCGAGTGTAGGTATAACTCACAGTGACGTAGTATTAGGCCGCATTGTGGTGATTGCAGTGATGACAAAAGAAACCTCCCCCCCGTATTTGGTGGGGTGTAATACAGCTGTGAACATGTAATACTAACCTGAGTTAGCTTGTTTTCAAACCAATATCCCTGAGGCTGGATATCACCCCCAGAAGCATCATCGAGATTCATCCAAATACATGTTCAGTGACCATTTCTCAAATATGGTCAACACTGGCCGGAAACATGTCAAGTGCTTTATCTGCAAAAGGAAATTAGTCGATGAAAACCGACTCGAGGCTCACTATCAACCATATTACCCAATATCGATGAATGAAGGGCTATTACCTGATGGGAATTTACCATCTGCAGGCTGGGATCGACCCATGCGATCATGGTTCAACTTCTGTTGGTGCATCTCAATGGCCATTGATGAGCTTAGCTAATTAATTCCTCTACCCATAGACCATGTACCTGGTGCACCACCACCTGAAGATACTCTCAACGAAGAAACGATAGACCCCCAGAAGCCTAATCTGAATTGTACCCGTGATCCATCAAAGACGAGGGCTCATAGGCAGGAAGTTGGAGTGGAAAACGCGGGGGGGAAAGCATATGGCAAAGCAACTGGATTGTACAATACACATCGCAAGTACTCAGAACAATGGAATCCATGGCATCCTTTTCAGACAGCAAATGACTTTCAACAGGCTCAATCATTTAGCCAGCCAACCAAACAGTGGATAAATCAAAATCTGAGGTGTGGACTGGACAACTTCAACATCGAATCATTTCAATCAGCAGATGCTCTACGAAAGCTCCTCTCTAGACTCAATTTCAGGCTCGGCAATAATAGTTGGAATGAAGATTGTTCGCATATCTTCGGAATATTATTCTACCCTGATATTTTCAAATGTATACAGTTCAATTTGGCACATTTCCCAATTCAGGCGCACCTCGATTTTGAACCAGTGCACCTTGCAGACTCAGAAAGTCGCTGAATATACAGCAAGATAAACACAGGCGATTGGTGGTGCGGTACGCAAGATCAGCTTCCTGCTGGAGCAACGATTATGCCAGTCATTTGTGCATCCGATGAGACCCACTTGACCAATTTTTCGGGTAACCAGCATGCCTGGCCGTTCTATCTCACAATCAGTAATATTCGCAAAGATATCCGCCGTACACCTAAAATGCGCACCTGGATACTTGTTGGGCTGCTCCCCTGTCCTCCGAAAGGTGCCAAAAAAACTGATGAGGCATGGCATTCTGCGGTTGGAACAGTGCTGTCCCCACTCCGGAACCTTGACATCACTGGCCCTGGCTTGAAATGGGACTGTGCTGATGGATTCCAGAGACAATGTTATCCTATTTCGGCTGCCTGGGTCGGGGATTATCCAGAACAAGTCATGGTTGCTCAAGTCTCATTTGGCTCATGCCCGATGTGTGAAATTCCTGAAGGTGCGCCGATGGGGCATTCAATTTTTCAACCACTTGATAACCCACAAGATTGGGATGTTTACTTGAAGCTTCTGGACGAAACTAGTATCGATGTTCTGCACACTCTTTGTGTTCATCCAATCCGCAACCAGTTCTGGCAATACCCTCTCTGCAATGTCTATCGCCTTTGGCAGCCTGATGAATTGCATCAGCTGCTCCTGGGTTTCGTTAAAGACTTATTGCACTGGCTGCTCAAATACCTGAAAGCGAGAAATCTCAATGATCAATTTGACAATTGATTCACATCAGTACCACAATATCCAGGCCTTCAGCGCTTCTCTAAACCATTTGATTCGATGAAAAGTGGCTCCTGGCTGGGAAAAGAAATCTGGGGAATGATCAGATCGCTGGCAGTGAATTGTGCTCCAATTCTTGACTGCTCCCAGGATGCCGGGAAAACTGCTGCGGAAACAGCCTCTAGTGAAATGGTGATGGCAGCAGTGCGGGTATTATGTGAATTCTCTCTACTTGTCAGCCAACAAAATCACTCTGATCTATCCCTCGCAGCACTAGACAATGCACTGAAGCGATTTTACAAGAACAAGGGTGCCTTTCGGGATCAGAAAATGTTGAAGTCTGCGAACGCCAAAGTGGATGAACTATTGACAACAGAATCCTATCATTTATGAGAACAAATGATTTGACAGCAAAAAATATTTCCGTCCGGGCGGAATGGCTCTGTCAGAGACACCCCGGTGGCGGATTACTCCGTGCCCAGCGTCAATTCAACGCGTCGCGTTCCATATCGCCCTCTGATCGCTGTTTCACCGTTTCTTCTCGTTCTGTCGGTCTCCTATTTTAAACGATCACTCTGGGGTTGTGCCTAACTGTGACTATACGTCGGAATGGGTTCATTGGGTACACCCTTGCATTGGGATTGCAATGCGATGGGTGACGCTGCGAAAATCTCTCCTCGCGTTCCTTCTACCTGCGTGCAAAATGCAATTCTCTCTTTACTAATTATACGGGATTGCCAGGCGATCGGTGACGCTGGGAATATCTCTCCTCGCGTTCCTTCTACCTGCTCGCAAAATGCCATTCTCTCTTTACTAATTATACACATCATTCCATGTCGCCAGATCTATGTGGCTATTGACAATCCATCGTTCGTTCCGTCCGTCTCCTGTCTTACTACTAGTAGCTATCTCTGGAATGACGTGCGCGCAGCCGACAATATTTCCCACGCTGAAAACTTGCAAAGCAACGGCTGCCGGTGGTTTTCTCACTTGTACAAATTTTGAGACGGGATCCAAGTTACCCGGGTTTTCAGGTATTGTGGTGAGCGCCAGGGCTAACCAGTACTCAACGAAAGCTCCATCATTGTTTAGGAGTTTGATTTTGAATAGTCGTTGCAGTTGCCACGGAAGACGCCCATTCAGCGCGCCATAACACCTCCCTGGGTGTTGCTTTACCCACACCCAGTCGTTCCGTCGATCCCCTCCGCGCCAGCTCTGGCTTCCTGTGCATCGACACATCTGAGATATGCGTTCACCATCTAAACCCTCAACTTGAACCTTAATACCATGGTA
>Ga0307514_10004788_pt1 | contig 12340 bp, 16 predicted proteins | sample 16_EM_MG_FD_203088 | JGI IMG/M metagenome (GOLD analysis project Ga0307514, IMG submission 203088) | Populus trichocarpa ectomycorrhiza microbial communities from riparian zone in the Pacific Northwest, United States - 16_EM | ecosystem: Host-associated > Plants > Roots > Unclassified | place...
AAATCTCGCCCTCTTCATGAAACGTACATCTTTTCTTGTTTTGCTCATCGCGCGACCTCACTTTGAAATTAGGGATGCCATGGTTTTACCTTGGAGATAAGGGCGATGGCATAGTATGTGCGAACCATTCTTTTTTTACGTCGGCTCACACATTCATCGACTTCGCTTGACAGGATTCGTTGTTCGTGAGTCACTCCCATGATGATCCGTCGTATCTTCTGAGGTGAAACCACCTCCTAGACCAAACGGTCCTTGTTTGGTTACTTTGTTCGTCGTTGTTTTGTTTCCTTTGTTAAGCTCTCGTTCTCTGGGACGATGCGGCTTATCGAGGACTATAATGCCTGGGTAGCAGGAGACCCCGATGCTGGGTATGAATATGATCCCAGGAACGAGAGGGATGCCATAAATTCTGGCAAGTGAACCTTCGGGGAACTCTCATGCCCGTATGCTTAGTCTGTCCAAGACGCTGTGATGTTTAAAACGGCCGCCGACAAACAGAACTATGGCGACCCATCAATCTATTTCTTGTAAGCGCATCGATAGATCACATGTGCTTTCGAAGCTTATGACGCCTTGCAGTTGGGAAAAGGGTTTCATGACGAATGACGAGGTTCAAGCTGTCGAGAGCATCAGCCGTTACTTTGAACAAAGGTTCACTGAAGCCCGTGATTCGTCGGTCCTGTGATCTGCCGCCTCCGTTTTCTCCCTCACCTCTGCTGCAGAAAGAACCGGCAAGGTCTTCTAATGCACTTGATACGGATGCACTACGCTCGGCACGAATATGGCGCAGTTCGAAAGGTAAGAAATGCTGATGGAAGTGGCGGCAACCACTGATTCGTCCCATAGCTTCTGACGGAAGCGATTGCTGTGTGTAGAATGAATGGAGATCGTATCGGGTTGCAGCACTGCATGGCGTTTGTGCCTTCACTCTGACGGCTGATTCTTCGAACTTACCCTTGGACCTAGGATCATGCATCGACTACCTCCCAACGAACGGGGACAGAAGCCATTCCTCAATACCGTCCAGCCAGACCTTCATCCCGTCGAAATCCTGTTTGACGTTAAAAAACTCATGCAAGTACAAAATGTGCGTGGTCCCCAAACCGAGGAACGTGTGCCTGATATATTCTGTCAGGAACAACCTCTGTCAGCGTCTTTCGAGAAAATTTACCAGTTCGTCGGGTGGTATGACCAGTGGATCGACCTACACGGGAACATCTTACGACAGCGGGATCAAGATGCTTTTCATGCGGTCCACTCCCTCATATGGAGCATCGCCGGTTGGTGTGTCTCCTCTCAATCAGAATTCCAGGTTTGAATATTCACTAGGATGCGGTCAACTTTCAACACTTGAGGAACAGCTCGTGATTATATTCACCGAAATGAGGGGTGACGATAACAACCGTTTAACTGTGACAATCAACCAAGCATATAAAGTACGGTCGTTTTCTCCATCTCAGTACTGCATACGACTTCCTAAGCAGAGAACAGAGAGCTCGGAACGGTGAATATCTTGAAGCAATCGCGATGCTATTCGAACCCAATGTCTGGCGTGGCTTGTCGATGAACAACTACAACCTGTGGGCAGCAGAAATCTGGCATATCCTCGTCTTGCGTGCCACTCGGAGGTGAATTGCTGCTATAACATACGTCGGTGTCACACAAGTTCGAGAACACTCATAGTTCCTGACAGGGGACAGATCCGCCTCTTCCGTGAATTTTTGCAACCACGGAGACCAGCTGGACATTTTAATCCCAAAGAATACTTCAATGATCTTAATGCCCCAAGCCTGTCTATTATCCGTGACCCCCTTCACGAAACAGTTCACATGATGGTGCCCCTCATTGGATACACTTCGCGGGAAGCCACTGATGAAAACTTTAGTCTGTACATCAAGGGGCCGCCATGGTCGATAAACTTCTGGTCGCGCTCTGGCATGCGGAATTCCAGGGTCGTTACGGTCTATATAGGACAGGGTTGGTCATGCTTGCGGACATTTCCATGGAGTTCGGACTGTCACAGAAAGCGCGAAGGATGGTGGAAGATATTATGCCACAAGTAACTTCGAGGTCTCCCGATTGGAACGCCGTGTTGAGATCCTTTTCAGATTATTCATGGAGGAGATCTAGAGCAAAGGGCGTATGCGTGTTTCACTCTAGCACGGTGCATTATCATGACTGGGCGTGATTCTGGTGCGTCGTTACCACCTTCTCAGCGCTCCGCGTTTGACGCCGTGGATAGAGAATGTTCAGTCCCCAGCTTCTCTGCGGGAAGCAATCCCGTATCTCAAGATTTCTGAAACGGATTACCTAAAGATTGAGGTTTACGCAGCTGCACGTCGTGTGCAGTACGTGTTGTCAGTGGTGTACAACACGTTGAACATGAAGGCTGAGAGGGATGCAGCAATAAAGAGATTGAGGGAGACTGAGGAAAAGTCCAGGGTGGTTTCTGGCGAGGCAGCAGACGCTCAGATGGTAGAAATCATCAATCTTGTATCGGACATTGGGGTTGGGCTTGCAGCTCGGGAGTAGGACTTGGGCTCAATCGTGACGCTGTTACGCGACTGGTCACGCGTATGTTTGGCTTTGTGGATTTGTCCTTTTGACTTGGAACCCCATCCTTACTCCCGTCGTCCTCTCTGTGGCCCATGGACGGCCCACCACCGCCAGAGGAGGACTTTACACAGATCCCCATTGCTGACCGTCTCGCGCACAAGAATTGGAAGGCCAGAGTCAGCGCCTACGAGTCCTTGATTAAGAACTTTCAAAACTCGGCATCCGACAACGATCCCGTCTTCAAACCGTATCTGAATAACCCAGATCTACTCAAGAAGATTGTATCGGACTCTAATGCTGTCGCTCAAGAAAAAGGCGTTGAATGCGTTGTGAATCTCGTCAAGTTTGCTGGAGAGTATGCTGCCCGAACGAGGGAGGTGGTCGCGCCCGCGTTGGTGGAGAAGTGTTTGGGGTCCACTAGGGCTGGTACAAGGAATCAATCTATCGAGCTGTTGCTACAGTATGTGGAAGTTGAGAACTCGGGTGCAGGTGTCGTGGTATGATCATCCACTACTTGCGTTTCCGGTGGACGTTGAACATTCGTTTCTCGCAAGGCGGATATCGTGCCAGGATTGACAGTGAAGCAACCTAAGGTCGTAGCGGGCTGTGTTACTGCAATGAAGGAGCTTGTCAGGTACGATAAGCCAGCTTTTCTACCCGTAATCCGACGTTTAACTTTTAATTCGCCAGCAACTTTGGAACCCAGGCCGTTCCTCCACCATCAGTCTTAAAACCGTTACCGAAGATATTCTCTCACAGTGACAAGACTGTCCGAGCCGAAGGAACACAACTGACACATGCCCTCTACCAGTTTCTGGGACCTGGGATCGAATCATTCTTGACCGACCTCAAACCGGTGCAAGTGAAGGAGCTGAAGGAGGCTTGGGAAGTTATGGAGAAGGAGGGTAAAGGAAAGGGCACCCTGAAACCTCAAAGGCTGACCCGAACTGCGGCCCGCGAAACAGCGGAGAAGGCTGAGGCGGCAGATGTTGGCAATGAAGGAGGCAGTAGCGCAGCAGGCGACGCACAAGGTTCGTCCTTTCCATACTCCTGGACACTTGTGAGATTGCAAACGCTTATTTGTAGAAGAACCGGCTTTCGACCCCCGCTCCATGGTGGAGGAGGTGGATATTATTTCCAAACTTCCCGCAGATCTATACAAGAATCTCACTTCCTCCAAGTGGAAGGAGCGCAAGGAAGCTTTGGACGACCTTTTGACGTTGCTCAAGGCTTCTATCCGTATCAAAGATGGTCCAGAGATTGGGGAGCTGGCCAAGTCACTGGCGACGAGGATTAACGGAGATGCAAACGTTATGTGTGTCATTGTGGCCGCAAACTGTATAGAGGCGCTCGCCGACGGTTTGATGACAGCCTTTTCACGACACCGGGAAGCTGTCGTTCCACCGGTCCTCGAGAGGCTTAAGGAACGAAAAGCAAACGTCGCGGATGCTATCGGATTGGCATTGGACGCCGTGTTCAAGACTGTGAGTTCGAGTGTCTGTTTGAACTTCCTTCTCTAATTCACAGTCAAGTCTAACCTCGGTGACATCCTTGGAGACGTAACTCCGGCCCTCAGTTCGAAGAATCCACAAGTGAAGGAGGGCTCTCTCAAGTTTCTCGTCCGCTGTCTCTCCACCTCTCCTATTCCGATCCAACCCGGACAAATAAAGTCCCTCTCAGAACAACTTGCTACTTTACTCGAAGATTCGTTCGAGGGAGCGAGGAACGAAGCAGCCACCGCCCTCGGCACACTCATGCGAATGATTGGAGAACGTCCGCTAAATGCAATTGTGGACGGTCTACCGGATGTCAGAAAGTCGAAAGTGAAAGAGGCGTACGAGAAAGCTACTGTCAAGGCGAAGGCCGGAGCACCTGGGCCACCGAAACCATCCGGTCCTCCTCCCACAAAGGCGCCTCCTCAAAAGAAACCTGCGCCAAAGAAGACATCACCCAAGGAGGATCCCTCGTTTCCCGCTCCAGAAGGAACGTTGGAAACCCTTAACGAACCACAGAAATCAGTCAAGAAACCTCCGGCTCGGTTTGTGGTGAGTCCAGTGACACCTAGTGCGGGAACCATTAATAACGCTTTCGACAGCAAAAAAAAGCACCAGACACAACTTCCGACGCACCCCCCGGCCCCGCGCCAGCCGTTAAGAAGTTGCCACCCACTGCCGCAGGAGCGTCTAAGTCCAAAGCTGCTCCCTCTGCTGCACCGAGTTCTCTGGATACTGTGAAATATAAGCACCCACCTGAGGATGCTGATGCCTTGGCGGCGGACTTGATACCTTCTAATATTTCCGCAGATCTTGGGAACACCAATTGGAAGACTAGACTGGCTGCAGTTGAGGAGATGACGACGTGGCTCGAAGGTGTCGTAGAACAGGTGGATTCTGAGGTCGTCGTCAGGTTTATCGCAAAAAAGGGATGGAACGAGAAGAACTTCCAGGTTTGTGTGCCCAAGTTCCCGGTCTTCGTGCTTCAGCTGACAACTGCACAGGTCTCCGCAAAAATCTACGGGATATTGATCATGTTATGCGAGCGCTGCAAGTCCTTCGGGCGATCATCCGTCGCCTTATCCGTTCCTCATCTAAGTGAGAAGCTTGGAGATGCAAAGCTCAAAAAACCTGCTGGTGACGCTTTGATTGCATTTGCGTGCAAGACTTCCTTACAATTTGTCTTGAACCAGGGTGGGTAGCATTTATCCGTCCATGTCGATTGCGACTAAAGCGAAGCGCAGCGTATGACCCCTTATCAAAGCAGAAGGCTCCCAAAGTTATTGCAGATGCTACATCCTGGATTGAGACGGCCCTGACAGAATTCGGAATCGCCGGCTTATCTATGCGGAGTCTTATGGAATTCCTGAAGACCGGTCTGAAGAACTCGAATGCTGCGGTTAGAACCAGTGCAACGAAAGCCTTGGTTACGGTCAAACTCTTTGCTGGTCCTGGTTAGTTTTTCACGTCCAAGTATACGGGATACTGTTTAACATCCAACAGCTATTAAGGACCTCTTGGAGGACCTGAACCCTCAGCTTCTTAGCACCATATTGTCTGAGTTCGACAAAGTCGAGGGAACACAAGCACCACAACCCACGAGGGAACAGGAGGATGTCAAGAGCATGGTACCGATGACTGGTCCGACGAAGGGAGCCGCACCGGATCCAATGGATGAGCTTTTCCCGCGAGTTGATCTAGACTCGTTGATGAAGGGAACGACAATCTTGGCGGATAGCAAGAGCGACGCGTGGAAAACAAAGAAAGAGGGATTGGAGACCCTACAGGCCATCCTCGACCAAGGCGCCAATAAGAGACTGAAACCTAACATGGGTGGGTGAAATTGTCCCCATACAACGGAGGGTCGTTGACCACAGTCACAGGCGAAATCGGTTCGATTCTCAAAGCTCGGGTGGTAGATTCAAATAAAGCCGTCCAGGCTCTCGCGCTGGATATCGTTTCGAGAATCGCTACGGGTATGGGGAAACCGTTTGAGAAACACCTACGCCTGCTACTCGTCCCTGTTGCTACTGTTCTTTCCGACCAGAAAGCGAATGTCCGGACGCTTGCATTGAACGCCCTCACTGCAATGGCCACTGCATGCGAAGGTATTGATGCCATGGCAGCAGGGTTGAGTACCGCTCTGGAAACCCAAAACCCTGTCCAACGAGCGTCTATCCTGAGTTGGGCTGTTGGGTGGTTCAAGGATAACGAGAGCTCTGGTGTCGATCTGGGTAGCTGGACCGCAACTGTTCTTCCCTGCCTTGACGACCGAAACAGTGATGTCCGTAAGGGGGCTCAGGCAATCCTTCCGATTCTCATCGGTTCTGTTGGCTTCGACGAAGTCATGCGCCAGACAAACTCATTAAAGCCCGCTTCACGTTCTACTGTTATTCCCCTTGTTCAGGCCGCCCGGGCCAACACCCCTGCACCGTCGGCCCCCCCTCCTAAACCCACGACTTCTGCAATTACAAAAACCCCCGCCAAACCCACGCCGAAGCCCACTCCCCCCCCCAGTGAGCCCGACAGTCCTCCGCCTAAGCAATCAATGGGTCTACCTGGTCCGAGTGTGACTGGCGTCCGTAAACCACTCCCAGGTAGTAGTACTATTCCCCGGCCTCAGTCTCGCCTGGATGGGGAAGGTGGGGGTTCTAGCTTGCCAAGCAAGATCGGGGGCCCCCGTCGTCCTGCAGCTGGCAGTATCAAGTCGCCATCCACGCCGGTATCCGCGAGTTCCGCGATATCCGCCGTGCTCACGAGTACAAATTTCGAAGCAAAGAAGGCAAGATTAGCCAAGGACGCGGGTCGATGGATCAATGAGGGTGGGACGACAAGGAAGGATCTCGCAGAGCTTCTACAGCATCAAATGGAACCTCACGCGAGCAAGGAGCTTATCTCCCTGTTGTTCAGCCATGACCACAATGCTGTCAATGATCACGTTTCCGGCATGGCAAGGATAGTGGACTTATATTCGAGTGTTCTAGCCGGAGAGGATACCTTCGGATCGCCAAGTGATCTCCAAAATGTCTGTGTGGCCAACTCTGACCTCGTCTTGAAGTATGCCTCTATCAAGGCTCACGAACCCCAGTCTAACCTTATCGCCAAAATACTGGAATTGGTCGACGTCGTGGTCTCCCTTCTACAGAGCGTCAACTATCAGCTTACGGACGCAGAAGCCCAGTGCTTTATTCCCACGATAGTGCACAAGGTGAGTAAACCCTCGTGGACCCTCCGCAATTTTGTTATTGAATTGCGGCATGTGAAGCTCGGAGACCCGAGAGAACCTGTACGCAACAAAGTGCAGACGATTGTTCAATCAACTGTCAAAGTTTATGCATATAGTCGTCTATTCCAGCTCCTCTTAGAGAACGGACTGCGATCAAAAGTTGCAAAGACACGGCAAGGTACCCTGGACGAGTTGGACAATCTCCTGCGCAAGTTTGGAATGGCTGCTTGTGAGCCAACAAAAGCATTGCCAAAAATTGCCTTCATGATCGGAGACAAGGATGCAGCGGTCAGAAAGTCTGCGCTCTCCGTCCTTAGGTTAGTATCGGCATTCGCAATCCATTCTCCGTTGCTTACAAGATAATATACAGTGAGGCATATATTCACGTCGGCGAGAAGATATGGTCGCTGGTTGGCTCCCTCTCTCCGAAGGATAAGACCCAATTGGAGGAACGGCTACGTCGTGTACCTGGATCTAGTTTGAATAGTCCAGACAAGGAGAAGGTTGCGTCGCCCCGCACCCCAACAGGTCCCCTCCGTCCTGAGTCCCAAGCCTCAATCAGATCATTGGGGATTCCCACCTCCCGGTTAGCACGACCCACATCTCCTTCAAGAACTATTCGATCAGTATCCCCTGCCCCATCCGACATTGGTCGTGCTTCCCCTGTCCGCGCGTCGAGGATTGCCGGACCTTCTCACCTTGCAACCCCCGGATCAAGCGCGCTTTCATCCGCGATTGGACGACCGAAATCTGCGCTCCCCTCCCGCTTAGGAGTTCCGAAACCACGGTCAAATAGCATTCGGACCGAACAGCCACACTTCGATGACCCCGTTGAAGAGGAACACGACATCAGCGATCGCCATCGAATCACCAGTTTTCCTGGCCCAGAACCTCAGAGCCACTACTCTCGACAATCTGAATCCTCTGACGACATCACGATCACGATTTCCAGCATTCTCAGCAATGATCCAACTCGCAGCGTTGATGCCTTGAAGAAGATACAGAAGGTTTTGGATGTTGGGCCGGAAGAGGGACCTTCATCACCGGCCTACCGAAACTTGGCTGAACACACGGAAGGACTGATAGAAACCATCATTCTACAAATGGCGCATGTGTTTGAGAGGCCGGAGAAGGTCTCACAAAAGGAGAACTTCAGGCTGGCCAAACATCTTATCCAAACCCTGAACTCTTTTTGCGACCACACCTTCCTGGCTGAGTCCCTCACCGTCGACATTCTGACTTCGCTCTTGGAGGAGTTAACCCTGCGACTTCTCGAGACGGACAACAGCAATGACAACCAGTTGAAAGATTTGTCGAGGTTCATCAATATGATCGTCCTACGTCTGTTCGCCACAGCTCGCCGAATGTCTGTGTTCAGGTAAGACCTTTTCGGGCGACCTGAAAATGACATTCTGAACCAGTTTCAGGGCACTTTTCAATCTTCTACTCCAGATCGTCAAGCCATTCCCTGCCAATGGAACCGTCTCGGACTCCAAGGAATTCAAAGTTGCTGAACTTGTCCTCAAATGTATCTGGAAGTTGGCGAGAAATATCCCCCAAGACCTCGAGAAGCAGGCTCTCGATCCCGTGGAATTATTCCCAGCTATGGAGCATTTCCTTCAGTCTGTCCCGCCAAACGAGTGGCGTGCGCGGGCAACCAACAAGGTTCCCTGTGGAGACATGCCTTTACGAACCATGAAGGTTATCATTCAGCACGTAGTTGGTACGTTCCACGTCCGAGGTTATTTTTGCGCGTCTAATATCAAATTCAGCTCATTACGGAGACGACGTATATGAGCTCCTGGCTGCTTCCTTCGATGATCCTTCCGCAACTATCGTCTACCCGTACGTCTATCGCATTCTGAATTCTGCCGCTCGGGCAGCGGCCGAAGAAGTTAATACGGAACCGAAATCCAATGGAACCCGACGGACACATGCGGTTTCGCGAGACTCACCAGTGGTCACTCGACCGCAATCTGCTCAATCTTCGGTGACGTCAGGGGACCAGCAGCGTTCGTCGCTCAGCCGTCCTCGGACAGCGAGTGTGTCGTCTGCCAACGACGATGGATACGCACCAACTGCCGAAGAACCGGACCCGGATGCTCAGCTCATCACCATTATCAACCATATCTCGAGTGAAACGACTGGAGCGATGCACAAGGAAGGTATCACAGAATTGCATCAGTTCTTAAAGGCGTATCCTCACAAGAAACCACGGGTGGAGAAGCTGTTGGAGTCGACTGGTACTGCTTTCCGAAAGTATATCACTCGAGCGTTGGCAAGCCGGGCGGCCGAGGATTCAGACCGTGACGCTGCAGTCGCCCACACACTGTCCAGTGAGTTTCGGTGGGTTCCGGTAGGTGGAAGCTCTGACAATTGGAGGACGGCAGAACTAGAATCGAATAAGCGTACCTCAACCTCCCCCGTCCCCACCTCTCCTGTTCGCTCCGACACGCCGTTGTCTCCCCGACGGACAAGCATAACTTCATCGGTTGTGCCGGATGATAAGTTGTCGCGACTGCACGGCATCTTCCAGTACAGGACGAGTACTGCGAGTAATGGGTCGTCGGGCCAGAAGGGGCCATCGTGATTTTTCCGTTATTGCACTGCTTCGCATCTGTTTGTCTGTCTGTACATAATGTCCACCGTAGCATACCTCTCCTGATGTAATGTCCTTCCACTCCTACTCTTACCCCATTACGGAGTACCGATCACGTGAGCAACCCCAACATCCGTGTCTGGGCCAATGGTCTAAAAGGCTTCGAGGCCAGCCACGGCGCACACCTCTATCTTCAACCCTGACCATCCTCTGTGAGGTCCCCCCCCACCTCGACATGTCTGACCATCCAAAATCTCTCCCCCTTTCGTCCGACTTGGCATACGAGACCTCCCTCCTCTTCTGGCGTATGGTCACAAGTATCTTCTTCAGGGAGATACGTCCTCGAGGTGCCTTCCACATTCCTAGGGATGGCCCGGTCATTTTTGTGGCAGCACCACATCATAACCAAGTACGTTATCTACATAAACATTATCAGATTCGACTGCGTCTCAGCTCTCACAGTTCCTCGATCCGCTCCTTCTCGCATTGCAAGTACACCGTGAAACCCGCAGGAAAACACAATTCCTTATTGCTGCAAAGAGCATGAAAAGAAAAGCCGTCGGATTTTTTGCCGGACTAATGTCGAGCAGTAGGTTTCCTGGAATCATATCCTGCGACGGAACTCATGCGCAAGTTCGCAGTCCCGGTCGTGCGTGCCGTTGATGAAGCCAGACCTGGGAAAGGTCTCATACGCCTTTCGGATACCGATTCGTGTGTTGTTCTTGGAGAAGGAACCAGTTTCCTATCCCAGTTTTCACCCAGATCGCAGATTATGCTACCCAAGAGCCTGAATTCCGCCGTGGCCGAGGTGGTCGAGGTTGTTTCCGACACAGAGCTAAGGATTAAGAAGGAGTTTGGTGGCGACACCGGGAAGGGTACTGTTCGTTTCCGTGAGGCAGTGAAGGAGTCCGAGGGAAAAGGAGTCACGTACAAGGCCCTGCCCTTTGTCGATCAACATGAAATGTACGGATATGTCTACCAATGCCTCAAGGAAGGCGGTTGTATCGGCATATTCCCAGAAGGTACCATTCAACCTTCCTCCTCCTTTAATGTCTAATCATTCCCAGGTGGCAGCCATGACCGATCAGATCTTCTTCCACTTAAAGCTGGTGTTTCTATGATGGCCCTGGGGGCCATGGCGAACGACCCGAACGTGAAAGTGAAGATTGTTCCTGTCGGATTGTCCTACTTCCACCCGCACCGTTTCCGCTCTCGTGCGGTGGTGGAATTTGGGGCCGCAATGGACGTGCCAAAGGAACTCGTGGACATGTTCAAGGAGGGAGGTCCTTCGAAACGTACTGCCGTGGCGAAACTTCTCGATCTCACCTACGATGGGCTCAAAACGGTAACCGTTAGGGCTCCTGATTATGACACCTTGATGGTGAGCCGCAACACAGCCCTCCCCTCCCGGACTGCCCGCAGATATTCATATTCTTAGCTTATCCAAGCGGCTCGCCGCCTGTATAATCCCCCCGGACAGCATCTGACGCTGGGTCAAGTGGTTGAATTGAACAAGCGGTTCCTGGAAGGATATCTCCAGCTTAAGGATGAACCAAAGATCCAGGACCTGCGTAATAAAGTCTTGAAATATAACCGCTTACTTCGGGATTTGGGACTGCGAGACCACCAGGTGCGACCACCCCTCAGATTCCTTTGGAGTGCATAAACGCAAACGGAAATCCAGGTTCCGCGAGCCACCAAGGCTGGATGGAAGACTTTTGGGTTATTACTTTACAGAATTTTGCTCCTGTTGGTTTGGTCGACCTTAGCCCTTCCAGGAGTCATCCTCAATGGACCGATATTCATCTTGGCATCCATAATCTCTCGCAAAAAAGCCAGGGGTGCGTCAGTCTGTGTTGCCCTTAACGTTGCGCTGAACCCCTTGCAGAAGCCCTCGCTGCCTCCTCGGTCAAGGTTGCTGGTCGGGACGTACTTGGTTCATGGAAGGTTCTTATCTCTCTGGGAGCTGCGCCTCTTCTCTACGGATTCTACGCCTTCATCGCGACTGCCGTCATGGTTCGCGCTAGGGCACCACTCAAATATCGACTTTGGACTCCATTCATCGTCGTTTCTGCGTTACCATTCATCGGATATGCTGCTTTGAAATTCGGAGAGGCCGGGATGGATGTTCTCAAGTACGACCCCGGACCTTGGGGCCAAGTCTCAGACGGAACTAATCTCCTTTCCCAGGTCGTTACGGCCATTGATAGTATCTCTGGCACCAGGGCAAGCACGTACACTGAGTCGATTGAAGGTGATGAGAGAGGAATTATCCAATGAAGTCGCTGCATCGATCAACGAATTTGGGCCGAGGATGTACGAAGACTTTGACCAGGTGGGTGTTTCAGGGAAATGTTGTTTGCGAGCTTGAGTTTTATGATTACGTTTAGTGGAGGATCCTCGTGCCATCCGCCAGCGTGCCACCGTCAACCGGCAGACCGGGTCTGTGGAGAAGGAAGAGTGGTG
>Ga0307514_10004790_pt1 | contig 12335 bp, 14 predicted proteins | sample 16_EM_MG_FD_203088 | JGI IMG/M metagenome (GOLD analysis project Ga0307514, IMG submission 203088) | Populus trichocarpa ectomycorrhiza microbial communities from riparian zone in the Pacific Northwest, United States - 16_EM | ecosystem: Host-associated > Plants > Roots > Unclassified | place...
ATTTTTTTTTTTTTGAGTCTATATGCCTTTCCCCTGGAGAGAGCCTTAGGCTATAAGACGGACTACCTAGACACTTTTTTTTTTGAGTCTATACGCCTTTCCCCCGGAGAGAGCCTTAGGCTATGAGGCGGGGTACCTAGATAGTCTCACGTGCGAGATCACAGAATATGCAAGGAAACCCAAAACGGCTAATTGGGTGAAAAATCCGGGATACCTACCTAATACGGTTAATTGAGGCAAAGTCCTGAAGGATAAAAGAGCTGAGAATAATACGATAGAGCACTGGAGTCATAATATACAAGCCTATAGTAATTCTACGATAGCTCTGATACTGAATATATTCTGTTCCCAACCAAAATTCCCCCCCCTGTTCATAACCTCGTAGTTAGAATGTTATCTCCGTAGGCTATTTAATTGTTGCTGGTAATGATCGAAATACTCACCTAATACGTATATATAGTCACGTGGGTCTATCTGATATAAAAACTAAGAATCCTACAATCACCCAATCTAATTGAAACTGTTACCATCTAGGGAAAATTTTTATTTCCACCTCCTCAAAAACATGAGGGTTAGTACCTGTTTATTACTGGATGCTGGTATGTAAACACAATCCCGTGCTATGTATGGTAAGGTCAACATTTTTTCCCCCTGCATCGTGAACATAGCGGCGGAAGACCCTAATGTTTCTGTTATTGGATCATGCGTCCTTTCCGTACCGGGCTAACTACCTTCCTCGAGAATAACAATAAACGTTGCAAATCAAAGCTCTCAATATAGTCATGACATCATAAAACAAGACACAAAGTAACCAACGGAATTGTTATCTTAGATATAAAAGTATCAAAGTCCTATCGATGACGACACAAAAGTAAAACGACAAGAATCATAACCTATAACAATACCAGAACCTCGCGATTTCTTCCTCCAAGCATCACCTTGCCAGCCCTAGTCCCCCAATATATCTCAAAAAACTGCATCGTGCATGTGAGCCCTACCCAAGGTTAGAATTATTTGCAAAAGTGAGTCCGGAGATTACAACCAACCCTATATCCTTTGCCAAGTATCGAAGTACCAGCCCTCACGCCGCTCCAGGAGTTCCCAACAATGGTGCTTCAACATATTCATCCGGCAACATGCCCACCAATCTCACCGGCACCTCCCCTTCAACTAATCCCTCACCCCATCCCATAGCTTTCGCCCATCCAGTCACTGCCAACGCCCCTGCTCCAACACCTAGATTCGGGGTGTTCCAGGCCTTTTGCACGTCTGCCCAATCCTTCAGTTTTGGTGGGGACGTTGGGGGGGTTGGTTGCCAGGCAGTATCCTGCTGGGTGGTGCTGTCGGGGAAGGGGACGGGGTCCATGACCTCCTGATACTGCGACTTTACGGCATCAAAGGCAGGGATGAGGTCCTCGCTTAGGTCAGGAATAGGAGGGACGAAGAGGATACCCATCATTAGGGGGACTGTGGGGGCGGCTGGGTCGAGGAGGGCCTTAGAGTTCAAGTTGGGGTCGTCACCCGGGTGATCTAGAGGTTAATTCGTTAGTAAAATCTCGAATGTTGTGGGCACAAGCCAAGTGAATATACTGCAAGGGGTTAACACTAACATTGGTCCCAGAGTGCTTTCGGCACGGACTTAATCACCGCCCTCAACTCCCAGCGTGGCTCGTAAACTTCTCTAGGGATAGCCGTCGCGATATCTATCTCCACATTCAATACGCTTGTCATTGCTTCCGACTGGAGGTGCATTGGGCGCGAGTAGACCCCTGCAGTTTCCGGTGCCTCGGGGGCGTCGAAAATAATTTTTGGATTACTCTCCGGATATACAACCGCAGAGCTTATAGCAAAGGCTGAAGAAATGGTGAACGTGAAGGTTCCAGCTTTGACTTCCCATACTGGATTGTCGGTGTCCTCTTCCTCTTCCAGCTCCTCCTCAATCTCCCCAAGTTCCGTGATGCGACTCTGTGTAATGGCAGTGGTAGTTGCTTGCTTTTGTGGTGGCTGGGACGGAAGAAGCCCACTGTTGCATATGAATAAGTGAGGTAGTGGCGTGATGCCAGTTGCCGCGCTTGGGCTGCCCGTTTGTAAAACGAGATGGCAAAACTCGATGAGCAATGCGCGCTTCGCATCTGGTGTCGTGTTGGGCCCAAAGTGGATGTCGAATCCAAAAACCCAGAAGTTGACATGGACAAGACCGGAGATCGGTGGCCCCTGCAGGGTCAGTGTCGCACCGATCTCGACAGAAATGTGGATAGTGACAAACCACAGGTCTAATGTGAACCGCACCCCGACGCTGTCACCGCCTTGGGCTACGAAGCTGAAAGGATGGTAGTTGATAAGGAAGTCTGCAAAGGCATCGAAGAATGCTTCTAGGACACCAACACTCAGCGAAGCGTGCAGCGCCCCGCCCGCCATGCATACATTGGGGGTACGGTAATGGCGAAGTAGGCCAGACCAGTAATGGAGAGTGGACCAAGGGACCAGCTAATTTGTAGACGTGGAGGGTTCGGGTACTGTGGTGGACCACCACAGTACGGTGGTGGAGGGCTGAGCGCCTGGTGGTATCCACCGAGGGTGAAAACCCAGTCACCCTTGGTCTGCTGTATGCCATCCTTGAACCAGTAGTATAGTGCGAACCCACCAGAGAGATGGCACATGGGGTCGAGGATAAATGATGATGGGGCCAGCTGGGCCTCAAACTTGGTAACGCCCTGCCCGAAGTCGATACTTGCCAGGATGCCTAGCTCCACGTGAGCAAGCTTGAACGACGCATCCGTAGAGGGCACGTCTGCGACTGCGACAGCATAGATCCCCAGTTTCACCGCAGGGTCCCACTCTGCCACAAGCACTGCAGAGATCTTCAGCATCTGGAACGCCGAGACTGTCAAGCCTGCCCCAACCCAGAATGATCCATCGTGTGGCCCAAACCAATTTGTCTGGATGAGTGCCATGAGGGTATCTAGCGTGGAGCTGCCCGGGACTTCAGGCATGTTCAAGAACGGGAAGGTTGGGACCTCTGCAATTGTTGGCAAGGTCAATGTGTTGTTGTATCCGAAGCCCCCAGTCACACCCGATATTGTAGCAAACTCGAGGGTGCTGGGGGAAGATACCGAATTCCAGTGGATGGGGGATACGAGGTCAGCAGGAACAGGAGTGGAAGTTCAAGATCTAGTCGAACAGGAAGTGGAAGAATGGACAGACGGGAGCAGAATGGATGGCAGAGCGGCGGGGGCAACAACGACGGAGAGTCTGTACCTGGGAGAGTGGGCCACGGTAGCAGATGCGGAAGAGATGGGAGTACTCCTAGCGTGGGACAAGTGTGATGTAGTGGGGCTGGACAGTCAAGGGGTGATCCGGCGGATCTCCAATCTGCTGCATGCACGCCCAAGGTCGTGGATAGAGGAGGGACTAGTAGCAAAAATGAGGGAGCGCCCCAGAGTACTGATGTGGGTAAAGGGACACAGCGGAGTGCAAGGCAACGAGGCAGCAGACAGGACAGCAAGGAGGGAGGTGGAGATAGGATGGCGGACACAGAAGAAGGCGATTGCCACGCCAGCGGGTATCAAACAAGGATTCCCAGTATACCCAAAGGCACCGGCACATATGAAGTGGTCTCCCAGGGCAGTGAAGGGGTTAGTATATATGGTGACCGACAAGGGACCCCAGCGGCAATGGCTCTGGGAGATTGGGGGGAAAAAGAGATGGATGACGCGTTAGGAGAGGCAGCAAGGGAAGCGGGAGTGAAGTGGGACCGGGATAAAGATTGGAAAGGGAATAAAGGAAGGCACCTGGGGGTAGTAATGCAGGGTCGACGACGACATCAAAAATACAGATGCCAAAAAACGAAAGCAGCATGGGAAGTGGTAAAACGACTAAGTAAGCTGCCGACAAGGGGAAAACGAGCGATCCTGACACAACAGTTGCTACCGATATTGACGTACGGTTGCGAATTGTACCCAAACCCGAGCGAGCAACAGAGTAGGCTAGCATACGAAATGTATAGATGGGTGGTGGGAGCATACCCAGGAAGCCGGAAGGACAAGGTACAAGTGCTAGTAGGATTGGACGAGATAGGAACTATCATGCGGAACAAGAGAATTCGGTGGGCGGCGTCAGTATATGCGAGACACATTCCGGAATTGAGAGCCGTGGCGGAACCGATCCTGCAGGAAGTGTTAGGGGAAAATGTAGAAATGCGCTGGATGCAGGGCAATATCCCGAGGGGGGGTATAAAACTACAAGTGAAAGAGTTAGCAGAGGAGGAGGTGGAAGAGTGGACACACGGGAGTAGGATGGAAGGGAAAGCAGCAGGAGCTACGAGGGAGAAGGGGCTGTATCTGGGAGAGTGGGCGACAGTAGCAGATGCGGATGAGGTAGGAGTACTGCTAGGGTGGGAAGATAAGAATGTGGTTGCATTGGACAGCCAAGGAGTCATACAACGCATCCAAAACCTACAGTATGACAAGCCACGGTCCTGGATAGAGGAAGAGTTGATGAGAAGAATGCAGGACAAACCACGAACATTAATGTGAGTCAAGGGACATAGTGGAGTAAAAGGAAATGAGGAGGCGGATGTGGTGGCGAGGAGAACGGTGGGCATGGGATGGAGACTATGTAAGAGGGAAATAGCCACGCCAGCGGGTATTAAACAAGAGTTCCCAATATACCCGAAGGCACTGGCACACATAAACTGGTCAAGGACAGCAGGGAGGGGACTAGTATATATGGTAACGGACAAGGGGCCACAGCGGCAGTGGTTATGGGAAATCGGGAAAAGTGATGAACAGCAGTGCGTATGTGACGGGTGGACGGCACAAAACACAGCACACTTGATGGAGTGCCCCTGGGTAGGCGACGGAAAGGGCAGGACAAGCGAGATGTTATGGGAAGACGAGCAGTGGTGCGAGGCGGTAGCGGAATTCATTAGGTAGATGGAGGACGAAGTGGAGATGGGAGAAGATGTATATTGTAGATAGTGGGGAGGGCAGGGACTGGCCCGAGAGGATGGAGAGAGGCCAACCGGGACACCGGAAGCTGCAGTCCATCGCCATATTCTAGTTAGGATAAATGCGATTAATGATTCTTTAAAAAAAAAAAAAAAAGTTATTCATGTAACTGAGCGACTGAGGATCAGCAAGATATTGCATCCGGACAACCGTTTTATACGCAGCTGAGGGCTCGAACCAGAGGGCACTGCGACTGCCCTTGGATGTATCGAGGTTGAATTGAAGATGTTCACCTAAGGCAAGAGAGAGCAAGTCCAGATAGGTCAGGGCAGCCCCTCATAACTTGCCGGGATCGAGGATTTCTTTGAGTGAGAGTCCGCTGATTTTGGTAGCGGATTGAAGACCAAGGATGACAGAGCCCTGCACCGGGACCGTCCCTGCAGGGCCCAAACCGTTGGTACCAAGGATATCGGCTGTCACGGCCGAGGAAAAGACACATCCCAGGGCTGGGGCTTGCAGTGTGAACACAGTGATGTCTCCAGAGTCGGTAGTGGTAACGGTCATTCCTAAGGGTGGTGAGTCCTCCACACTCAGCGCGAGGGACATCCAGGCCTGGGCTTCGTCCTGGCTGTGAAATTCCATGGCTGTCCCGCTCTCTGGCTTACCCGTGAGGATGATACCCTGGAGATGCATACCAGAGAGAAACTCGTCGAGTGGATCGGTGGCTTGGAGCTGCTTCACGACGGCTGGATCAGGTGGCAAGTCGTACTTGACAAAGCTTGAAGCAATGAAATAATAGGGTGCTTTCAGGTCTGGTGGTTCACCGAGCAGCTGGGGGGCTAGGTCTCGAGGCTCTCCACTCGGGAGTCCAGGCTGGGCCCTCATGATGGGCGCAACACTCGGTGTGCCGGGCGCAGGAGTAGAGCCCTCCGTATTGCTATTGGAGGAGTTGATCTGCATAAGCGAGTCGTTCTCATCTGGGCCTGTGCCCGGAAGAGGGGAATATGATGCGCTGGCTGACAGAAGGGGAGCGGCCGTGGTTTTCCCCCTCTTTGCAGGAGAGCCACCACCGACTGAATCTATGCTGCCTCGCTTGCCGAGAACACTGGGCGTGCTCGGAACTTCCATGGCTGTGGGGCCAGCAATAGTGGCAGGTACAGCCTTGGGATTCGGCCAGAGCTTTTCCTCATTTTGAGTGCCGTCATACTTTACAAATACACTGCCGTCGCGGGCGTCGTCATTGTGGGACTCGATGCGGATCCAAGCCAGCGCATTTCCCACATGGACAGGCTGGTAGTTTTGGCTGAGGCGCGTAGCCCCCAGCGCGGGATGAGCCCACGGCCCGATTGGAGACAGCCTGTTCCACAAGGAGCTAATGCGTTGGCGAGCCCAGTCGCGGGAGTCGATGCCAGTGCCCTCCTCCCGCTTCCAGGCCGTCCAAGGGTCTGTCAGATCTAGACCACTCGCTGCGAGCATTGCCGTCGATGCTGTCTTGAACACATCTTGAAGGGCTTTGATATATTTGTCCCCGGGGCTGGTGCCTGTCGGATCCCCCTCCTCGAGGATCTCCATGCTCATCTGTGCGGTCCCCCCGGGCAGGTCCACCCAGCGCTCCTCACGACCACCCGCCGGGCGCTATCTGGTCAGGTAATAAGGGTACAGGGTCGTGAGCAGTGGGGGGTACGCCGCCCCTCATTGTACAACCAGCCCTCCAGATAAAACACCAGTTCCCAGCCTGGGCACAATCCGTCGTCAGCTCATCAGCATCAAGACACAGACACTAGCATCCTTATCTGGATCTGGGGATGTTACATCATACAGGGATTCACTTACTCGGATGGCCATTTCCCTCGCCCACGCTAGCCACGATATTTCGATATTTCGTGGGTTGAACTTGTCCAGCATACTCACTGGTGTCGATGACTTTGACCCATGGTGGCTCGCTTTCACCAACGTGACATATTTCCCCACCTCGCGTATACCCGCGGTGCCCGTCCAGGCAACCAGCTGCTTCTCTTGTGTATGGAATATATCGCCGGCAAAATAATGGGACTGTCCGGATTATCCCGGGCCGCTATATTAGCATGATCGCCTACGGTAGTCTCAGCTGACGCATGTAATCTTTAGATTACATCACTAGTCTGGTGGAGGGTTACCTACAGAGTACAGTACACAGTTGAATATGCAGTTCACCGTATGGTCCTATTTTAACATTTCTGAGTGGTGATCTCTAAACTGTTTAAGTATAAATCACCATAATCTATGCCAGATTGGGTAAAGCTTAACTACAATTTTCTCGTCATTTCTGTGCTTGGCATAAATTGATCATACTGCTACATAACATTGTCCCGTACTCTCTAGGTAAACATTGAAAAAAGAATTCACGAGCATAGAGATATTCAGGAGAGTGAGAGGAAGCGATATACGCTTCCAAATCTGAAATCGGATTCGTTTTGGTAGAGCCAATAGAGTTGGCAATTTTTGATAGGGGGAGGGTTGGTTACAAGTTGCCGGCACCATACATCCCAGGACGTATTGTAACGCTTAAGCCAAAGCCAGAATGCAGTACCTGAACTTTAGACTATGAGACGGGAAATGCAGCATTACATAAGTACCTAACATACATAATACATAGCACACACACACACGCGGATGTCGCACCCTATTTTTCACACGGACTGCATGTATTTTCCACGTATTTACTGCGGAGCTCCGTGTCAGTGAGCGATGGCCCCGTAGGTACATCCTTAGGCTGGTGGATGTGGTCAAGTATCTCATACATAAATTACATCAATCTACATTACCTGGTAGACCTCTGGCGCCGTCTCATAGCCTATGGCTCCGTCTGGGGGAAAGACGTATAGGCTCAAAACAAAAAGTAGACCTCTGACCTCTGCGGGCAGGTCCCTCCTCCTACTTCTAACTTTTACGATAAATTTAGACGGTGCAGAATATGCGCGATAAATTAACCCCCCTCAGCCATTAGAGGCGAAAAATTCTCCTTTAGCGCCTCCGTTTTTCGGTTTAGGCTAGTCACAGACTGCCGAAAACAGTATAGTCTACTTCCGTAACTGGATACTAACATTATCGATTCAATATCCCCCAAGTAGTAGCAGCCCAGTAGCCAATCCTCCAGAACCATCAAGCCGTGCAAAGGGGAACTTCCGACATCATAAACCAAAGACATGTGATCACATAAGCCTATAACCAACCAGAAGACAAACACATCCAATACAGCCTGACTCAAGCATTGCCTGCCCACGCACACTAGCATTAGCTTTGTAACAACCCTCACGTCAAGTAAAACGTACCAGTAGTCTTCACCATGATCCCTCACCTACAAACCCTACCCAGTATTGGAATTCCCAGCCGGCTCCACGGCCTGCCCGATCGGCTTCCTCAACTGCATATATCCCTTTTTTTTTTTTGGGGGGGGGGGGGAGTCATTATTCGTATTCAGCCTATCTAGACTATGATGAAGGACTGCGGCGCACTATTGCTAGCTGCCTTTACAACCTCCGGGCCAGTCCCTGCCCTTCTATATACATGCTTTTCACAAAAGAAACCTTGCTAGGCTCTCGCACCACTCCTCATCCTTCATGATCTCCTCTCTCGTTCTCCCTCTCCCGTCACCCACTCTTAGACACTGATACAGGTGCGCTGCGTTCTGTGGTGTCCACCTATCACATCCGCAGCTGGCTTTGTCCACCTTCCTAATTGTTTTCATCCACTGTGCTTGCGGACCTTTGTCTGTCACCATATACGTCAAACCCCGCAATGCCCAGCGTGACCAGTTGAGATGTGCTGGTGCCCCCCCATGTAGTCTGTAGGCTTGTCGGATGCCTGCCGGTGTCACTATATCAGGCTTGTGCATCCTCTCGCCCCATTCCACTTCCCTCTTCGCTCTTTTATCCGCCATCTCGTTCCCATCCACTCCATCGTGCCTCTTGACCCACATCAAAGTCCGTGGTCTTTCTATCATTTGTGCCACCAGTCGTTCTTCTATCCACGATCGAGGTTGTTGGTGCGCTAGTCCCTGTATCCTCTGTATCACCCCCTGCATATATCCCTCCACAGCTGTATACGGCGCCGGCTCAAACCTCGGCCTCGTATCCACTGCCGTCATACCCTGCGCCATGAACTCCGTGTGCGTATCCTTCCCCCCTGCTTCTTTCCCGTTCTTGTCCACACTATACGCCTGCAGCCACGCAGGGATGAGGAGGGGACCCATATGGAAGAAGGCAGTCATCTTTGCGAGTGCCTTTTGCCACGTCCACGCCGGCAACTGGAGGTTGTTGGTGGGAAGGATCCCCGTGTAGCCGTGCATCGCGACAAAGGGGTCGACGATGGCGCCGACTACATTGGGCTGGAGATTCGCGAGGTAGGCTTCCTTGTAGGCAAGGGCGGGGTCTGTAGCATTAATGATGCCCTTATCCATAGGGTCCACCCAGAATGGGCGGATGATGGGGTAGTTGGAGGTTGTGATTTGCGTGAGGTTGTGTGTCTTTATTCCCGAGGATTGGCTGGGGAGGAAGTGGGTGTACATCATGCCGAGATCAAGAGTGTCACCAGGAACAGGCTTCGGAGATTGCTGGAAATATCCAAGGAGCCCATCGTATACCCTGTCATGATCACCCAGCTGCAGAGCAAAGCTGTAGTAATTCTTGGGGTTAGTGGTAGGTAGGAGAGGAATGTCGGGGTCTTTCTTCGGGCCTTCGATGGTACTGGTGTTGGAGAGCGGTGCGGTGCCAAGCTCAAGAGAGTATCCGGCCTTGATAAGCGCAAAGAGTTTCCCGATAAGTGAGGAGAGGAACTCGCCATACGCAGTGGGCGGTGGGGCAGTAGTGTTCAGGGAAGCTGTGAACATTGCCGCGAAGGAGTGGAGATAGTCCACGTTACTCAGCTGGTCTGCAAAAAGCTGCAGTTGGCGCACGTTGGGTTCGTTTTCCTTGCTTGGGGGTGGTGGCTGGAGTGGGAGCCACGCACTGGATTCAGACCCGCCAAAGGGCCACCAAGGCGGATTTCCCTGAAAAAGGTACCGTCGGGAAGAAACAACTGGAACCCAAGGTCAGCATAGTTGGGTACCACCCACCCCAAACAGGGTTGTCCCACTCGCTTACTGGTCGCCACCCAGCGGGGGTATTACTATCCGTGTCTTGGGGGTACCTAGTAGTCAACGAATGTAGAGTAGAGCCGTGCGGGCTGGTTGATTGAGGGCGGAATCTGGACATACTGGCAGAAGTTTGGCCCATCCTGAGCCACGGTATTTGCCTTGCTCTTGTCTTTGTTCGATGGCTGGGGCGTGTAATACTCGCTAATACACGGATAAAGTGGAGGGGGGCCAACGTCGATGGGCGTAGGGGTTGGGTCAATAGCAGGGATTGCCTGGCCGAATTTATCGATGATATTGAGGGCTGTGAAGCGGAACTGACCATGTGTCACGGGTTTGAAGGGGCAGAAGCCGTCCTTGAGGTAGGAGACGAGCGTGCCGTAAGGGGTAAGGTCAGTTTCAATACCCATCATTGCCAGCTGTGTTGGCCCAAAACCTACATCGTTGCCAACGCCAATAGCTGCAGGAAATGGTATAGGCTCTTCGTTGGGAACACGGACTGTGGGCTTGACATGGTTGCCCTGCACCCGGGTCAATAGGTGATCAGTGAAGCCCGATAGAGGTGATGACAGAAAGGAAAGATCGATTAAATGATCGCGGAGCTCCTTCTGCTGAGGTTCGGTTAAATATTTTAGGAGTTCGTTTGGTGGTGTGCTGTCCAAAATCTGGCCTACAATTGCCTGCAAGTTGAAGTTAGGCTGGGGAAGGATCAATACGCGGCCAGAAACGGTGCGTTTGTCTTGGATCGCGAGGTCTGAGAGCTCCACGCCTGGTGCAATGCCATACCGCAGCTTTGGGGGATCGGAGTGCCATGCACTCCGCTGGCCCAGCGTCCACAACGACTCCTCAGTATCCCCAATCCTGTACGGAACGTGGGTATACTCTGCCTCCCACTCCAGGAACAGCGGAAACCAGGCCTGGCTCTTTTCCCAGCGGTCCCGCCACGGTGGCGTACCATCTGGAAGTAAATGAGTCTTGTCCTTGTCGTGATACAAGGGGACCAGGGAGCCAGGGTTTGGGACTGGAGTAACTGATAGATTCGGATTCAAAGTAAGAAATTCTTGTACGAGGGACATAGCCACAGGTTGTAGCGCCGAGGGGAGCCTTGGTAAAACGGCCTCGCAAAACTCTGACCAGGCACAATCCATTGGAGGTGCACCAGCAGAGACATAAAGCTGTGTATCCACCCGGGCCTCCAACTTGTTGAGATAGTCCCACGCCCACCCGGACTCAATGCCTGCCACCAGCATTGTCGGATCCCTCGCCTCGTAAAAGCTGGGCAGCACGCCCTTCTGCGCAAGCCCTGGCGGGAGAGTCCCGAGAGTAGCCTGAACAATCGGGACCACCTTGCCGATCTGTTTTATGATATTCTGAATCTCGTCTGACTTGGCCTTAACAAGTCTCCTCGTTTCAGGTTTGTCTGGCTGTGCAAGGTCAGTCATGTACTGCCACCACATCGTAAACATTTCCCACCGGAGTAGCTGCAGCTGACGCGCGAGGCCGTCGAGATACTGCTGCTGGCCATTGAGAATCGCTAATTGGGCAATGTACTTGGGGTCGGGCGCCGTTGGCTGGCTTTTGCCACCATTGCTAGCGGCGAGGAAGTAATGGGAACCACCTGCAGTGCTCGCATAGTTCCAGTTGTATACAATATCGTCCGCCTCATTCTGCGCATCGACGCCGTCATCGTGTGCGTGCAGCAATTTTTGAATGCGCAGTAGGTCTTGCTCCACCTCTTTGATGCCGTTGTTTCCCTGCTGGCATGACTCTTGACATATGTCAGCAGGGCATCCATGGGTGTGGTTCCGACAGACACGGGCATGTCGGTGTTCAACTCCTAAAAGTAGTTGTCCGCTGGGACGTTGAGTGGTTTGTTGTCAATGTCCCAGAGGACATTGTACATCGCACCATGGCAGATTATGCGCGTCGACTCCTTCGATGCCAGCCAGTCCGCAGCGCCTTCCTTCGTCGCGGCGTCGGCTCCGTTAAGCACCATGTTCAGCGCATCGAGCTTTGCGCCGCGCGTCTGGTTGTCCGTGGGGTTCATATGGAGTATGTCCTGTGTATCACTAGAATGCCATCCGAGCACGTAGTAGCTCAGCGTTGCCGTCTTGACAACCAGTGGATCACCGTTGGGCTCGTGATTCGGATACTGCAGTGTGTCGACGATGCTGAACTTTTTTTTTTTTTTTTTAAAGAATCATTAATCGCATTCATCCTATCTAGAATATGGCGATGGACTGCGGCCCCCGGATTCCCGGGTGGCTTCTCTCAAC